>Ga0075464_10001005_pt1 | contig 12638 bp, 14 predicted proteins | sample DEB19_08_DNA_5_FD_75068 | JGI IMG/M metagenome (GOLD analysis project Ga0075464, IMG submission 75068) | Aqueous microbial communities from the Delaware River and Bay under freshwater to marine salinity gradient to study organic matter... | ecosystem: Environmental > Aquatic > Marine > Coastal ...
AGCCTTATCGCAAACCATTCCATACATTGAACCCAGCAATGGCTTTATTTAAAGATGGTCGATCTATGGTGTACGGCACCATGGGTGGCGATGGACAACCCCAAACGCAATGTGCCGTCTTTACTCGCACAGCAACATACGGACTCGACCCACAAGATGCCATTAGTCGTCCGCGCTGGCTCTTAGGTAGAACCTGGGGCCAAACTAGTGACAGCTTAAAGTTGGAATCGCGGTTTAGCCCTTGGGTTGCCAAAGAACTCCATGCGCTCGGGCATGAGATTGAAATGTTAGACGCCTTTGATGAAACCGTAGGTCATGCAGGCTGCATCATTCGTGATCCATCTGGCACACTACGCGGTGGGTGGGACCCTCGCAGCGATGGTGCCGTTAGCGCGTTTTAGTAATAAACAATTTGGGTACGCGCAGATCCCAGTAAATGGCAGCTGCGCGTAATCCAAAAATAGCCAGCATGCAGACTACCGATCCTTCGAGCGTGTACTGGGGCAAGAAATTCAAAATCAAAATATAGATACAGCAGCCCAAAGTGACGGGGATTGCATACAGCTCATGAGACATCAGCAAAGTTTTTCTACCGGCCAAAATATCGCGCAGCAAACCGCCGCCAATCGCTGTCACCACCCCCAAAATCACCGGGGCCACTGGCAATCCAAATCCTAAGTTCCATGCCTTATCGGCCCCCTGAATACCAAACAAGGCAGCACCAAGACCGTCGATATACAGCATCCAGCGATAAATCTGCGGTTGCGTAAAAAAAGACTCGGCTACGAAAGTAACTATGCACGCGCCCAATGCGACCCAAATATAAATTTGAGCAATGGACCAAAAGGCGGGTACATCCAAGATGATGTCGCGCAAAGTTCCGCCACCAATGGCAGTAATCACGCCCAGCACCAGAACGCCAAAAAGATCGACCCCGCGATCGGCAATGGCAAGAACACCGGTGACAGCAAATGCGATAGTGGCAACGATGCCAATCCAGAAATTAATTTGATCCATAGTCCTGAGTCTAAATCACTAGAAGCAGACGATCAATGAAGCCCTGAATATACTGAGGGCTGTACTCCTTAAGGAATCCCTCATGAAAACTCAGCTTTATAGTTTTTGGCGTAGCTCAGCAGCCTTTCGGGTACGCATTGCCCTGAATTTAAAAGGCCTGGATTATGAAGTGATTCCAGTCCATCTTGTTAGGCAGGGTGGCGAGCAGACTTCCCCTGAATATGCCAATAAAAATCCCAATCGCTTGGTGCCCCTCTATACCAATGGCAATCACACTATTCATCAATCACTTGCCATCATTGAGTATCTAGAGGAGATTCATCCCAATCCACCACTACTCCCACAGGCCGCCATCGATCGAGCTTGGGTGCGTGCAGTAGCTATGGATATTGCCATTGAGATTCACCCCTTAAACAATTTGCGAGTCTTGCGCTATCTGACAAGGAACCTAGGAGTGAGTGTGGAGGCGAAAGACCTGTGGTATCAACACTGGATGTCTTTAGGTCTAGAGAGTCTAGAGGCGCAATTAAGCACAGATTTACGAGTGGGTTGCTTTGCTTACGGAGATGAGCCGGGTTTAATCGACATCTGTTTAGTACCACAAGTATTTAATGCATTTAGTGCAAAGATGGACATGAAAGGCTATCCAACACTCCTGAAGATCTTTCATGAATGCATGAGGCTACCAGCCTTTATTGATGCGTCTTGGGAAAAACAAATCGATGCAGAAGGATCAAATCCCCTTATTCCACCAAAGGAATAAAGAAAGCGTTAGCAAAGACCCAATAGTCGTTAAGAGCACCACCCGAGAAATAATTTTTCCATCGGCGTGGTAATACTGGGCGAGCATAAATGGGCCTGTACCAGTAGGCAGAGCAGCCAATATCACGACTGCACTCACCCATAATTCTGGTAAATCTAAGATCGGGCTAGCGATCAGCCAGGCGATCAGCGGTTGAATAATCAGCTTTGCAAAACTAATCCCCCATGCCTGCTGAGGCGCAGACCTTTCTTTTTGTATTAGAAATAGTCCGATAGAAACGAGTGCACAAGGTGTTGAAGCCGCAGCCAGAAATGCGATGACTTGAGCCAATGGATCATACAAAACCAGTCCTGTAGACGACCACAGCAAACCAGCTACCGGTGCAATCAATAATGGATTGGTGCACAGCGACTTCAGCACGCTCCAAAAAATTTCATGGGATTTTTTGTGCGCCAGAATGCCAATCTCAATCAGCACTGTAGCCAGTGCAAACATGATGAAAACGATAAAAGTAGAAATGATTGCTGGTGCCAAGCCATCTTGACCCAGAGCCAACACACACAGTGGGATGCCCATATACCCAGTGTTGGAGTAGGACGCACTCAAGCCAGAAAAGCTCGCTGCTGCTAAATCTCGATTGCGTACCCAACTGACTACGAGCACAAGAATAAATACTGCCAAGCAACTCAGAAAAAAAGCAGCAATAAAACCGGGCTGCCACAGCGTTTGCCAACTACTGCTAGATGCGAAATTAAATAGTTGTGCAGGTAGCGCAAGCCAGATAACAAAGCGGTTTAACTCTATAGATGCGCTTTTGCCTAATTTACCCGTTCTACCGCAAACATATCCAATCAGAATGAGGGCAAATACCGGAAAGACGACATTAAAGACGTAGAACAATTTAGCTATGCTTTATGAGGTTAAGCAATCTTCTTGAGAGTCTGTTGATATCGCTGTGCGTTTTTGACATAGCGTCCAGCAATGTCTTCGATACCCGCAATCTGCTCTGGCGTGAGTGTTTTCACAGCCTTCGCTGGTGAACCAAAAATCATCGAACCATCAGGAAACTCTTTACCCTCAGTGACTAGCGCACCTGCACCCACTAAGCAATTCTTGCCGATTTTGGCGCCATTCAAAATCACCGCACCAATTCCAATTAAGCTGCCATCGCCGATATGGCAACCATGCAGCATCACCTGGTGACCAACCGTTACTCGCTTACCAATGATGAGGGGATAGCCAGGATCGGTGTGCAAGATAGAGGCATCTTGCACATTGCTATCCTCACCAATCTGAATGAGATCGTTATCGCCGCGGATAACCACCTTGGGCCAGACGCTGGCGTTTGCATGTAGTTCGACCCTGCCGATCACTTCTGCGCTCTCGGCAACCCAGGCTCCATCCATTATTTGGGGAGCATTTCCATCTAGTTCAAATATAGCCATGACTCATTATAAGTAATGGCTATATTTAAGTAAGCCTACCAGTTGGGCTCGCGATCTGGTGTGGACGAGATACGGTGAATACTCAAATCAGCACCGTCATACTCTTCTTCATGAGACATCCGGATGCCTAAAATAACTTTTAGCAGTCCGTAGACCACAAAACCGCCAATGAGCGCAATCGCAACACCTAGGCCACTTCCAATCAACTGACCCAAGAAGCTAACTCCGCCTATACCGCCCAGCGCTTTTGCCCCAAAGATACCTGCAGCCAAACCACCCCACAGACCGCACAGGCCATGCAAAGGCCACACACCTAAAACATCATCGATCTTCCAGCGGTTTTGTACCAAGGTAAACATATATACGAACAGAGCGCCGGCAATTAAACCAACCGCCAATGCGCCCATTGGGTGCATTAAATCTGAGCCTGCACACACTGCAACTAAACCAGCCAAAGGGCCGTTGTAGGTGAAGCCAGGATCATTACGCCCAGCTACCCACGCAGCTAGAGTGCCACCAACCATGGCCATCAAAGAATTCATCGCTACTAAGCCGCTGACCTTATCGATGGTTTGCGCACTCATCACATTAAATCCAAACCAGCCCACCGCTAAAATCCACGCGCCCAAAGCCAAGAATGGAATGCTTGAGGGAGGATGTGCTGCAACGTTTCCATCCTTTGAATAGCGCCCTCGACGTGCACCCAAAAGAATAATGGCAGGCAAGGCAATCCACCCACCTACTGCATGCACCACTATTGATCCAGCAAAGTCATGAAACTCTTCGCCAGTGAATCCCTTGATCCAGGCTTGAATTCCGTAATGCTGATTCCAAGCAATACCCTCGAAGAAAGGGTAAATGAAGCCAACTAAAACAAAGGTAGCTATTAATTGAGGATTGAACTTGGCACGCTCTGCAATGCCACCAGAAATGATGGCTGGAATAGCGGCAGCAAAGGTCAATAAGAAAAAGAATTTGACTAACTCATAGCCATTTTTCTCGGCCAACAATTCTGCGCCAGAGAAAAAGTCCACACCATAGGCAATGCTATAGCCAATAAAGAAATAAGCAATGGTCGAGACTGCAAAGTCGACCAAGATTTTGACCAAGGCATTGACCTGGTTCTTTTTACGAACAGTGCCTAATTCAAGGAATGCAAACCCTGCGTGCATCGCCAGAACCATAATCGCTCCTAGCAAGATAAATAAGACATCACTGCCTGATTTCAATGTTTCCATTGGAATAACCCCCTTATGTTTTTGCATCATTATGGGGAATTCCAAGACCTATTTTGGGGATTAATGCACCTATATAGTGCAATTTAATATCAAAAATATGGTTTATTATGAAATTTACATACACAAGGGAGAACCCATGAAAAAAGTTTTAGTTCTATTGGCCGCTTTAAGCGCATTTTGTGGCTTAGCCCAAGCCCAAGAAAAAGTTCAGGTACTGAGCACTCAAGAGCTCGTAAATGTTTGCAAATTTCCATCAAGCCCAGAATCACGCAGTTTTTGCATAGGCTACACAACCGCTATTTATGACACTTATCTAGCAACACGCCATCCACAGCGCGCAAAACCCTATATTTGCGTTAAGCAACCAGCCCCATCACGCGATGAAGTGATTGGTGAGTTTGTTAAGTTTGGCCAAAGTAATCAACAGGTTTCAGATAAACCTGCCGCAGGTGTTTTCTTAGGCTTCTTGGCAGCACGCTTTCCTTGCGCCAGAAAATAATCGAAGTTAATTAGCCAATTCAATATATAGATTTAAGGAACAGTTGATATGAAAAAAATGATCGCTATTACCGCAGCCACTTTAGCAATCGCTGGTTGCTCCAATATGAACAACACAGAGCAACGTACTTTATCGGGCGCTGGTATCGGTGCAGCCGCAGGCGCAGTTGGCACAGCCATTTTCCACGGCAACCCAATCTGGGGCGCAGTAGGTGGCGCAGCCGTCGGTGCAGCCTCTGGTTATGTGTACGACGCATACAAAAAAGAGCAAGCCTCTGAATACAACTCTGGCTACAACGCTGGAAAAAATAATCAGCCAGCTAAGGCGCCTAACTAATAGTCAACTCTGCTGAGAATGATCTAATAGTAAACAAAAAAACCCGACTTGCTTGATTGGCAAGTCGGGTTTTTCTTTGGCCACTTTAGAGAACTAAGAAAGCAATAACTGATTAATGCGCTTTACATATGCAGCTGGGTCGTTTAATTGCCCACCTTCGGCCAATAAGGCCTGATCAAACAAAACCTGCGTCCATTCATCAAATTGCTTATCGTCTGACTTCAACTTCAAAAGCAAGGGGTGTTCGGGATTGATCTCCAGGATAGGCTTTGTATCTGGCGCCTGCTGGCCCGCTGCCTTGAGCATACGCAACAAATTACCAGAAAGCTCGTTCTCATCAGAAACTAAACAGGCAGGTGAATCCGTTAATCGGAAGGTGACACGAACGTCCTTGACCTTATCCTCTAGCACCAACTTCATACGATTGAGCAAGTCCTTGAAATTCTTTTCAGTTTCTTCGTGCTCTTTCTTTTCTTTCTCATCACTTAAATTACCCAGATCAAGTCCGCCTTTAGCCACTGAGGTCATTTGCTTGCCATCAAACTCTGTGAAGAAAGAAAGCATCCATTCGTCGACTCGATCAGACAGTAACAGTACCTCTACACCCTTCTTACGGAAAATCTCCAAATGCGGACTATTTTTAGCAGCATTAAAGGTGTCACCTGTCACGTAATAGATCTTGTCCTGACCCTCCTTCATGCGCGCGACATACTCCGCCAAAGAAACTGTTTGATCTGCAGAATCCGTATGTGTGCTTGCAAAACGTAAGAGCTTGAGAATGCGCTCTTGATTGGGCTGGTCTTCACCCATACCCTCTTTGAGTACTTGTCCAAACTGAGTCCAGAAGGTGCGGTACTTTTCTTTCTTAAACTCATCATCACTGTTAGCCAAATCTTCTAACATGCTCAGCACACGCTTGGTAGAGCTTTCACGGATGATCTTGACATCACGTGATTCCTGCAAAATTTCACGAGAGACATTCAAAGGCAAATCAGTTGAATCAATGACGCCCGTAATAAAGCGGAGATACATTGGTATCAATTGCTCTGCGTCATCCATGATAAAGACACGTTTGACATATAGCTTAATACCGCCACGCTTGTTACGATCCCATAAATCAAATGGAGCACGTGCTGGAACATACAAGAGTTGAGTAAATTCGCTACGACCCTCTACCCTATTCAAGGAATAGCACAAAGGATTCTCATAGTCATGCGAAAGATGTTTATAAAACTCGTCGTATTGTTCTTCTGTGATTTCGGATTTAGCGCGTGCCCATAAGGCGCTCGATTGATTTATGCTCTCGAGCTCATCCTTAGTAACATGCTCATTTTTCTCCGCATCCCATTCCTCCTTATTCATCTGAATTGGTAGAGAGATGTGATCGGAGTACTTGCGAATAATCGATTTGAGTTTATGAGTGGAAAGGAATTCATCCTCGCCTTCTCGCAGGTGCATCGTGATCGATGTCCCGCGCTGTAGGCGGTCAATGCTTTCTACCGTAAATTCGCCTGAGCCATCAGACTCCCAGCGAACACCATCGGTCGCAGGCAGAGCTGCGCGACGAGTTTCAACGGTAATACGGTCGGCCACAATAAATGCGGAATAAAAACCCACGCCAAACTGACCAATCAAGGCGGCGTCTTTTTGCTGGTCACCGGAAAGTTTGGAGAAGAACTCTTTGGTTCCAGAGCGAGCGATGGTTCCCAAATTGGAAATGATCTCATCTCGACTCATGCCGATACCGTTATCAGAAATAGTCACTGTCCTTGCGGTCTTATCAAAAGCCACCTTAATCTTGAGATCGGGGTCATTGCCATACCAATCCGGATGCTCAATGCCCTCAAAACGTAGTTTGTCTGATGCGTCAGACGCATTGGAGATCAACTCGCGGAGAAAAATTTCCTTGTTCGAATACAGGGAATGGATCATCAGTTGTAAAAGTTGCTTTACCTCAGCTTGAAAACCTAAAGTTTCTTTGCTAGCTACAGTCATGCGAATACCCTCTTAATTAATGAACATAACCCCTACTAGTTGGGGGCTACTTAATGCATTTCAAGATCTATAAAACAGGAATTTAGTCCCCACTAGGCTTCAGGCGCTTCTCAAGCACCGGCAATTCCGCCTTTTTCCAGGCACTAAAACCACCTTCTAAGTGACAAACACCTGGAACCCCCATTTTTTGCAGAGTCTCAGTTGCCAAAGCAGAGCGCCAAGCTGAAGCGCAATAGAGCACTAAGCGCTTACCTTCACCAAAAACTGGCTTGTAATAGGGGCTATCTGGGTCGACCCAAAATTCCAGCATGCCACGGGGTGCATGTATAGCATTGGGAATCATGCCTTCACGCTCGAGCTCCCTTACATCCCGAATATCTACAAAAATTACATTTTGATCATCCAATAGTCTTTGAGCCTGCTCCAAAGGCAGGGTTTCAATTTGAGCCATCGCCTGTGTAATTAATTCTTGATAGCCTAATTTCAATTTCATCAAAATCTCCTAAATCGCTAACATTTTTATTTGATCAATCTTCAGGGGCATGTTTATGAGAGATGCCCTGATAATATGTATCTATGAACTTTACCCCTACAGAACTTGGTGCAAGCATCATTTTTGCCATCGCAGTACTGCATACCTTTTGTACTTCGTATTTTGAAGTACTTGCTAAAAAATCTCCAAGACATGCTGGTTTATGGCATTTGCTTGGCGAAGTCGAAATCGTCTTTGGATTTTGGGCTGCCATTCTCATTATCTTTATGTGGCTCGCAAGTGATTTGGCTGCGGCAAAGGAGTATGCCAACAAGCGTAACTTTACGGAGCCCTTGTTTGTCTTTGCCATCATGGTTGTCGCCGGCAGCAAGCCGATTCTGCAGTTTGCAACTCAACTCCTGCAAAGTCTGGGTAAGGCAGCTCAATTGGTGCTGCGAACCAAGCAAGCGCCGACACTGTATTTCTTAACGCTCAGCATTACTCCGCTACTAGGCTCATTAATCACCGAGCCGGCAGCGATGACGCTTGCAGCTTTCTTATTACGTGACCTCGTTTATCGCCACAAATGCTCAACCCCACTGCTCTATGGCACGCTGGGAGCTTTATTTGTCAATATTTCGATTGGTGGCACGCTCACAAACTTTGCCGCCCCACCCGTCCTTATGGTGGCATCAACATGGGGCTGGGACACGCCATTCATGTTCGCCAACTTTGGTTTTGAGGCAACTATTGCTATTTTTATTAATGCTGCTGTGGTGACGCTACTCTTTCATAAGCAATTAATTGAGCCTGCAAGCAAGCTGGATAATGCGCGCATTCCACTGGCGATTACAGCCATCCATCTGCTCTTCCTCGCGGGTATCGTGGGCTTTGCTCATGACCCTGTGATCTTCCTGTGGCTTTTACTATTTTTTATTGGCTTTATTACCGCCTATCCAAAACATCAAAGTCCGTTGATTTTGCGTGAGGCGCTATTAGTGGGATTCTTCCTGGCTGGCCTCGTCGTGCTCGGCGGATTACAGGGCTGGTGGTTGCAGCCTATCTTGGAAGTCATGAGTCCCACAGCAGTGTTCTATGGAAGCTTGGCATTGACGGCGATTACAGACAATGCAGCACTAACCTATTTGGGCTCACTAGTACAAGGAACCTCACCAGAATTCAAGCTGGCCTTAGTTGGTGGTGCAGTTGCGGGTGGCGGTCTGACTGTAATTGCTAATGCGCCAAACCCTGCAGGGCTAGCGATTTTGCGTAATTACTTCCCCAATGCAGCAGTTTCTGCAGGATTACTGCTTGTAGCTGCGATTCCTCCAACGATTGTTGCCATTCTTGCATTGCGTCTGCTGTAAAAGTTTTATCCCGTAAAATCTGAGCTTCGCCCCCAGATATAAACCTGAGAACGGCATATGAAAAAGCTCTATATCAAAACCTTTGGCTGTCAAATGAACGAGTACGACTCGGGCAAGATGGCCGACCTACTCCATGCCGATGAAGGCATGGTTATGACTGACACTCCTGAGGATGCTGACGTAGTTCTGTTGAACACCTGCTCCATTCGCGAGAAAGCAGAAGACAAAGTGTTCTCTGACTTAGGTCGCCTGCGTGAGCTTAAAAAATTGAAGCCGCATTTATTGATCGGTGTAGGTGGTTGCGTTGCCAGTCAAGAAGGTCAGCAAATTATCACTAGAGCGCCATATGTCGACGTCGTCTTTGGACCACAAACATTGCATCGCTTATCGGACCTGCTTACACAACGTCGCGAGACTGGAAGATCACAAGTAGATATTTCTTTCCCAGAAATTGAGAAGTTTGATCACCTCCCCGTATCACGTCAGACCCGTGGCTCTGCTTACGTTTCCATCATGGAAGGTTGCTCAAAATATTGTAGTTATTGCGTTGTGCCTTATACGCGCGGTGAAGAGGTTTCGCGCCCATTTGATGATGTACTTACTGAAGTAGCTGGACTTGCCGCCCAAGGTGTAAAGGAAATTGTCCTTTTAGGACAGAATGTCAACGCCTATCTTGGCAAGATGGGTGGCACCGAAGAAATTGCAGACTTTGCATTACTCCTTGAATATGTCGCAGAAATTCCTGGAGTCGAAAGAATTCGTTTTACGACTAGCCACCCTAAAGAATTCACTCAGCGCTTGATTGACGTCTATGCAAAAGTTCCCAAGTTAGTAAGCCACCTACACCTGCCAGTGCAACATGCATCGGATTCAGTGCTATCAGCTATGAAGCGTGGGTATACCGCCCTGGAGTACAAAAGCATCATTCGCAAGATGCGTGCTGTACGCCCTGACCTGACCCTTTCTAGCGATTTCATTGTTGGTTTTCCTGGTGAAACCGATGAAGACTTTGCAAAACTACTAAGGATGGTTGAAGAACTGAATTTTGATAACAGCTTTTGCTTCATCTTCAGTGCCCGTCCTGGCACGCCCGCAGCCAATTTAAGTGATGACACGCCTTACGAAGTCAAACTAAAACGCTTGCAAACCCTGCTTACCCTTGTAGAGTCACAAGCAACTCAGATTAGCCAAAAAATGTTGGGTAACACTGAACGAGTACTCATTGAAGGCTTGGCAAAAGATGGGGTGAACCTGCAAGGTCGCGCCGCTAATAATCGCGTCATTCACTTTACTGCGCCAGATGAAGATATTGAATCTCTCATTGGGCAAATGGTAGATATCCACATCACTGAAGTTCTCAATTACACCCTCAGGGGTGATCTGATGAAGGCTTACGCCAACTAAGATGCGCAGCAAATCTACTCCTGCATCCAAACTAGCAATTGAAATTCAATTTGCTAGCCCCTCCATACAAACCAAGGTGAGCGCAATTGCATCTTCCGCTTTAATCAAGAAATGGGTAAAAGAAGCCACTCAACATGATGGCTTCATAACCCTTCGCTTCGTCAACTCAGCAGAAGGTAAAAAACTCAACTTGGCTTTTCGCGCTAAAGATAAAGCAACCAATGTGCTCACTTTTCCATACGAGCTCACTAAAAAGACTGTGGCCGCTGATATTATTTTTTGCCTGCCTGTTATTCAGAAAGAGGCATCCGAACAAGCCAAGACTGTTAAAGCGCATTTAGCTCATCTAATTGTTCATGGCTGCTTGCATGCGCAAGGCCTAGATCACGAGAATGATAAAGAAGCCAAAAAAATGGAAAGTCAGGAAATAGCGCTTTTGAAAGCGCTAGGCTTCACCAACCCCTACGCACCCATTTAAAGCCTCTTTACTTCGGTCTTCATTGAATTTACTTATTTCTGCGATATTCTTGCTATATGCCTGACCCCAATAAATCTCTTTTAGAACGCCTGGCTGATTTTTTAACGCCACAACCAACCAGCCCAGCAGAGCGTCGTCAAGAACTCATTGACACATTAAGAGAGGCCCAGACTGAGGGCTTAATTGATGCAGACGCCCTCTCCATGATCGAAGGCGTCTTTCAGGTCGGCCAATTGTCTGCTCGAGATATTTTGGTTCCTAGAGCCCAAATCGACTGGATCGATATCAATCTACCTTTATCTGAAATTATTAAAAGCGTGATTACGGCCGCTCATTCCCGCTTCCCCGTTTTTGAAGGCACTCGCGACAATGTCATTGGCACATTGTTGGCAAAAGATTTATTACGCCATTCCACTGAAAAAGATTTTCAGGTGCGCGACTGGTTGCGCCCTGCAGTTTTTATTCCTGAATCAAAGCGCCTGAGCGTTTTATTGCGTGACTTTAAAGACAACCGAAATCATTTAGCTATTGTGGTGGATGAATATAGTGGCGTTGCCGGAATCATCACGATTGAAGATGTCCTTGAGCAAATTGTTGGTGATATTGAAGACGAGCATGACATTGATGAAGAAGCGGATAACCTTATCTCTTTAGATAATGGCGATATTCGAGTCAAAGGCATCACCGAGCTTGAGCAATTTAACGAGACGCTAGGCACTCAATTTGATGTCGAAGGTATTGAAACAGTTGCCGGTCTTGTGATTCAGCGTCTTGGTCGAGTTCCTAAAATTGGTGAGTTCATTCAGATCGATGGTGTTGAATTTGAGGTTCAGCGCGCAGATCCAAGACAGATTCATATTCTGCTCGCACGCCAACTTCCCAAAAAGCCTGACTAAGGATTGCTTTGATTGATCGGCCACTGCCAAGGCTCAGCAATAGCATCGGCTTTATGGTGTTATTCGCTCTTGGCGCAATGCTTGCGGGATCTGCGGAACTGCCTTTAGGGGGCTGGATTCAGATTCCGATCCTCAGCCTCATTTGGTGGCAAATCAGAAAATGTTCATCTAGCTCTTTTAAAACTACCTTTTTACTGGGTCTGTCATTTGGCCTTGGCTACTTCGTCCTAGGGCTCTGGTGGATATTCATTAGTCTGCACGATATCGGCGGGATGAATGCCACACTCTCCTGCACTGCCGTCTTCTTACTTGCCGGCCTACTAGCCATCTTTTTCGCTTGTGCCACACTGGCACTCAATGCCTCAAAAGGGAAATTTTTTCCAGGGCTACTGTTGGCGGCCAGTTGGGTGTTGACTGAATATTTTCGGGGCATACTTTTCACAGGCTTCCCATGGATGGGGCTAGGAGAAGCACAGGTCAATGGTCCATTTGCACCATTTGCTCCCTACCTAGGCGGATTGGGGTGCACGTTTTTTGTAGTGCTGTTCTCCTGGCAACTACTCTCCTTAAGATCGCACCTGAAAACTACTGCATTTTTTTTTGGTGTGCGTGATTGGACTAAGCCAACTCCTGGGTGTTTGGTCTTTTACCAAGCCACAGGGGAAGCCGCTTACAGTAGAGCTCATTCAGGGAAATTTTGCTCAAAGCTTAGTTTTTAAACCTGAAGG
>Ga0075464_10001006_pt1 | contig 12635 bp, 26 predicted proteins | sample DEB19_08_DNA_5_FD_75068 | JGI IMG/M metagenome (GOLD analysis project Ga0075464, IMG submission 75068) | Aqueous microbial communities from the Delaware River and Bay under freshwater to marine salinity gradient to study organic matter... | ecosystem: Environmental > Aquatic > Marine > Coastal ...
CGCGTGGGTCGCCGCGTGTGACGCCGCGTGGGCCGCCGCGTGGGTCGCCGAAGAAGTATGGCAATTCGACAGGCTCATAGCCCGCCTGTCTGATGACGAGCCGGAAGACGTTCCGCTGCCTAAACGCAGCAAGGAGCAGAAGCCATGAGCCTGCACCCATTCTGCTGCACCGTCCGCGACACGATCCTCGGACGCGATCTGTTCGACGTCGAGGTTGCCGTATCTGTCGAGCGTGAAGCCCCGGACCTCTGGACCGTCACGGATGTCTATTGCGGCGGCCAGTGGGAGCGCGGCACCTATCGCGGCGGCAAGTGGATGTGGGGCGGAACGACGATGACGAAGCACATTTGCGACGACATCCAGCAGCAGGCGCAGGACCAGCTAGACCGGCAATCCGGCCGGTTGTGGGAGATGGTCCGAGAGGACGCCGAACTCATGGCAGCGGAGTAGGACGATGGCCGGCTACGACGACTACCAGACAGAGCAAGAATACATCGCCGCGTCAAAGCGGAGAGTGACGATGGCCGACACGAAGGAACTGGTCGTGCGGCTGCGGATAACATCGAACATGGTCAACATGGGCGAGAAAATCTCATTGGGCCAAGACACTGCATTGATGGACGAAGCCGCCGACGCGCTGGAGCGCCTGGAGCGCGAGCTTGCGGAGAACATCGCTGCGAGGAACGACTTCGCTAAGGATTGGGACGCCGCGCACAATCGCGCCGAAGCCACCGAGTCCGAACTCACCACCCTCCGCACCCGTGTGGCGAAGATGGAGGAGGCGCTGCGAGCAATCGACGCGAAGGTAGTCGAACTTGGCTTGGCTGCGCAGAGAAAGGCGAACGGGCATAAGCACGAGAAATTCGCCGCAGTAAGGCACTCAATGCGGCTGATTGTCAGTGCCGCCCTCACCGAGGAGCAGCCATGACCCCCAGCTACGACTTCATCACCCTGGCGATGATCATCTTGGCTGGGATCATCCTCGCCGTCATCTTTGCAGGAGCGAACACGCTATGAGCGAAGAACTGAAGCCGTGCCCGTTCTGTGGCGGCGAGGCTGAGTTGGATACCAGCCAAGCGTACAGGGCGCTTTCTGGCGGGACGTTAGGGTCTCGGGCCGCCGTTTACTGCGCCCGGTGTGGTGCAGACATGGGCTTCTGCTACGAAGACGCGCCTGGAACACCGCGCGAGGATATCGTCAACCAAGTCGTAGACGACTGGAACCGTCGCGCTCCATCCCCCGACATGCGTGAGGCGGTGGAGGCGCTGACGACGCTGATCTACGAGATCACGCATCTGTCAGCCGAAGACGATAAGGGCCGCCACCACTGCTACATCAGCAAGGATGCGCTGGAGTCCGCTCGCACCGCCCTCCGCTCTCTCACAGGAGCCAAGCCATGAACCCCGACCACCCGCGCCTCATCGAAAGGACGCCCCGGATCGAAGAGCACGTCCGGCGTGACCGCGTTCTGGACGCCATCGAAACGCTCATGATCCTCGACGACTCCGCCGAATTCCGCATCGTCGCAAGGCGGCGGTATCTCGAAATCACGGAGAAACGGCAGTGAGCGCGTACAGCAAAGCCTGTCGGGACTGCGCCTTCGGGCTGCTCCGCACGGCTCGCGAATACCGCGCCATGGGCAACGAGCGGGAAGTCGCCCGGCTCGTCAACGCCTCACGGTTTTACTGGAGAATGTACAAACAGGAGATTGCGCAATGAACATAGCAGTCGCGAAGATCGAAGAATGGCGTCAAGTCGACAATCTTCCGTACGAGGTATCGTCCGAAGGCAAAGTTAGGCGCGGCGGGCGCGTGCTGCGACCGCGCGTTCATTCTAACGGTTATCTCCGTATTTGCTTGAGTGCCAACGGGAAGCGTAGCGACGAGTACATTCATCGACTCGTTGCAAACGCGTTCTTGGGTGCGGCTGGCGCGGGGATGCACGTGGACCACATCAACGGGGACAGGGCTGACAACCGTCTCGCAAACTTGCGGTGGCTAACGCCGGATGAGAATCGCAGTCTTCGACACCTAGCGCGAGGTTCGAGGAACGGAAGCGCCAAGTACTCCGAACAACTCATCCGATCGATCAAGTCGTGCTTTGGCAATGGTGCGACAGACCGCCTGATAGCAGACAAATTTGGCGTCACCCGCCGATTTGTGAATGCCGTCCGCAACCAAAGAATCTGGAGACATGTCTGATGAGTGTCGCTTTACTCGAAAATCCTCGCGCCGTGATCGGCGGAAATCGCAGCCCGTTCGAACTCTCGAAAGAAACCATCGAAGACCTGTACTCAGAGGCCAAGAACTGGCTCGACGGTGAACCCGTTGCGACGCAGGAGCAGGCCGACGAAATCCAGAAGCTGCTTCGCATGATCCAGGCCGCAGAGAAAGAGGCGGACGAGCGCCGCGTCGCCGAAAACAAGCCGTTCGACGACGGTAAGGCAGAAGTGCAGGCGCGTTACGCCCCGCTGATCGCCAACACAAAATCCGTCAAGGGCATGACCGTCCTCGCCGTTGATGCGTGCAAGAAGGCGCTTGCTCCGTGGCTGATCAAGGTCGACGAGGAAAACCGTCGCAAGGCCGAGGAAGCCCGGAAAGAAGCCGAGGAAAAGCAGCGCATCGCAATGGAAGCTATGCGCCAACGGGACGGAACCGATCTCGAATCCAGTGCGCGAGCCGAGGCGCTAGTCCGCGATGCAAAGGCAGCCGAGGCGGAAGCGCGCCGCGCCGGAAACGCAAAGGCATCGGCAAAAGGTGAAGGTCGCGCCGTCACGTTGCGCGACAAGTACACGCCGCAGATCACGGACTACACAGCCTTCGCCCGCCATGTGTGGACAGCGCACCGTCCAGACATGGAGGACTTTCTGAACATCGAGGCCGCGAAGATCGTCGCGAGCGGCATTCATGCCGGCATCCCCGGCGTAACCGTTCTTCATGAAAGGGTGCCCGTATGAAGGCGAAGACAATCAAGAAGGTCATCCGTGAGAAGGTTGACCAATGGCTTGCCTCGATTGAGGACGAAGCGGTTCGTAGCCTAGCCAGCAAGAACACCATCGTCACGGGCGGGTGCATCGCGTCGATGCTACTGCGAGAACCGGTGAACGATTTTGACCTCTATTTCACCAACCGCGAGACGACACTGGCCGTAGCCAAATACTATGTAGCGCGGTTCAAGTCGAAGAACGCGTCCGGCATCGAAGTCCCGATCTTTGTCGATGACAAAGATGACCGTATCCGCATCGTTGCCAAATCCGCAGGAATCGCCAGCGAGGAAGGCGCGGGAACACCATACGAATATTTTGAAAGCCGGCCCGACGATGAAGCCGGGCAGTATGTCGGCGAGGTTCTTGGCGACGCTGGCGACATCGAAGAAGCGTTGGAAGAAACCAGTGCGCTCGCGCTTGAAGCGAGCGACGACGGCAAGCCGAAGTATCGGCCAGTATTCATGTCAACGAATGCGATCACTTTGAGCCATCGCGTGCAGATCGTCCTCCGTTTCTATGGCGACGCCGACGCGATCCACGAGAACTACGATTACGTCCATTGCACCAACTATTGGACAAGTAAGGATGGAGAGTTGACGCTCCGACAGCCCGCGCTCGAATCATTGCTGGCGCGTGAGTTGCGATACGTAGGGTCGAAATACCCGATCTGTTCCGTGATCCGGCTGCGCAAATTCATCAAGCGCAATTGGTCGATCAACGCCGGCCAAATCCTGAAAATGATGCTCCAGGTCACCGAATTGGACCTGAAAGACCACAATGTTTTGCAGGACCAGCTTACCGGAGTCGATGCGGCCTACTTCGTCCAACTTTTTTCCAAGATCAGGGAGAAAGACCCTGAAAAGGTCGACTCTGCCTACTTGGTCGAAATCATAGATAGGATGTTCTGATGAGCACGCCACACGTCTACACCGCAATCCGCGCCGTCATGCACGACATTGGGCAGACCGGCATCTCGAAGAACCGGAAGAACCAGCAGCAGGGCTACCAGTTCCGTGGTATCGATGATGTCTACAACGAACTGAACGGTCTTCTGTCCAAGCACGGCCTCATCATGACGCCGCGCATCCTGGCCCGCGATGTTGTCGAACGGCAGACGGCCAAGGGCGGAGTGCTCTTCTACGTCACTGTCGAAGCCGAGTTTGATTTCATCTCGGCGGAAGACGGGACGAAGCACACCGTTCGCACGTTCGGCGAGGCGATGGATAGCGCCGACAAGGCGACGAATAAGGCGATGTCAGCCGCCTACAAATACGCGGCCATGATGGTCTTCTGCATCCCGACCGAAGGCGACAACGACGCCGATGCTGTGACGCACGAAGTCGCGCCGAAAAAGCAGGAACCGGCGCGCGTCGCGTACGCTGAAATGAAGCGCGGGCTTGAGGCTATCGAGGCCGATCTTCTCGACTGCGCGACCATCGCCGACGTGAACAAGTGCGCCAAGATCTGGGCATCGATCATGGAACGCGACGGCTGGACGAAGGACTATCGCGATGTTGCGGCTCCGAAGTTTGCCGCACGCCGAGAGGCAATCAAGGTTGCGGATGCTGAGGATGTATTCCCGGCCGACCGCAAGAGCAACTTCCAACACCCCATTATGGCAGGCTGACAATGGCTTACGAACCGAAAGACAACACGGGCTCGCTTTTCAAGAACGACCGCGCGAGCAGTGACAAGCACCCGCAGGCGACAGGTTCGGCGATCATCGATGGCGTCGACTACTTCGTCGATGCGTGGACCAACATCGACAAGAACGGCAACCGCTACCAGTCGCTGAAATTCAAGCGGAAGGACAAGCAGGCTTCCGCGCCAACCAAGCAGGGCGGCGGCATGTACGACCGCGACGACCCAAGGACTTCCCGCTCGCGAGACGATGACGACACGGGCGAGATTCCTTTCTGAGTTCCACCACAGAAGACCCCGGCGGCTGTAGCTCAGAACCAGTCGCCGGGGCGGGAGATAGCAGATGGCAGTCAAGGTGAAGGCGCTGGTGTGGGAAGAAATCCACTACAACAGATCGGATCAAGAACCGGTCCCAGAACTGGTCGGATACGATGCTGAGAGCATTTGCGGCTACTACAACATCAAGTTTGAGGCCACGATCGACGTCACGCTTGACGGCTTCCAATATTACAACATCGGATCGTTTGACGAAATCGACGAAGCTAAGGCCGCCGCCCAAGCCGACTACGAGCGTCGCATCCTCTCTGCAATAGAGGAGGACTAGGCGATGAGCCGTGCAATGCTGGTCCTGAACGACAAGCGCACCCGTGAGAAGGCCGCCATGTGGATATGGCAGGCTCCGAACGGAACGCGCGTCGAGTTCAAGAAAGAGAAACGCACGGTTCCGCAGAACGACCGCATGTGGGCGATGCTCACGGACGTGGCGGCGCAAGTTCCATGGCATGGACTCAGGCTCACGCCTGACGATTGGAAGCTGGTCTTCCTCGACGCCTTGAAGCGCGAAGTCCGCATGGCGCCGAACATTGACGGGACAGGGTTCGTCAACCTTGGGCGGTCGTCGTCGGACCTGAGCAAAGAAGAGATGACGGAACTGATCGAACTGATTGCAATGTTCGGCGGCAAGCAAGGGGTTGTCTTCGGTGACGAGAAGGAGTGCGCAGCATGAACTACCGACACGGTGGCCGAAAATCAAAGCTCTATGCTGTGTGGAATGGCATAATGGGCCGATGTCTGAACCAGAACAACCCAGCTTACCCACGATACGGCGGGAGGGGGATCACGATATGCGACCGGTGGCGGGACTTCGCCGCCTTTCTTGCTGATATGGGCGAGCCTCCTCCTGGCTTCAGTGTTGAGCGAGTAGACAACGACCAAGGCTACTCTCCGACCAACTGCATATGGGCAGATCGGAAGACGCAGGGGCGCAACAAGCGGGATAATCACCTGCTCACGGTTAATGGTGAGACGTTGACTATTGCGGAATGGGCTGATCGCGTTGGCCTGAAGTACGCCACCGTTCACCAGCGCATACGATACGGATGGCCGCCAGATGCTGCCGTTCTCACCCCGCTCGTCACCGTCCGACGCGGCATCAAGCGCGGCCAGCGCGCCTTCGGCGCGAGGCACGGCGTGCGGTTTCAAGACGAGGAGAAGGCAGCATGACTCTCACCCGCTGGATACGCAACATTACCGCATGGTGGGAGAGCCGCCGTCGCCGAGCACAGCGCTACAAGGCCATGCCGTTCATGCGCGAACTGGACCGGAAGGAAGCCGAGTATCGCCGGTCTCACAGACGAGGCGCGGCACGGATCGTGAAGGCCAAGCGCGAAGCGATGACGAAAGTGCTGGCAGGAGAAATGTGATGTCCCGCTTCGAATTCACCCGCAAGCAGCGCCTCGAAATCTGGCAGCGTGCCAACGGCTGCTGTGAGAAGTGCGATGCCAAGCTGAAGGTCGGCGAGGGTGAGTTCGACCACCGCATTGCCCAGGGCTACGGCGGCGAGAACACGGTCGACAACGGTCAGCTTCTATGCCGCGTCTGCCATCGCGGGAAGACCGGCGACGACAAGCGCATCACGGAGAAGGTCAAGCGGGTGCGGGACAAGCACCGAGGGGTCTACCCGGCCTCGAAAGCCAAGATCAGGTCTCGCGGCTTCTCCTCCTCCCGCCCCGGCTGGATAGCCGTACAGACGAATACGAACGAGGAAAGGGACAGCGAATGAACGCCCCAATGTATTGCGAAACCTGCCATCGTGTTGAGCGCGACCCAATCATGCTCGACGCGGAAACATGCGGTCAATGCGGCGGGTATCTCGCCTGCATGGACGAGGACGATGGACAGCCCGACGAGGCACAGGAGTGGCACGACTATGACCCCGACTGCTGACTTAATCGATAGGATGAGCCGGCTTGCATCACGGCGGCTTGCAGCCCGATATGTTCACGGCACCAGCAGCCAGGAAGCCACGTCAATCAACCAAGAGAAAAGCGATATGAGCCAACTTAATTCTTTGGAAGGGCGTTTGACCTCGCTCGACTTGTTTGCAGGCGCGGGCGGACTGTCCGAAGGATTGCGCGAAGCTGGGTTCACGTCGCTTTACGCAAACGAGATTTCCCCACGCTATGCGCAGACCTACGCCGCCAACCATCCGGCCACGCAGGTCGATAGCCGGGACATTCGCCAGGTCGATGCACGCAAAGTCCGAAAACTATTGGGCTTGAAGCGGGGCGAACTGGATTTGATCGCCGGTGGCCCGCCCTGCCAGGGCTTTTCGATCAACGCGCCCAAGCGTTCCACCGAGGATTCACGGAACCACCTGTTCCGCGAATACCTGCGGTTTGTCACCGAGTTTCAGCCGCGCGCGGTCTTGATCGAAAACGTCCCCGGCATGGTGTCGTTTGAAGGCGGCGCAACGCTGGATGCGATCTTGGAATCATTGAAACAGCTCGGCTACGACGCCGACGTGAGGATTCTGTACGCGCCGCATTACGGCGTGCCGCAAACCCGCTGGCGCACGATCATCCTTGGCAGTCGCTGCGGCGTCGATCCTATGGTGCTGTTCCCGGAACCGCTGCGCCAAGCGCCGGTTCGGGTCAATTTCACCTCGCAATTCGCCGGGAAAAACTTGGTGAACTTGCCGCGCTCCCTGGAATTGCCGTCACACGTCACGGTCAAGGATGCCATTGGCGACTTACCAGCCCTGCGCAACGGCGAAATTGGCGAACAGGTCAAAGACTACCGGCATCCGGCGGATAACCCGTATCAACAATTGATGCGGGCGGGTTCAACGGGCGTGACGTGTCACGAGGCCGCCCGGTTGAGCAAGATCAACCTTGAACGCATGGCGCACATTCCGCCGGGCGGGAACTGGACGGATATTCCCGATGCCCTGCTGCCACGCGGGATGCGCATGGCGCGGCGTAGTGACCACACGAAGCGTTACGGTCGGGTCAATCCTGACGGCCTCGCATCCACCATCCTGACCAAGTGCGATCCGCATTGGGGCGCTTACTTCCATTACGAGCAGGACAGAGCCTTTACCGTGCGCGAAGCGGCACGCATCCAGTCCTTCCCTGACACCTACGTTTTCTGCGGGTCGCGGGTTGAGCAATACGAACAGGTGGGTAACGCCGTGCCGCCGCTGCTGGGTGCAGCCGTCGGGCGAGCCATCGCCCAGGTGCTGGGGAGTGTCCGCAAGAACGAGCGCAAAGTACGGGTGGCGTAGTGGCGGGGAAGATTTGGGAGTTCTTCGGTTATCGCTCCGATGACCACTCTCCGGCGGCGGTGGCCGCCGCGACGGACAAGGAGGAAGTGATGGCTGTTACGATCCACTACCGCCCGATTTCGAAACCGGCACCGCACTTCAATGGCGGGACTTCCAGCGATTTGGCTGTTCTGGAAAAGCACTTCAACGGGCTTCTTACCAAGGCCGAACGCCGCGCCCTTGCCCTCGCCGCCCTGTCGATCATCATGGCAGTTGGCTGGGCGCTCTACCGGTATGTGGTGTAGAGAGGGGTAATTTGCGTTTTCTGCAAATTACTCGCGAGGCGGCGACCCGTGATGCCGTCGCGCGCCGGCCGTTTGTAACTCGCCTCGCATCCCTTGCGGGATGGCGTGGGCTGTGGTAGGGAGAGAGTGAGGCGGGTCGTTATGGCCTGTGGCGTGGATGCGAGACACAGAAGCGATAGCCCGTGGCTGGGAAATATCGCAGGACACTCACGAGCCCAAGAGACCAAGCGCCGGAAAGTATGCACCGGACTTAAGCCACCGGGCCGAAATTCGGTCTGCATTGGGCGCCAAAATTCCCGGCCCGCCTCTTTCACTTCCCGAACCCCGACATAAACTCCGCCCTCTCCCGACACGCTCTGGCCCGTCGTGCGTCCAGTAGCAGATCCAGCGCGTAGTTCTCCGCCTCCTGCGGGGTCATGGTCTGTTCGAAATATGTGTCTGGACTGCCTGTCGGTATGCGGGTGACGACCATATCGGGCGTTGATGTCGGGGTTACGACGCGGGGGAAATACAGGCACCGATGCGTCATTTGCCAAACCACGACGCGAAGCCAAGCACGGGATGCGAGAACTTCGCCATCAGCCACCATTGGCCGAACGCCATCCGCTTGAACAACCACCATACGTAGAGACGGCTCATGCCATCGCCCTCAGCATTGCAAGATAGGCCGCGCCCTTCTTGATATCGACGAATGACTGAGACCGCCCGGCGATGGTTTCCGAGTTCGGGTCCAACACGACAAGCACCGACTGCCCTTCGTCCTGCTCCGTCTTCCCGATCCGGCGAGCATAGTCGTCGAGGTGCTTGTAGCCACGGGCGCGGACCAGAACGGGGGCCGTCCCCTGTTCTGCATTTTCCCACTGCGTCGTCGCCCAATTATGCTTCTGGCCGCACGCTACCACGTCGAGCCTGTCGCCGAACTTTACCGCCTTGAGCGGGCCGTGGTTTGGGTTCCACATGGAATCGCCGGGGAAGTCATGCGCGGCGTTGATGCGAAATTCAGAGCCGTTTGCAAACTTGAGAACGAACCTGGCCTCCCAATCGAACATGGGAACGCGCGTTGTCCCGTATCGGCGGTTCATCTCACGCAAGAGCGGGGCACCATCGCCCATGTGCTCATGGTTTCCGTGGAGCCATACGAGCCAACGGAACCCGCTTTCGAGGAGCAGCCACTCGACAAGCCGGCGCGCCGTGTGGACGGACGCGTCCTGATCGGCGTACTTCTTGATGAGCCGCCCGCCCCAGCAATTGGTACTGTCGCCGATATTGATGGCGTACATGCCCTCGGTGTCGCGGCAGATGCCGGCGTGCTTCCGCAGCAGGGGCCATGAGCACCCGTTGTCGTCTACATGCGGATCGCCGACGAACAGAAGCCCAATCGGCCTGTCTTCCGTCACCTTGATTTCAAACCACTTGCGGGCATCGGCGTTTCGCTTGGCCCGCTCGTAATTTCGTTCAAGGCGGTCGAGGAGTTCGTCGATGGGATCGCCGTCTTCGCCTTCGGTTAGCGACTGCGGAAACTCAATCGCCGGCATTTCCGTGATGCCTCGGGATGAAATGGATCGAAGCCGATGCTGCATGGCGCTCCGCGTGATGCCGAGAGCGGCGGCGGCCTTCGCCTGTGAGCCATGCTTGTGCAGGGCGGCGAGCGACGCGCGGAGTTCCGCGTCGGGAAGCTCTTTCCAACTCATCAGGCAACGCGCCCCATGAGGTCGCACACCGTCTTGCCGGGCACGACAATGCCGATGCGTATCCATGAGCCGCCGAAGCCCACTTGCATGATGCCTGTCCCGACCGATATCCCGACGACGTCGCCGTTGGCATTGAAGACGCCGCCGCCGGACATGCCGTGGATGATCGTCATATCGAGCGGGATGACCTCTTTCCACGGGCCGAACTTGAACTGGACGCCAGCCACGTATCCGCGCATGGTCAGGAACTCGAAGACCGTTGGGTTGCCAACCGCCGTGAGATTGTCGCCCCGCGCCGGGACTGTGCAGGAGAGAGCAGACGAAGCCGCCTGCCCGCGATCCTTGTAGCGGAGAACCGCAATGTCATAGTCCTGGTTTGCCCACAGGACTTCGGCCTCTGCCACCTGCCCGTCTTCGAACCGGATTTTCATCGTCTTTGCATCGGCCGCGACGTGGCCCGCCGTGACGACGAAGCCGTTTCCGATATGGACGCCGGACCCGTGCCCGTCCTCCATCATGACCATGACATTGGAGCCGTTCATCGCCCCCTTGGTCGCGCCTACCGGCGCCCACGCCGTGAGCGCAATGACCGCCGCGATGGCGACGGCCGCATAGAGCCAATGGATCGGTTTCATGCTACGCCTTCTTGGAGGACAGAGACGACCGAGACGGCCCCGGTCAGACCACAGGCGATTACGAGGACGCAGAACCAAAGGAGGGCGGGGCCGTTCATGACTGGCTCCTGTTGCGAGGCCGCCCGTTGCTTTCCATCAGGAAGGATCGGAGCGACCGGATTTCGTCGGTGAGTGCCTGAATGGTCGTTGCTAGCCGGGCCTCGACATCCTTCAGGTGCGTGACGCTGGCGAAGTCGCGTGTCATTTCGAGGCGAAGGTCGGCCGATGCCTTGAGCGCGTTGGCCGCCTCCGACTTCGCCTCAATGGCGCGATCGAGAGCGTTGCGGGCGAGTTCCTGATTGCGCTCGGAACGGGCGGACAGGCGAAAGGACCACCATAGGCCGGTGACGATCATGCCGAGGGCCGTAAGGATGTTGCCGAGGCTGATGGTCCAGTCGACATTCATTTGCGCCCCCGTATTGCCCCGGCAATGATCTGAATGCCGGCGACAGCTCCACCGCCGCCAAAGATCGAACCGAAGATGGTCGACGCCCACGGCTTTACCGCCTCGGGAAGATCGGGGATGCCCCACGATACCGAAGTCAGGAACGTGTCAGTCATGACGAGCGCCCACCAGATGCCGAGCGGCACGGCGAACAGAGACCACACCCACCAGAACACGGGATGGTTCATCGCCTCGCGGCGCGATTTCTCGCTCTCCTGATGCGCGGCAAGAGCGGCCTTGATCTGCTCAATCGTGGCGTCGGCGACTAGGCGTTGTTCTTCGTTCTGTGCCGCCAGCTTGGCCTTGTAGGCGTCGCCGAGCGCAGACGTGAGCCGACTGATAGCGTCCAAGCCGAGCTTGGCGAGGATAGAAGTCAGCATGTGACCACCATCCGCTTCGGGCACGCTACGTTCATGCACGCGCCCTTACACCCAGCGCACTGATCGGGAACAGTCATGTTGTCGCGCTCATGCCACCCTTGGTACGGAAGAGGAGCGTAAAAAACCCCGTCGCCCGGACACGTGTCGACATGAGGCCCATGGTGCTTCTGGCAGGACGGGCAGAACCAAGGGGCGCGGTCGGTCATCAGACGCCCCACCCGAACCGCTTGGCGAGGTAATACCATGCCTCGGATGCCGCCCCGAGCGCGAGGCCGATGCCGGTCTCGATCAGCGCGGCGACTTCCGGGTCAGACGCGAGCATGTTGCCGTCGCTCTCGCCGAGCAGCCCGCGCGCCACGAGGAACCCCGCCCCGTAGCGCAAGACGATGCGGATGATGGCGCTCATGCGCGGCCTCCTTTCAGAATGCGTCCGATGAGTTCGAAGATGATCGTCCAGATGCTGCGCTTCGCCTCAGGCTTGGCCGCTGGCGGGCTTTGCGGGGTTGGCGCGGGTGATGGGGCCGGAGATGGCTTGACGGGCTCCACGGGCTTTGTGGCCGTTTTCTTCGGCGCGTACCCGGCAGATTTCAACGCCGCCTCGAAAGCAAGCGCGTGTCGCCCGATCTTTTCTGCCTTGTCAGACCCGTTGACCACGGCCCGCGCCTTGATGAACTCGCGAAGGTCTTCGGCATCCGTCTCGTCGACGCCGTCGAGATAGTCGCCAAGTGCGCGAGACGTCCACCATCCTTCACGATTGCCGATGAACAGCGAGAGCGCCGAAATCTTCGGATCGCCGCGAAGGCCGGGACCGTCCAGCCGAAGCCGTGGATGTTCGTGCCGAAGACGGCGTTGATCAGGTGCTCGAACGGCACCTGCCCTTCCATGATCCCCACCAGCGTCAGCGCCGCGAACAGGGCCATCACGCCCTGGGCGTAGTTGAAGATGCCGCTCGCCTTGAAGATCAGGACG
>Ga0075464_10001010_pt1 | contig 12609 bp, 15 predicted proteins | sample DEB19_08_DNA_5_FD_75068 | JGI IMG/M metagenome (GOLD analysis project Ga0075464, IMG submission 75068) | Aqueous microbial communities from the Delaware River and Bay under freshwater to marine salinity gradient to study organic matter... | ecosystem: Environmental > Aquatic > Marine > Coastal ...
CAGTCTTTAAAAGCAGCCAATCCTTTAAAATTTATAATTATAAACTAAACAATAAACCGATGGTAAGCTCAATTCCAAAACGCTCACAAATTCTTCACTTCTTTCCTCGAGATAGTCAGAGTGTCTCAAAACAAATGAATTTATATTAACCTCTTTTTTTAGCCGGCTGAATTAGTTTGGAGCAATTTAAAGCAAAACGGAACTTAACCAAAGCCTCGTTCCGGGCACACATTGACATTCGTTGACAGGGGAACATATATCATGTACGGTGGTATTGAAGATAACTCTGTTGCACACAAAGTAATGCCTACTAATGACGTATATTCAATGAAACTCCATCTCAGTAAGTCTTGTTCTATTTAATCTCTTTTTTACAAATCTCTTCAAATCATTTCTTAACGCTCGTCTTTGAAATTCTTTAATCATAGCGGGCAAATTTAAATCAATACTTTTTTTTCTAACTTTTTTCAGAGGAGTGCCGTTGGGAAAAGGAAAAGCCAGTTGGCGAGGAAATGCCTCCAGCTAGAGCTTAACATGTTGCTCTAGCAACCCCTAAGTTTGATCGCGTCTTCATTTATGGAGGTCATGCAAGCCCAACCCACAGACTTAACGATTGTTGGTGGCTCAAAGTTGGAGGAGCAGGTGGCCAAGAATTTATCTGGACACGTGTTCTCGGTGATAAAGCTGTCGCGATAAACTAAGAGTCTGTTATTAAGGCACCTGCTCCAAGAGCTAACGCTGGTGCTTGTTATTACAACGGCAAGTTTTGGATCTATGGAGGCCACGGTGGTCTTAACTATGCACGTTACGCTTTCTCTGATATCCATTCCTTTGACATTGAAACGGAAACATGGACAAAACATGAGCCAGTAATCACTCAAACCCCTCTCCCAGAAGGTCGTGGTGGTCATTCTCTCTTCGCTTTTGACAATAAATTATACTCATATGGTGGCTGGAACTCTGAGTCCTAGTACAACAACATCATTGTATTTGATTTGAACACAAATGAATGGAGCGACCCAGATATTTACAACGACGTTTCAAGATGGAATCACTCTGCAATTATGGTTGAAGCTATTCCTACCTGGAAATATTTCATTTTCGGTGGTGAAAGCACAAACTTTAATGAAGGTTAAGCTCGTACCTTCGGTGCTTATGTAAACTCATCATGTTATCTTGATATCGGTACAATGCAATGGGCAGATATTAAACCTGAAAACTCTGAAGCTCCTTGCCCTCGTGAGTATGCCGCAATTAGTTACGACTAGACCAACTCCCGTCTTCTAATATTTGGAGGTTGGAACAATGGGTGGCTTAACGATATGTATGCTCTCGCTGTAAATAAAATCGTTGGTCCTAGCTACGCCATTACCGAAATTGATCCTCCACTTGGCCAACTTACAGGTGGTGTGCCTGTAAATATCAAAGGTTGTGGTTTCAAAGATCAAAGTATTAGAGTTTACTTCACTGTTGGAAAGACCGCAGTAGATGGACCTGGAAAGAATACTCTTGAAACTACTGGTTAGTTCATAAGTGAAACTGAAATCACAGCAATCACTCCCAACTTCGAAAACTTTGGACCCAAAGAGTGCACTGTTCAACTTTCTATTCTTGGAAATGAACTGACTACAACTTTTGTTCATTATTCCTATTTCCTTAACACACGCAGCCATAAATCACTTGCATTTGGTCCTGGTACTCTTAAGGATCAAGCTGTCGGTGAACCGATTGAGTTCATTATCCAAGCACGTAACGATGAAGGTCAAAACAGAAAGTCTGGTCGTGATATTTTTGTTGTGACTATTATGACTGACAATAAAGTTGAGATTCCATGTGAAATTAATGACCACGACGATGGTTAGTATTTTGTAAAGTATTAAGTCGACTAAGAATGCAACGTTACCATAAATGTACTTTTCATGGATGATAAACAAAAGATGGTACCCCTAAGAGGCTCCCCATATACTGCGTCATTCAACTCCACAGTAAAAGCTGATGCAAATCATTTGACCGGTCCTCTTTTACCTAAGTATGTTACAAAAATTATTGAGTAATCTCAAAGCTGGATGAAAGAGTCTAGCAATGCTGCTAACACCAAAGACAAAGATCTTACTGATATCAAGCAGTTACTTTCCGTTGTAGATGCAGTTAAGTCTGTTCACGACTAAAGTGACAACATGATGTTGCAACTTGACCAACTTGAAGAGACCTTGAATTTCCTTTCTACCAAGAATCTTGCGAAAGAATCATAAATAAAACAAAGCAAGAAACTCTTCGACGACTGGAACAACTTGAAGAAACTCGCAAAAGACATTAAGAAAGAAATCACTCCTCTTGTCCAGACTGAAACTCAGAAGAACAACAACCAGATAGGAAAACTTGAGGAGGAGATGAAAACCTATTCCTAAGATCTCAAGAAACGTGATTTTTACAAGTACGATTGTGGCCGCGAAAACGCTCTTACTAAGCTTGACGCTGTTTATGCGGAGATCTAAGAATTAGAGAACAAGATAGCAAACTTTGGTCACACAGCCGAGAAGTTTGGTAATCCAAATTTAATTGATGGTTGCAACAGACAATCTGAAGGAATAAAGACCGAAATGGGTAACATGAAGATTCTTTGGGACCATATTAGCAATTCTCAAAAGATTTTCTAAGGATATCTTATTAATACTTGGGAGAAGACTGAACCCTTCGAAATGGAAGATGAGGTAAAAAAACTCATGAAGACCCTCAAAGACATGAAAGTAGATAAGAGAGCAAATGCATATCTTGGTATTCTAGACGAAATCAAGAAGTGGATAGTTTTACTCCCCCTACTTTCTGAACTCCGCGACCCTGCAATGCGCGATCGTCATTGGGATGCAATTCGCAAAAAAGTAAAGAAGAACTTCACTGTAGACAGCAAGCTTCTTCTTCAGGATATCTATGATTTAAATCTCGATAATTATAAAGAAGACGTTGAGGAAATTACTGATTAGGCTAAGTAAGAAGCCAAGATGGAGAAGACTCTCGCTAAGCTCGAAGAAACCTGGAAAGAAATTAAGTTTGAATTCACACAGCACAAAGGCACTGATGTCTATCACATTAGACTTTCTGATGAAAACTTTGATTTACTTGAGGAAAACACAAATTAAGCATCCTCTATGCAATCTTCTCGTTACATTGCTACTTTCGAGTCTCAAGTGGAAAGATGGACTAAGTCTCTTTCAAATATCACTGAAATTCTCACAGTTTCAGCTGAAGTCCAACGTAACTGGGCTTACCTTGAAAACTTGTTCCTTGGTTCAGACGAAGTAAAAAAGGAACTTCCTGAATAAGCAGCTCAATTCGTTTTTATTGATTAAGAAGTTAAAAGAATTCTTGCTGATGGTTATAAAAAACAATATGCAATTGTTTTCTGCGACCAAAATTGGGTGCTAAAGAGCTTGGAAAATGTACTTGCTCAACTTCAAGTTTGTGAGAAGGCCTTAAACAAGTTTATGGATGAAAAGAAAAAGTGTTTCCCAAGATTCTACTTCACTTCATCATCTGACTTACTTGATATTTTGTCTAATGGTGGTTAACCTAAACTCGTTATGAAATTCATGTCCAAGATTTTCTAAGCTATTGAGAACCTTGAACTCAAAGATAGTGGTGATGTTCGTCCCATCGCTGTTGGTATGCACACCAATGTAGGCGTTGAATATGTTCAATTCACAAATCCACTTAAACTTATGGGTAAAGTTGAGAACTATATGTTAGAAGTAATCAACTCTATGAAGAACTCCCTTCGTGATGTTGCTGGAGAGTCTTTAATTAAACTTGCTAAGCACGGAAAAGAAGCTTGGCTCAGTATGGATCCCGCATAAACTACTCTTCTTATTAACATGCTTAATTGGACAAAGGATGTCGAGGAAGCTTTCGGGAAATAAAAGGGAGACCCTTAAGCTATGTTAAAAGCCCATGGACATTAAGTTAAACTTCTTTCAGATCTTATTAAAATGGTCTAAGGTGATCTTTCAAAACCAATGCGCCAGAAAATTGGTTGCATGATTACTATGGATGCGCACTCCCGTGATATTATTGAACTTCTCTATAATTAAAAAGTTATGAGTTCAGAAGAATTCCAATGGTAATCTCAACTGAAAGTTTACTGGATTGCTGAAAAGAAAGACTTTAATTTAAGAATTGCTGATGCATAATTTGATTACGGTTATGAATATCTTGGTAACGGTCCACGTCTTGTTATTACTCCACTAACAGACAGAATTTACGTTACTGCCACTCAGGCTTTACACTTGTGCATGGGATGTGCTCCTGCAGGTCCTGCTGGTACTGGTAAAACTGAAACAACAAAGGATTTATCATCAGCTCTTGCAAAAGCTATTTATGTTTTCAATTGTTCTGATTAAATGGACTATAAGAGTATGGCAGGTATTTTCAAGGGCCTTGCAGCTTCGGGATCATGGGGATGTTTCGACGAGTTTAACAGATTGGTTCCTGAGGTCTTATCTGTTTGTTCTGTATAATTTAAGTCTGTTACTGATGCTATCAAAGGTGAAAGAAGCCGTTTCAAGATTGAAGGTGATGAGATGGACCTTGATCCAACTTGTGGAGCTTTCATTACCATGAATCCTGGTTATCTTGGTCGTTCTGAACTACCTGAAGGTCTTAAAGCACTTTTCAGACCAATTACTGTCGTTGTTCCCGATCTTGAATTAATTTGCGAAAACATGTTAATGTCAGAAGGTTTCGTTGAAGCAAAGATTCTTGCCAAAAAATTCACCACACTTTACTTCTTGTGCCGTGATTTACTTTCAAAAGCTTCTCATTACGATTGGGGTCTTCGTGCAATCAAATCTGTGCTAGTCGTTGCAGGTGCATTTAAGCGTGCTGAACCGAATTCACTCGAGCTCGCCATTTTGTTGAGAGCTCTCAGAGATTTCAATACTCCAAAAATTGTTGCTGAAGATTGGGATATTTTCTTCGGTCTTCTTGGTGACTTGTTCCCAGGCATTGATGTTCCACGTAAACGTGATCAAAAATTCGAAATTCTTATTGAAAAGGCTTGTGAAGACCAAAAACTTTTGACCGATCCCGACTTCATCAGAAAATGTGTCGAACTGGGTGAATTGCTTGTGATTCGTCATTGTGTATTCACTATGGGACCACCCGGTGCTGGTAAATCAAGTACATGGAAAACTCTAGGTCGTGCTTAAACACTTGATGGAAGAAAGACCACAATTGTGGATTTAAACCCTAAAGTCGTGAGCACGAATGAGTTATATGGTATTTCTGATCCAAAGACTCGTGACTGGAAAGATGGTCTTATGTCGAACAAATTACGTTCACTATCAGAAGAACCTGACAACAATCCCAAATGGATTTGTCTTGATGGTGATCTCGATGCAAACTGGATTGAGTCAATGAACTCTGTCATGGACGACAATAAGATTCTTACTCTTGCTTCTAACGAACGTATCGTTCTTAAACCTCATATGAGATTGATTTTCGAAATTAGAAATCTTAAATTTGCAACTCCCGCTACTGTATCTCGTGCTGGTATTCTTTATATATCAGATGCAAGTGGATATCAATGGAGAGCTTACTCAAAGTCATGGATTGCAAACCAAAAGTATGACGCTGAGCGTAAGAAGGATTTGTAGACTCTTTTCGATAAGTATATTGAGGAAACATTAAAGCACATTAAGAAAACATTCAAGTATTTAGTCCCAGTCTTAGACATTCAACTAATTATGACAATTTGTAAACTTCTTGAAAGCATCCTTAACACAAATGAAGTTAAAGGTCTCGAGTATGTATTTGTTTTCGCTTGTGTATGGTGTCTCGGTGGTGGTTTCGCTGAAAAAGATGGTATCAACTATAGAAAGATGTTCTCTGATTGGTGGAAAGATAAATGGAAAGTTATTAAATTCCCAGCAAAAGGTACTGTTTTCGATTATTATGTCGACCTTGAGCAGAACAAGCTCGATGAATGGATCAAACTCTAGACAAAAGACATTACAGAAACTCTTGATACATCAAAACCAATCCAGAACTACACTATTCCAACAACTGACACCATTTCAACTCAATTCTTAATGAAAAAGTTCATTCAGATTAACATTTCACCTTTACTTGTTGGTAGTGCCGGTTGTGGTAAGACATAAATTACTAAAGGTCTTCTTAACGACATGACCCAAGGAAGTGATGATTATCTCTAACAAACCATAAACTTTAACTATTACACTGACTCTACTCTCCTATAGGGTCAGCTTGAAAGCACTCTTGAAAAGAAAGCTGGTAAGACTTTTGCACCAGTCGGAAAGTACAAATTACTTCAGTTTATTGATGATTTAAACATGCCATAATAAGATCCTTATGAGACTCAAAATGCTATTTCTCTTCTTCGTTAACACAAAGATTATGAACATTGGTTTGAACGTGGTACCAAATGGGGTCTTAAAGATATTAAAAACACATAGTACATCGCTTCCATGAACCCTACTGCTGGTTCTTTCTTCGTTGATCCACGTCTTCAGAGATGGTTCTGGATTGTTGCTGTTTCATTCCCTGAAGGAAGTTCAATTAACACTATTTTTGCTGCATTCTTGAACAAACACTTCGGTAAATTTAAGAGTACCGTTATGGAGCTAGTTGTTCCAGTAATTAAGTCTGCTCTTTAACTTCACTCAGAGGTTGAAAGAAGCTTCCGTAAGACTGCTTTGAACTTCCACTACGAATTCAACGTTCGTCATCTTACAAACATTTTCTAAGGTCTCCTTGTTGCAAAACAAGAAGCAATTAAAGAGCCTGATAACTTAATTAAACTTTGGCTCCATGAATCAGAGCGAGTTTATGGTGATCGTCTCGTAAATATCGAAGACTTGAATAAATACCGTGCTCTTGCTGCTGATATCACTAAGAAATCATTCGGTAAATTCAACCTCAATAAGTATTTTGCGCAGCCTACTCCAGAACCTCTAATTTTTGCATATTTTGTTGGTGGTCTTGATGATAAATTGTATGATCAGTTCGCAAACATGGATGCTCTTTAAATTAGATTAAGAGATGCTCTTCGTGAGTATAACGAGCTTAATGCTACTATGGATCTTGTGCTCTTTGATGATGCTATGAAACACGTCTGCAAGATATCCCGTATTATTTCTTGTTCATCTGGTCACGCCTTACTTGTCGGTGTGGGTGGTTCAGGTAAATAATCATTATCCAGACTTGCCTCATCAATCTGCCAATTCCGTTGCACAGGCATTATGATTTCAAGTTCCTATGGTTTGAATGAATTAAAGATTGATCTTCAACAAATGTACCAAAAATCTGGTGTTAAAGATGAAGGACTTATGTTCCTTTTTAATGAAGGTTAAATTACAAATGAACGATTCCTTGTATCACTTAACGACTTGCTTGCATCAGGTGAAATTAACGACCTCTTCACTGAAGAAGATTACGAAGGTATCGTCAACAATGTTCGCGCTGCCGTTAAAGGAGAAGGAATTCAAGACTCTAAAGAAAACTGTTTGAAGTTCTTCTTAGACAGAGTTAGGAAGAACTTGCACATGTCTCTTTGTTTCTCCCCAGTAGGTGATGCTTTCAGAAACAGAAGCAGAAAATTCCCAGCCTTGATTAACTGTACCGTTATTGACTGGTTCCACGCTTGGCCAGAAGAGGCTTTACTTTCAGTAGCAAAAAAATTCCTAGAAGAAGTTGAGATGCCCACTGATGATGTTAGAAACTCAATTATAAAGTTTATGCCCTTTTCATTTAAACTGGTGAATTAACAATCCTAGATGGTTTTGGATTAAGAAAGAAGATATGTTTACACGACACCAAAATCTTTCCTCGAATTAATCAAACTATTCAAGAGTATGCTTGAAAAGAAGAAAAAAATTATCTTAGATTCTAAAGAAAAATACGAACTCGGTGTAATAAAACTTAATGATACATCAGCAATGGTCGCTGATATTGAGGCTGAACTTAAGATTTCATCTGTTGAGGTTGAAAGAATTAAAAAGTTGGCTGATGCTTAAGCCTAAACTGTTGGAGCTGAGAAGGAAATTGTTGATGCTGAGGCTGAGAAAGCAAATGCTGAGTCTGCTAAATGTGCAATAATCGCTGCAGCTGTATCTAAAGAAATGGCAGATGTGCAAGCTGATTTAGATTAAGCTCTTCCAGCCGTCTAAAAGGCCGAGGCTGCTCTTAATGGTCTTTCAATTAAAGATTTCCAAACCTTGAAGGCTCTTGCTAATCCACCAGCAGATATTGCAAAGACTTTTACTTGTGTGCTTAACTTGCTTGCCAGTATTGATCCAAATGTACCTGTTGATAAGAAAGGTAAATTAAATGCTGAAAACCCATGGAAAGCTTCACTAAAGCTCATGTAACAACCAAAAGAATTCATGGCATCTCTAATGGGCTTTAAGTAATATGTAGATGACGATAAAGTACCAAAGTCAAATTTTGCTGCTATCAGAGCTACACTTGAAGAGGAAACATTTACTCCTGAAATTATCAAAACCAAATCATCAGCAGCAGCTGGTCTTTGCGATTGGATCAAAAACATTACAATTTACTATGATGTTGTTATTTCCGTTGAACCAAAAAAAGCAAAAGTCGCGGCAGCCCAGGAATAATTGAGAGCTGCAAACGAGAAGAAAGAAAGCATGGAAAAGATGGTCGCAGAACTTGCTGCCAAACTCGCAATCCTCTAAGCTGATTTCCAAAAGGCTATGGATGAAAAGAACAAGGCTGAAGCTGAAGCTGCCCGTTAAGCTAAGCGACTTGATTCCGCCAATCGTCTTGTTGGTGCTTTAGGCTCTGAATCAGAACGTTGGAACAACTCAATTGTCCAACTTACTCAAGATTTAGAGTTTGTTATTGGTGATGTACTTCTTGCTTCATCATTTGTTTCTTACGTTGGACCATTCAGCAAAGTTTTCCGTGAAAAGATCATTAAGGACAACTTTATGGTCTTTTTCGCAAAGAATGCAATTCCTTGTTCGCCTAACTCAAGTCCACTTTAGATTTTGACGAATGATGCTCAAAAGGCTGAATGGAACACTCAAAAGCTTCCATCTGACAAAGTTTCAACTGAAAATGGTGCAATTTTGACAAGTTCTGATCGTTATTCTCTCATGATTGACCCTCAATTATAAGGTATCACTTGGATTAAAGAGAAAGAAAAGAACTCAGGTCTCGAAACTACCAGACTTACCCCCGAAACAATGAATAGTGCTATAAAAATTCTTGAACGCTGCGTTGAATAAGGAAAGCCTGTTCTAATTGAAAATCTTGAAAGTGCAATTGATGCATCTATCGCACCAATCTATGGTCGTTAGATTATCAAGCGAGGTCGTACTAGTATTATCAAGATGGGTGACAAAGAACTCACTCTTGATTCAAAGTTCAATCTTTACTTGCACACCAAACTCTCAAACCCACATTACTAACCTGAAATTCAAGCTGAGTGTACTCTAATTAATTTCACTGTTACTGAAGCAGGTCTTGAAGATCAACTTCTAACACTCGTTGTCAGAAAAGAGAGACCAGATTTAGCCTCACAAAAAGCTGAATTGATAAGCTAGCAGAATTAGTTCAAGATCACTCTAAAGAAACTTGAAGATGGTCTTTTGCAACAACTTGCTGATGCAACAGGCGATATTCTTGACAATATTGAACTCATTGAGAGTCTTGAAAAGTCTAAAGCTTTATCGACTGAAATTAACATGAAAGTTGAAATTGCAAAAGTAACAGAAGTGCAAATTAACGATGCATCAGAGGCCTACAGACCAGCTGCTGCTCGAGGTGCGCTTGTTTTCTTCATGATGAACGAACTCACCAGAATTCACTCTTATTATAAGTTCTCTCTTGATTCATTCATTATTGTTATCAACAGAGCTATTGATCTTGTTGCAGAGAAACTTAATCCAAAGAAGGTTGAGAAAGCTGCTCCAGTTGAAGGCGAAGAGCAAGAAGAATAAGAGGAAGAACAAGAAGAACAAGAGATGACTCCAAGAACTCTTAAGTCTCGTGTTAATGAACTAATCAACTCCATTACATATGAAGGTTATAACTATGTTAGACGAGGTACCTTCGAAAGACACAAGCTTATTATTGCTACAATGCTTTGCTTCAGAATTAACATACGAAAGGGCCTAATTGCAGATAAAGAAGTCCAAGCACTGATTAAGAAAGAAGTTTCTCTTGATGCTGGTCACTAACCAGAATCGCTTAAGTTTATCATGGAATCTTCTTGGGGTGCAGTTAAGGGTCTTGAGTAAGTTAAAGTCTTTGAGAGCTTGGTTAGCTCTATGGAAAGTGAGGCTCTATAGTGGCGTAAATGGTATATGGATGAGAAACCTGAATCAGTAGAATTGCCAAGAGCACACAAAGAATTACCTCTCTTCCACAGATTGCTTCTTCTCAGAGCGATGAGACCAGACAGACTTTCAAATGCTTTGAAAGAGTATATTACTGAATGGTTAGGTATTGAATATATCGAACAGCCTTCATTCAATGTTTTCGATTTATACAAAGAAACTAAACCAAATATTGCAACATTCTTTGTACTTTTCCCTGGTGTTGATCCTACACCTGATGTCGAGAAGATTGGCCATGCAAACAAAAAAACAATTGAAGCCGGCACTTTGGTTAACATTTCCATGGGTCAAGGTCAAGAAGAAAATGCAAATATTGTTCTTCACAAAGCTGCCAAGGAAGGTCATTGGTGCATGTTCTAAAACGTGCATCTTATGTAAAGCTGGATGAAGAAGTTTGAGCGTCAGCTTGAAATCGCGATTGAAAACGGAGCCCATGATGACTTCAGAGTTTTTGTTTCTGCTGAACCTCCAGGTATGCCTGAGATGGAAATTATTCCTGAATCAATCCTACAGAACTCAATTAAAGTTGCTAACGAGGCTCCTCAAGATCTTAAGTCGAACTTGCGCCGTGCATTCTCTAAGTTCGACGATGAACAGTTTGAAAGAGCTAAATCACACAAGCTTTCTGAATATAAAGCCCTTCTATTTGGTCTCTGTATGTTCCATTCTCTAATCATTGGTCGTAAAAAGTTCGGCTCCTAAGGTTGGTCACGAAATTACAACTTTAACGATGGTGATCTTACAATTTGTGGTGACGTACTTCACAACTATCTCACTAAGTATGATAAAGTTCCATACGCTGATTTAGCTTATATTTATGGTGACATCATGTATGGTGGCCATATTACTGATGATTGGGACCGCAGAACCAATAACTCATATCTTATTGTGCTTATTCGCCCAGAAATCCTACAATAAATGCAATTGACTCTTGCTCCAGGTTTCAAATCTCCAGATCCTTAAAAGTTTGACCGTGAAGCATATAGAAAGTATATTGAAGAGAAACTTCCAATTGAAATTCCTTAAATGTTTGGTCTACACCCCAACGCTGAAATTGGATACTTAACTACTTTATCAGAAACATTATTCGCAACAATCATGTCTGTTTAAGGTGGTTCCGGTGGTGGTGGAAATGATGACTCAAAGATTAAGAATTTAATTGCTAATTTCCTTGGTCAATTACCCGCTGATTTCAATATGTTTGATGTAAACGGTAAAGCAAAGTAAAAGACTCCATATGTGGTTGTATGTCTCCAAGAGTGTGAACGTATGAATATTCTTTTATCAGAAATCAGAACATCTCTTACTGATCTTGACTCAGGTCTTCGAGGTGCTCTAAACATTACTGATTCAATGGAATTACTCGCTCTTCAATTAAGCAGAAACTTAGTGCCAGGTTCATGGGAAAAGTATGCTTACTTCTCGAAGAAAACATTACTTGATTGGTTCGCAGATATGAAGGATCGTGTTACTCAGCTTGTTGAATGGTCAGAATAACTTGAAACACCATCTGTTGTTTGGATTTCAGGTCTATTCAACCCTATGTCTTATTTGACAGCTATTATGCAAGTAACTGCTCGTGCTGCTCTTCTTCCACTAGATAATATGGCTTTAGTTACTGAAATCTTGAATACCAAAGAGAAATCAGAATACCCAGTATTCGCAGAATAAGGAGCATACATTAATGGCTTTTTCCTTGAAGGTGCTGGTTGGGAATGTGGTCGTGGAGGCGAGCAAGGTTACCTAACTGAAATGTAACCTAAGGAACTTCACCCAATTGTTCCGATTGTTCATGTGACAGCCGTTGTGAGAAAAGATGTTAGAGTTAAGGGTGTTTATAAGTGCCCAGTCTACACTACTTCACAGAGAGGTCCAACTTACACTTTTACAGCTGGTTTACAGATGGAGAGTGAAGACACTGATCCAAATAAATGGATCTTAGCTGGTGTTGCCCTAATCATGTAACCCGAGTGAAGAACTCAAGTGATTAAAAGAGTTAAAGTAAAAGCGTAATTATCATAATAAGAAGATTTGATATATTTTCGAGTGCAAAATCTAGGAGTGGCTAAATAATTGCTGGTCCTTGAAGTTTAAACGCATCGAAGAAACGCATTTCTAATTGGTTGATATCTACGTTCAAACTAAAACTTTATATTATACTTTAAGACAATACAAAAAAATTTATTTTTTATTTATTTCACACTCTGACTATCGGGGTTTTGGGGTTTTGGGG
>Ga0075464_10001012_pt1 | contig 12598 bp, 11 predicted proteins | sample DEB19_08_DNA_5_FD_75068 | JGI IMG/M metagenome (GOLD analysis project Ga0075464, IMG submission 75068) | Aqueous microbial communities from the Delaware River and Bay under freshwater to marine salinity gradient to study organic matter... | ecosystem: Environmental > Aquatic > Marine > Coastal ...
AAAGAAAATTATTGGTTGTGACTGTTGCAGTAGTCATTTTATGAAATACACAGTCTAAAAATGGAAAGTGCCTGCTGTATCAGGTTTTATCGCTAGGATTGTGCCTGCCGGACTGTTTGGGTTGGCGCCGCTTGAATATTGACGCTCCGGAGTCTTCACCTTTTGACGGTGATGACAAGCAAACATGTAAGCTACCGACGCAATTGCAAGTTCAGCAATGGCATTCCCCCAATTCACTAGACACTTCTCATAGCGCAGTTTGACGCTGCCGCTCGAACTCAGGGGGCTAAGTCGATCGAAATGCTTATGGCGCCGAACACGATTGTAGAAATCCTCGATGCAATCAAATAATTCTTACTTGTAATCAACGGCTGTAGTCCGCAATTCTTTGTGCCAAAACAACCAGCGAACGGTCACTGCCGGCCGGCCCGAGCAGTGAGAGTCCCAGAGGTGCGCCTTCGCGTTCCGCCAGCGGCATCGAGAGCTGGGGAAATCCGGACAAGCCGGCAATACACAGCATCTGAATGGCCCGGTTGCGGTAATCCTCCAGACTGCTTTCAGGGGTACTGCGCAGAGGGGCGATGTCAGGCATGGTGGGCATCAGCAGCACGCCGTCTGTGCCCAATAAGGCCGTTAAGTGAGCTTGAAACTTTTGTTTGAAACTACGCGCCGTCAGAACCTGCGCATCGGTCACGCTGCGCGACCACGCAAAGCGGTCTGCCACGCCAGGCCCCAGTGGTGGCGCGTAACGCTCAATCAAGGGACCATCCGTCATCCAAGCCTCGCGACTCTGCATGTAGCGAAAATTCCAGTACATCGTGTCAAACGACTCCAGCACCGCATCGACTTGTTTAGCCGTGCCCAACACCAATTGCACCCGGGCTATGGCCGTCGATAACGCTTCGGTCACGGAGGCATCAAGCAGCGCCCAGACGTCCTGTGGCAGTAGCAGGCGCACTTGCTGGGGCAGAGGTTTTTCATCCTGACCCAGCAGCACATCGGCGACCAGAGCAAAGGTCTGTATGTCGCGGGCGAACCAGCCGCAAGTGTCTTGGCTGGGCGCTAGGTCTAGGGCCCCGGTCAGGCTGACGCGGCCATGGGTGGGGCGCAGACCAAATAGATTGCAATGGTTGGCAGGCGCACGCACCGACCCGCCGGTGTCCGTGCCGAGCGCAAAGTCGCACAAGCCGGAGGATACCGCCGAGGCCGAGCCTGACGACGAGCCGCCGGTGATGCGATCAGGGGCGGCACCGTTGATCGGAGCGCCAAAATGTGCATTGTTGCCATTCATCGAGAACGCAAACTCGTCGGTCACGGTCTTGCCGGCAAAACGGGCACCGGCATCCAACAGTTTTTGCACCGTGGGTGCCGTGCTAGTTTTGATGCCCGACATGGCTAGTACGATCGGGCTGCCGCCGCTGGTCGGGTAGCCGGCCACATCAAACAGGTCTTTGACGCCAAAGCTGAGCCCGGCCAGCGGGCCCGTCGAAGCGCAAGGCACTGCTACATCGGGGTAGGGGATAAAAGCGTGGGCGGGATCGAACAAGGGCATGAAGTAACTTTCTCAAACGAGGGATTCAATCCATTTTCCGGTGCGCAACAAATGGGCATCCTGTCTATAAGGTGCCACCAGTTGCACGCCGAGGGACAAGCCCTTGACGGTGCGCGCCACGGGAACAGTCAAAGCAGGAACACCCAAAAAAGTCCAGAGCGCACAAAAGATCGGGTCACCTGTTGAGGTCAAACCGATAGGTGCCTCGCCAGAGGCCGGCACGGTCAAAATGGCGTCAAATTTTTTGATGTCATCTTTGAGAGCGAAGCGCAAGGTGCGTTGTAATTCGCGAGCAAAAAGATACTCCATCGCACCGCGCAATCGCCCGTTCTCGACCAAGTCTTTGATGTGCTGCGACAAGCGAGCTGGAAACATTCTGACATGCTCTTCGTGGACGGCACCGCCTTCCGCCTCAAGCAGGCAGAACAAGGCGGCCACACCTTTCCAGTACACATCGGGCAGCGAAAACGCCTCAATGATCGCCCCAGCGGCGCGCAGTTTTTCAATCGTTTGCGTCATGGCCTGTTGCTGCTCGGCAGTGACCTGGTCGTCAAAGGGCGTGCGCAGCATCGCCAGTCGAGGCGGCGACATGCCGCCAAGTCCTTTTTGCAGATCCATCAGCACGGGCGGTAAAACAATGCTGTCTGCTTCAGCGGTGGTGCGATTGCGCAGCAAATTGAACGCGAAGGCTGCGTCATCAACCGAGCGGGTTAAAAATCCCACATGGTCCAGCGAGGAGGCCAAGGGAAAAGTATCCGCACGTGGCACCGCACCAAAACTCGCCTTGAAGCCGACGATGCCGCAATACGCTGCAGGGCGAATCACGGACCCAACTGTCTGTGTGCCTAAGGCCAATGGCAAGATGCCCGCCGCAACGGCTGCTGCAGAACCACTGGAGGAACCGCCAGGCGTGTGTGCTGGGTTGGATGGGTTGACGGTTGGCCCAGGACTGCGCCAGGCAAATTCAGTCGAGACGGTCTTGCCAAAGATGGCGCCCCCAAGCTGTCTGATGCGCATGACGATCGGCGCATCCGCCGGCAATATTTGGTCGACATAAATGGCCGAACCATGGGTGGTGGGTAAATCCGCTGTTGCAATTAAATCTTTAATACCGACTGGGATGCCTGACAACACGCCGTCAGATACCTTGAGCTGCTCCAACAGTGCCTCGGTTGGCGAACGCGAGACAAAGGCATGCAAGCCCGGTTCGAGTGCATCGGCGCGCTCAGCGCATAGCTGCAGATAGTCCGACGCCAAGAGAGTGCCCGTCTGAATCGCGTGACTGGCCGCCAACAAACCAAGTGGACAGTCACCAGTGGCAGAGCCAACGTCGGGGTGAAGCCCCAACGTTTTTAAAAGAGGGGTTTGCATAAGTTTTCGATGAGTCTGCCGGACGGCGGCAGACCCGGTACACGGTGCCAGACTATTTAAGGGAGGGCCAATGCTTTTTTAACGTAGGTCTGAACCACGAACTTGGTGTAGTCAGGTTGCACTTTCAGATTGCCCAATGCGATCTGGGTATCCATGGCAACTTTTAACGCGCCAGGCGTGGTCTGAACGCTTGGGGGATAAACGTTCTCAGCGACCATGCGTCGTACAGCACTCTCAACAATGACGGGATCCAGTGTCGGGAATTCCTTTTTGGCGATGGCAATTGTCTGTGTAGGATTTTTGGTCATGAAGCGCAAGGCAAGCTCCAAGCCATTGACCACGCGCTGCGCCAAATCAGGGTCGACGTTATTTTGTGCTGTGACCGAAGAAAATGCATACGCACCATAGGTTTTAGGAAAGCCCAAGACGACTTTCATGCCTTTAGCCGCAACCAGATCCAATCCGGGCTCATACAACACAGCAACCTTCGCTTGGCCACCCAGAAATGGTGCAGGCTCAGAACCAATCTGCACTTGAATCATGTCGACATCGGTCTTGTCGTTCATCCCATTTTCTTTGAGCAACTTTAAAAATAGCGAGGTGCTGGTGGTCGGCATCATGCCCGTCACCACTTTTTCTCCTTTGATGGACTTGATGCCGTCGAACTTGAAATCAGGGGCGGTTGCAATCCACACGGCTGCACCGTTCGCCACGTTAGCAATGATGCCAACATTGGCGCCCTTTGATGCTGCAATCGCCGTCCATTCAGGGCCGTGAATTGAAAACTGCGAGCTGCCTGACAACACCGCCGACAAGGCTGCAGTCGGGGACCCGGCCGTCTCTTTGGAAACATCCAGACCTTGATCTTTGAAAAAATTCTCGTTGATTGCCACGTACAACGGCAAATACAACATTGACTGAAAAGCCTGAGAGATCGTGACTTTCTTGGCTTGCGCAGCGGCTTGGCCGGAAGCAATCAACAAAGAAGCACTCAGTGCAAAGAAGCCTAGTTTTTTAAAATACTTACGCATGAAAATACTCCGTTAAATTTTGGGTGATGTGCTTTAAATCTGAGTTACATCTGGAGGTGTGGACGCCCTCCATCGGTGCGCCACGGCAAAGCCACGCGCTCCAGCGCATCAATCGCGTGGTACAAAATAAATCCAACCAACATCAACATGAACAAGCCGACCCATACGGTGTTCAGCTCAAACAAACTCGAGGCCGTGTAGATCATGTTGCCCAGGCCGTACTTTGACGAAATGAACTCACCAACCACAGCCCCGACCAAACCAAAGCCAACATTGATCCGAAAAGTCGCCAGGATGGCTGGCAAAGATGCCGGCACCACCACGCCAAAAAATATCTGGTGTTTGTTGCCCCCCATCGAAAACATCAGCGCCTGTAAATCCTTGTCGGCATCCTTGGCGGCTTGATGCGCGGCAATCAAAGCAACAATCGCCGTCATTGACACCACCAGCACCACTTTAGACAGCAGTCCTGTGCCAAACCACAACAAGACGATCGGAGCCAGCGCGATTTTGGGGACGCTGTTGATGGCTGCGATAAATGGACCGACCAGCTGCTCGACCCATTTGGAATACCACAGCGATAGTCCCATCACAGTGCCGAGCGCGGTGCCAATGACGAATCCGAGAACCGCTTCCCATAAGGTGTAGCCGGTATTGATCAGCAAGGAACCATCCATCAGACTCGACACAAAACGAGCCCAGATGCCAGAGGGCTTGCCCATCAAGAATTCTGACAGCCAGCCCAGTTCCGTAGCTACCTCCCAACATAAAAAGAACACCGCGACGGCGACAAACTGAAGCAGGGAAGTGCCGAGCCCGGTTTCAAGCCACGCACGCAAGTGCTTGGATGGGTGACGTGATGGAGCCTGCAAAACTGCAGTCGTTAGCGCTGCAGAAGTCGCCGCATCTTGGACTTTGCTCATGCGTGGACTCCCGGTTTTTTTGTCTGGATATCCAGCTCGGAACACAGTAGATTGAAATACTCAGAAAAGTTTTTGTGCGCGCGTGCCTCAACCGGTGTGCTGCGTTCAATGTCAATGCTGTGAACGCCTTTGACTTTGGTCGGCCTTCCACTGAGCGCCACCACCCGCTTGCTGAGCGCGACGGCTTCGTCAATATCGTGGGTCACAAGAATGACAGTCTTCTTGAACGTTTCAACCGCTTCGAGCAATACGCTTTCAAGGTAAAGCCTGGTCTGATAGTCAAGCGCTGAAAAAGGCTCATCGAGCAACAGAATGTCAGGGTCCATCACCAAGGTGCGGATGAGCGCTACACGTTGTCGCATACCACCAGACAAGGTTTGCGGATAGGACTTTTCAAAACCAGACAGACCAAAAGTTGAGAGATATTCTCTCGCGGTGTCTGTCGCCTCTTTCATGTCCACGCCGCGTACCTTGAGTCCTAGTAAAACGTTGTCCAGCACCGTTCGCCAAGGAAAGAGCAGGTCTTTCTGCATCATGTACCCGATGCGCCCACGCAGACTTTTAACGGGCTCGCCACGGTAAATGAGTGATCCGCTATCTGCCTGCAGCAAACCTGCGATCACATTGAAGATCGTGGATTTACCGCAGCCGCTGGGGCCAATGATGCTGACGAAGTCCTGCTCATGCACGTCAAACGTCAGGCCGTCCAATACGTGGACGGGGCCTGATTTACTTTGAAAAGACTTTTGTACATCTTGAATGCGCAATTGGATCTGGGGTTGCTGAATCGGTATGGCTGGCATGCGTTGGCTCTCCTGATAGCCTTGTTAAAGCAAGTTGCGCGCCAGCGTAATTCAGTCAGCTCCGTCACCGTCGTTGCACACTTTCTTTGTCCGATCTACCCGCATCCGGCCTAGCAACACAAACTCGATGCATGCTTATCGTGCATGCTCAGCCTGTGGTGCACCGCTTTGTGTTTTTATAGTGTGCTGATGATGATTTCAGCCGATTCACTTTAGGAGCAATGGTGTGGAGGACTTTCATTCAATGAGCTGCGGACAACCGGGTCACCCATAAGGTTCGTCCGGTCTGTGCAAAGCTAGAAAATCATCGAACGCGCGATCGAGAAAAAATGCTGATTTATAGTGTGTATAGAGACGGATCAGTGTAGTGTCCATCGCTGAGCCTTACTAGGGTTCAGTGCCTTTGGCCTGCGTCTGATGCATTTAGAACACGACGAAGCCGCAGATGAAAGCAGTGTTCATGAATAGCCGGTGAGCGGTCAATTGTTTGTATCCTCGCTTCAATCGACCGCGGGGGGGGGCGTGCCAATTCGTCGCTTGCTGGTAGGCATTGGCCAATGCGTAAAGCCAGAACTTCCTGGTATGCGTGGCAGACGATCTGCAGCGAGGTAGCGGATTTTTGTTCATTTGGGCTTCATGTAGCCAGCGGTACCGAGTTTTGTACTAGTTGATAGGCAGCTTATGTGAATTTCACATCGAAGCTCATATCCGGATTTCCCAGAGCTTGCTTTCCAGTGGGCGAATGTGAGGCAGTCCTAGGCGCTGCTGCCCAAAATCTCCCCGCATCTCAGCAATGTGCAGGAACCGCGCATCCATGTCGGTAGGACGGGCACGGTGAACATGAATCCTCCACCGCCAGCCTCACGGATCGGGCTGGCAACGTGGCCGTATCGCTCGGTGTTACCGACGCACGGATGTCAACCATCGACCTGAATCCGGGCTCACGCTGGCTGGTGCGCCATTCAACCAGACCTGCTCGTGATCCAACTGCAAAGCGGTTGATGGGTCGATGTCGAAGTGGATGTCCAGTGCTTGAGCGACGTCGACGTTCTCAATCGCCAGCTCCCAGGTCAGGAAGACTTGGGTGCAATCCCGGTCGGCAGGGAAGTCGGCCTCATCAAAGCCTGCACTGCGCCTATCAATGACGGCGTGAGGCTGTCCTGTGTCGAAGATAACCGCCGTCCCGCGGGTCAAGGGAATTCGTTGGCCGGTCGCTGGAAAGTGCAGGTCCAGTTCCCGGTCTTCGCACAAAAAGAGATTGCAAAATGCCGCACTGCCATACTGCGCGCCGTCGTGGTGGTATTTGGCGCCGCGGCAGGCCATCAAGGCGACGTCACTGGTGGCCAGCAAATCCCGCAGACCCAGCGTGTGCATCCATTCGGATGCTGCCTGAACGCAGTGCTTGTAGTCCGGCCAGCGCGCACGCGCTCGCGCCAAAGGCAATGCCTCGACGTCCCCGGGCTCCAGTCCCAGTTGCAACGATATATCCCTTGCCCAATCAGCCATCAGTCTTGCGGGCAGCACGGGGATGTCGATCTTGCCCGACAACAAGTGTGGACTGACGCTGCGACTGCGAATGGCTTCGCCGCTCCAGAAAAACGAAGTCAGCCTGTCTTGGGCGCAGTGCTGTTGACGGGGAAGGTTCATCTGGGGCAGTGTCATGAGATGGATATAAACCGAGGCGCCTGCAGGACTGACGTCGCCCCACCATAATGAGAACAGAAATTTTTAGGAGGGAGATGTTTTGATCAAGTTTTACTACAACACCGCACCCAACCCGGCCAAAGTGGCCTTGTTTCTGGAGGAGGCAGGGCTTGCGTACGAAGTCTTTCCCGTCGATACCCGCAAGGGCGAACAACACACCAAAGATTACACCGCCATCAACCCGAACGCCAAAGTGCCCGCGATTGATGACGACGGTGTGGTCGTCTTCGACAGCAACGCCATCTTGTTGTACCTCGCAGAAAAGACGGGGAAATTTCTGCCAACCGACAGTCCGCAAACGCGTGCGCAGATGTACTCGTGGCTGATGTTCATTGCAACGGGCGTCGGCCCTTACTCGGGGCAGGCGGTGCATTTTCGCCACTTCGCGCCAGAGCCAAAGACCTACGCTTTGAACCGCTATGACTTTGAGGCTTGGCGTCATTGGAACATCCTGGACGCACATCTGGCCAGCCACCGCTACATGCTCGGTGATGACTACACCCTTGTGGACATGGCTTTTTGGGGCTGGGCCAGAGCGGTTCCTTTTGTGTTGGGTGCCGACGCATGGCAGAAACTACCCAACGCTAAACGTTTGCTTGACGACATCAACGCCCGTCCGGCCGCTCAACGCGCCGATGCCTTGAAGACGCAATATGCCTTCAAGGCGGAGATGGATGACAGCGCCCGAAACGCTTTGTTCCCTCAAAATGCACGCTTGCAGACCACCGATTTGAAATAAGCACATGTCTGATTCAAATACCTGCACCCCGCCTAAAGTCTGGACTTTTGACAGCGAAAACGGCGGACAGTTTGCCAACATCAACCGCCCGGTTTCGGGGTCAACGCATGAGCAGGTTCTGCCCCGCGGCAAGCATCCGCTGCAGCTGTACTCACTGGCTACACCCAACGGGGTCAAGGTCACTGTCATGCTGGAAGAGCTGCTGGCGCTTGGCTTCAGCGGCGCCGAATACGATGCCTGGCTCATCCGCATCAACCAGGGTGATCAGTTCAGCAGCGGCTTTGTCGAGGTCAATCCGAATTCCAAAATTCCTGCCCTGATGGATCACAGCGGATCAAAACCTGTCAGGGTCTTCGAGTCCGGCTCGATTTTGATGTACTTGGCAGAGAAGTTCGGCGTGTTGTTGCCCACAGAACCAGCTGCCCGCGCGGAGTGCTTGTCCTGGCTGTTTTGGCAGATGGGCAGCGCCCCGTATCTGGGCGGCGGCTTTGGGCATTTCTATGCCTATGCACCGACAAAAATCGAATACGCGATCAACCGTTTTGCGATGGAAGTCAAACGTGAGTTGGACGTGCTTGACAAACGGCTGGCAGAGAGTCGCTATGTTGGCGGTGACGACTACGCCATTGCCGACATCGCGATCTGGCCTTGGTACGGTGGACTGGTCCTGGGGCAGTTGTACGACGCCGCTGAGTTTTTGCAGGTGCATGAGTACAAGCATGTGCTCCGCTGGGCTGAGGAAATTGCCAAGCGTCCCGCTGTGATCCGTGGCCGGATGGTCAACCGGGTGATGGGGCCGTTGGCATCGCAGCTGCATGAGCGTCACGACGCCGGTGACTTTGCGACGCGCACGCAAGACAAACTGGAGCCATCAAAGGAGTGAGGGTTGGGGGCGGTGAGTCACATTCCCAAACCTAGTGCGAAAGTCAAAGCGACGCCATAAACCACATGGTTGGCCAGTGCCACACAACAGGCTTTGACGGGGTTGGCCGTATGACGAGCCATCACACCTTTGCCCATGCAAGGCATGAAGTAAAACCAAGGTACCGCCACACTGAGGGCCCCAAAAACCAAACCGTTCATCAAGGTGGGTTTGAACACGGGTACAACCGCCATCAGGGTGTAGAGCACGACCGCATAGCCCACACTCACACCGTAATGCACCAGCCAGCCTGTCAGATGCTCGTTGCTTGCTTGCGGCGCTGAGTCAATCGTCGGGTGATACATGGTTTTGAGGCGCCATGAGCGCAAGAACCACCGGCCCACAACCGCCCAGTTAGGCGCCGCTAGACCCGTCGCCCGCTTTAAGAACTGCTGCCAAAGATCTAAGACGATGCAAGATGCGGTGCCTGCCAGCACGATAGAGATGAGAGGGTTCGCCATGAAGTCGGTCCTTGTTTATTTGCAAAGCTATCGTTAAGGTGAGTAGTTCACTGATGACTTGGTGCTATCAAGCCATCACCGCCAGCGTGACCAGGGACAGCAAGGTCGAATAACCAACGGCGCGGGAAATCGTGGTGACGTTGACTTTGTACTGTAGCGCCAGCACAAAAGGCATCGCACCGCAGGGCCCGGCTGCCAGCAGCAGGGCCGTGCTGGTCCAGGCTGGATTGGCAAGCGCCGCCGCGTTGGTATACAGCAGCCAAGCCAGCAAGGGATGGACGAAGACTTTCAAGCCGACGATCGAGATTGCCAGCTTGTCAACGTTGCGGTCAGCCGTTGATGACAAGATGATGCCCAGCGCGAACAGCCCGATCGGTGCGGCTGCTGCGCCGACAAAGTGGGTGAAAGTGCTCATGCCGTCGTGCAACGGGATGCCAGCAAGATTGACCAGCAAGCCGGCACCAATGGCTTGTAGCAGGGGGTGTTTGATCAGCAGTGCGAGCACATGACGGCCCGAGTGAACGCCAGGTGCGCTGAGTTCCAGGGCAACAATGGTGAGCGCAAAAATCAACACCGTGTCAATAACGACGATGGCTGCGATGGGCGCGCTGGCGGCTTCGCCGTACAAGACCCGCGCCATCGGCAGCACAAAAAAGACATGGTTGACAAAGCAGGCCGTCATGCCGAGCAGCATGGCTTCGCGCCAATCGCGGCGAAATACCCAGCGCGCAAGCGTTATGCCGGCGGCATAGACCGCCATTTCAGAGGTGAAATAAAGTATCAACACCCGCCACTCAAACTCGGCCAATGACGCACCGGTGAGCAACGAAAAAAGCAACGCAGGAGCACCTGCGTAAAACACGAACCGGTTCAGCACGCTGGCGGCGTTGGTGTCAAAAATGCCGCGTTGCGCGAACAGTATTCCAAAGCCCAAGATCGCAAAGATGGGCAGAACAGGATTGAGAAAGACTTGAAAAGCGGAAGCCATAAGGCTGAGTCTAAAGGGTCACTCTGGCCTCATGGCCCCGGGCGTGCGGTTAGCGTCACGGGGGCCGTTGAGCAGTCCGCCTATTCAGGCAGGACGCCAATCTCTTTGGTGATCAGCGCCCATCGCTGGTGTTCGTTTTTCAGGAAGGCGCTGACTTGATCGGCCGACATGCCGCTCTCTGGCAAGGGGCCTGCAGCGGTGATTTTGGCGGCAATCTCCCGGTCTGCCGTCGCAGCGTTGAATTCCCGGTTCATGCGCTCAATCACTGGCTTGGGCGTGCCGGTGGGCGCGACCAGCGCAAACCAGCCGCTCATGTCAAAGCCGGGAAAACTTTCTGCCAGCGCGGGCACCTGCTCCCAGCCTGGCACGCGGGTGGCGGTGGTCACGGCCAGCATGCGCAAACGGCCTTGGCGCACCAGTTGTGCAGTGGATGCGATGTCTGCCACCACGGCGTCAATGTGTCCGCCCATGGCGTCTTGGACTGCCACGCTCACGGAAGCGTAAGACGCCAAGTTGAACTCGGCTTTGGAGCGGGCATTGAAAAAGCGCGCAATCATGCCGCTGAAGGTTCGCGGGCCTTCATTGCCCAGTGACACCTTGCCGGCGCCAGCTTTGGCAAAGGTCAACAAATCCTGCAAATTTTGAAAAGGCGATTCAGCGCGCACCAGCACGGCGAACGGGCTTTTACCGACAAAAGCCACGGGCACAAAGTCCTTTTGCGGGTCGTAAGGCAGCGACTTGAACAAGTAGGCGTTGGTCACCAGCGCGGCTGTGGTGGCGAAGTAAAAGGTGTAGCCATCAGCCGCGGCACGCGCTGCTGCCTGCGCACCGATGATGTTCTGGCCGCCCGGTTTGTTGTCGATGATCAGCGCTTGGCCGAGTCCCTTGCCGACGCGCTCGCCGATGATACGGGCCACGTTGTCGGGCCCTGAACCGGCGGGTTGCGACAACACAAAACGGATGGGTTTGTCCGGCCAAGATTGGGCCTGTGCGGTCGATGCCAGCAGGGTTGGAAATGCGACCAAGGTGGTCGCCGTCTGGAGTAGTTTTCGCCGTGTCAGTGCCGATGTCGCGGGGATCGAAGCTGCGGTTAAATTTTTCATTTTTGTCTCCTCGTTTGTTAATTTTTGTCGGTCTCAAGCAGGGCGTTGAGCTCGCTGAGTTGCTCGCTCAGTTCGATCGCAGTTTGGCAGACGCCGTAGACGTAATGGTCGGGTCGCACGATGACCGCGAGCGCGTGGTTGTCGGCCAACCATTGGCTCAGCAAACCGTCTGCTTCAGCCATCTCTGGCGTGCCGAGTTGCACAAGCCGCGCAGCCAGCTTGTTTGAAGCCGCTGCTTGCTGCATCTTCTGCCCGGCATGGGCGGCCAGCACGACTCGCCAACCGGTGCCAAGCAGATCGTCCATGCGGCGGCGCTCGCCGTTGGCCGTCAAGAGCCATGGTTGGGGAAACAGCGTGCCACGCTTGGCGTGGGGCAGGGCGCTGAGCAGACCTTCTTGCAGCGCCGGTTGTACGTCTTGCCGTGGCATGGCTTTGACGACACCGCCACACTCCTTCAGCAAGTGGGCGTCACGGGTGCGGGCTTTGTCGACATCACGTTCACCGATGATCTTTCCAATCGCCTTGATGCGGGTGGTCAGCGCGGTCACGTGGCCCTTGCGCTCGGGTGTGTAGCTGTCGAGCAGGCTGTCAGGCGCTGCGCCTTTCAGCACCGCGTCAAGTTTCCAGCAGAGATTGCTCACGTCGCGCAAGCCTTGGCACATGCCTTGTCCAAGGAAGGGCGGCTGCTGGTGCGCCGCATCGCCGGCAATAAAGACATTTCCCTTGCGCCAGTCTTCGGCGACCAAGGCATGGAACCGGTAGCTGGCTTGTCGCCAGAGTTCGCCGTCAGCCGGGCTGATCCACGGAGCCAGCAACTTCCAGGTGCCTTCGGGTGTGGCGAGTTGCTCAGGGTCTTCCCCCGGGTTGATGGAAATCTCCCAGCGCCGGTGACGTCCGGGTCCAATCACCATGGTGGCGGGCCGCGCTGGATGGCAATACTGCACGCTGGTGCTTGGCAGTTTCGACAAGCCTTGCTCGTTGACCAGCACGTCCACCACCAG
>Ga0075464_10001013_pt1 | contig 12597 bp, 14 predicted proteins | sample DEB19_08_DNA_5_FD_75068 | JGI IMG/M metagenome (GOLD analysis project Ga0075464, IMG submission 75068) | Aqueous microbial communities from the Delaware River and Bay under freshwater to marine salinity gradient to study organic matter... | ecosystem: Environmental > Aquatic > Marine > Coastal ...
GCAGGCACGCACCGATGCGCCCAACCCAGCCCAAACCGCGAACCCTGAAGCAGCAGCGCCAACGCGAGGCGCAGGAGAACCGCCGGCCCCCGCCGGTGCTGCCGACGCCGGACGACCCGCCGGTGTGGAAGCCGCTGGGCTGACGCCCGACCAAGCCCGCGCCGCGGTCGAGACCGCCAAGGCCGATGTGATCGCGCTGCGCAAGCGCGAGTCTGTCCTCAATTCACTGCTGGAGTGCCTGAATGGCTGACCCCTTCCAAGATGTGCAGGCGGCCCTGCAGCGCGCGATCACCGAACGCGCCGGGCAAGACAGCACGGCCGCGGCCATGCGCCAGGTCGGCACCATGATCGGCGCAGCTGTTCGGGCGCTGACTGAAAAGGCCCAGGCCACAGCAGCCGAGCAGGCCGCCATGCGCGACATGCTGCAGCAGCTGACCGCCAGCGCGGCTGACATCGTGGCGCTGATGGAGGCCGACCAGCAGCAGGACGAAGCGAAGACGCCGGCCGAGAAGCGCGCCGAAGACGAGGCCGAGGCGCAGATCAAGGCCCAGGCCATGGCCGATGTCTTCCGCCCGCTGCTGGCCGCGCTGAAGTTGCCGGCGCCCAAAGTTCAGGTGGACGTGCAGCCCGCCGCCGTCAGCCTGCCACAGCCCAGGGTCGAGGTGACTGTGCAGCCGCCGGCCGACAAGGCTGGCCAGCAGTGGCGCATCCAGCTTGAGCGCGCCAACAGCAGCCCGACCGCGCCCATCTCGGCGCTGGTTGTGACCCGACTCTGAGAGGACAAGCCCAATGGCTGATGACGTAACTCTGCCCGGCACTGGCGCCGTAGTTGCCACCGACGATGTGGGTGGCCGGCAGTTCCAGCTGGTGAAACTCGCCGTTGGCGGTGATGGTGTGGCGGTACAAGCGAGCGCGGCCAACCCGATCCCGGTGGGCGTGCAGGGCACGGTGCCCGTCTCTGGCCCGATGACCGATGCGCAGATGCGCGCCACGCCAATCCCCACCGAGGAAAGCACCACTGGCACGCACTATCAGCCCGGCTACGACGTGGCGGCGGGCGTTGGCGCTGGCGGCGGACTGCGCACAGACCCTGACGGCAACCTGGTGGCCCGCGCCCAGGTGCTGACCGACGAGCTGGGCTACCGCGCGAACTTCGCCAACACCAGCCTGGCCGTCAGCATCGGCTCGGCCACCTTCACCAATGGGTCGCGCATCGTCACCGGGACGGGCTTCATTGCCGCCGATCTGCGCACCGACGACTACTGCAAGCTCAATGTCGACGCCGAGAGTGCGTGGGCCCAGATCGAAAGCCTGGACAGCGACACGCAGCTCACGCTGCTGCAGCCCTACACCGGCACCGGTGGTACCGGCGCCGCAAGCCGAGCCATCCTCAAGCCCGTCACCGGCGCGGGTGGGGCCATTGCGGTGGCCAGCGGTGTGTGCACGATCACGTCTGGCACCACCGCCAACAGCATCAGCGAGGTCGAGCGCGACGTTGACTGGCTGCCGCTAGTCAAGCAGGCTGGCGTGGCAGTCAGCCAGCGCATCGTCAACCAGACCACCTACATCGGGTTCTACGACGAGAGCACGCCCGCCGCGCCCAAGTGGTTTGCCTGGTTTGCGCTGGACGGCACGACCAACACCACCGTCAAGTGCCAGTCGGCCCGCAACCCGACCACGGCGCCCAGCGCGGCCGAGACTGAGGAAACCGTTGTCACGCTGCCCAACGGCGCCACCACCGCTACCTCGCGCCGCTACCGCCCCGAAGTGCTGGGCGATCGGGTCAACTTCCTGATCGACGGCGTACTGGTGGCCACGCACTACCGATCCATGCCTGGGCCTGGCGATCTGCTGACCAGTACGGTGCGTGTGGCCAACGGTGCGGTTGCGCCGGCCAGTAGCACCACCGTCACCATCGATTTCGACACGGTCAAGAACCACAACAAGCTCGAGGTGGGCCTGCTGTCGGATGCCGAGCAGGTGGTAGCAGCACAGCCGGCCGCGCAGATGTTCAGCTACACGGCGGGCGCGGTGGTCATCCCGATCAACACCGACTTGATGGTGATCGACTGCAGACAGTTCCGCAGCCTGTCGATTCTGTCTGGCACTGTCGGCACGACCGGCGTCGTCACGGGCGCTTGGTCAAACGACGGCGTCACCGACTGGATCACGGCCACCCTGGTGTCTGAGGCCGGCGCCACATCCACCACCTTTACCGGCGCCTCGGCGCTGCTGCGCACCACCAGCGTGCGGGCCCGGTACTTCCGCCTGCGCATGACCACGGCCACCACGGCCGCCGGCGCCACTCGCATCAACGTGGCGGGCTTCCAGGCCGACCTGACGCCAGCCATCACCACCCAGCCGGTCAGCGGCAGCGTGACGGCCACGGTCACGGCCGGCACAGTCAACCCGGTGGTTCCCGCTACGCCCTACATCCTGAACAGCGCGGCTACCACCAATGAAGCGCTGATCCTGGCGGGCACCAGCGGCCTGCAGGCTTTCTACGCCACCAACACCGGTGCGACTGCGGCATTCGTGAAGCTCTACAACAAGGCGACAGCCCCGATCTCCACCGACGTCCCCGCCATGATCCTGCCGGTTCCGGCCGCGGTGTCCGGGGTGCCCGGCGTATGCACGCTGCCGATTGGGTTCTCTGGCTTCCGGTTTGCGCTGGGCTTGGGCATCCGCATCACGGGCGCCGTGGCAGACACCGACACCACAGCGGTCGCTGCCGGTCAGGTGAAGGTCATGCTCAGCCGCACGGTCTAACCCATGCTGCTGCTTCTGTTCGCTGGCGCCGACGAGGCGCCGCCGCCCGAAGAAGAGTTCCACGCTGTTGGCGGCAAGGGCGTGCGCGCCCCAGCACGGCACATCCGAACTGGCCGCAGCGCAACCAGCCAGGCCGAGGGCGCCGCGTTCGCGCTCGAGATGCAGGCTCAGCAAGCAGCTGAGCGTGACGCCCGCGACCTGCGTGACGTGCAAGAACTGATCGCGGCGCTGTTCGCATTCAAGGGGATCTTCTGATGGCCAGCCTCACCACCTGCATCAAGAAAGCCGGCGCCTACCTGCCGGCCGAGGACCGGGCCGCTATCTTGGCTGCAGCGCAAGAAGCTCGCACCGGCGGCATGAGGGCTGGCGAGGCTGGCCGGGCTGCCGTGCTGGCGCAGCTGGAGGCAGTGCGGCGCGCGCTGGGGGATGCGGAGCAGCGGCTGCAGGATGCGGAAGCTGGCCGGAAACCAGCAGTCGAGCCCAATGACACAACCGCGCCGCCGAACCTTGCTGCTGAACTGGACATGATCCTTCAGCGCAACAGCGAGGACCAGCCGGCAACTGCGCCGCGGGATCGCATGGAAGCTGTCGCGCTTCAGTTTCCGGATCTGATGGTGCAGATGGACGGCATGGAGAAACCGATGCCGGTAGCCGAGTTCATGGCCGCGATCAAGGCCGAGGCCGACGACCTGGCCGCAGACGCCCCGCTGATGCAGATTGCTGCGGAGTGCGCGCTTCTCAACGCGGCCGGCTGATCACCCGACCCAAGTGGCCAGCGCCATGAGCAGTCCAATACCGCCGCCCACCAGCGCCAGCCCGCCGAGCACCATCAGGTACTGGCGCAGCGCTTCCATGGCCCGGCGCCAACTGCCCGTGCCGCCGAGCACCATCAGCGGGACAATCGCCCACATGGCGGATACGGCGCCGACGAACGCCAACGTTTTTTGCCACCACGTCCATTCCATAGGGGTCGGATCATGCACCCGAATTGCCGAATCCAGCTGAACAACGCTCGCGCCGCATCCGGCCGACAGCCGATGACGTCGGCACAGGAAGCGGCTATTGAGGCCCGCCTGTCCGGCGCCATGCGGCAGCTGGCCCGCACCGATCCGAACTGGCGCGCACTCACGCCCAATCAGCGCATGCTGGCCGGCGCCCAGCGCGCAGCGCAGGACATCGCTGCCGAAGCGGCGCGCAAGGTGGCCAACGCGCAGGCTCAGGTGCTGAAGACGGCCGAACTCGAGACGCGGCTGCAGGACCAGCTGAGCGCGCAGGCCATGGCCGGCCAGAAGGTGGAGCGCACCGCGGCCCTGGTGCACGACTTCGAGAAGACCAACGCCTACATCGACGGCGTGAAGCGCGACAACGTGCGCGGGCTGATGGATCTGATCGCCGCGGCCGATGACCGGCAGGGTGCCACTGTCGGCCGCCAGGCGCTGATGATCCTGTTCGATGCCCAGAACCCGGTGATGACGCGCGACCTGGCGCTCGAGGTGTTTGCCATGGGCAACGCCGGCACCGGCAACGCGGCGGCCAGGGCTGGCGCCGCGGCGTGGCTGAAGATCACCGACCAGATGCGCCAGCGCTTCAATGCGTCCGGCGGCGACGTTGGCCGGCTCGACTATGGCTATCTGCCGCAGGCGCACGACCAGCTGCGCGTGCTCAAGGCTGGCCAGGACGCCTGGGCCCAGCAGGTGCTGCCCATGGTCGACCGCAGCCGTTACGTGAAGGAAGACGGCGTGCGCATGAACGATGCCGAAGTGCTCGACATGCTGCGAGGCGCGTGGGAGACGATCAGCAGCGACGGTGCCAACAAGACCGCGCCCGGCGCGTTCAAGGGGCAGGGCGCCCGAGCGAACCGCGGGGCCGAGTCGCGCGAGATCCATTTCAAGGACGGCGAGGCCTACCTGCAGTACCTGGGGCAGTTCGGCACCGGCTCGATGTACGACGCGATGATCGGCCACATCGGCGGCCTGGCTCGCGACATCGGCCTGGTGGAGCGCTACGGGCCCAACCCCGAGGCGCAGATGCGCGTGCAGTTCGACGTGGCGCAACGGGCGGACGGCGACGGCGCGCTCGGCGGGGGGGTGCGCGTGTTCGGCAACAAGGCCGACGCCTACTGGCGGCTGCTCAACGGCACGGCCGGCAGCCCGCAGTCAGCGCGTATCGCCCAGGTTGGTCAGCACACCCGCAACGTGGAGACGTTCGGCAAGCTGCAGGGTGCCGTGCTCTCCAGCGTCACCGACCTGGGAACCTACTTCGTCACCACCGGGTTCAACAAGCTGTCGTACTGGGACGCCTTCACCAACATCGGCAGCGCGATGACGAAGGATTCCAAAGACTTCATGAACACCCATGGGTTGATCGCCGAATCAATGATCAGCGACCTGAACCGGTGGAGCGGTGAGAACGTGGCGCAGTCATGGTCCGGGCGAATTGCCGCGTCGACCATGCGCCTCTCGCTCATGAACGCATGGACCGACACGCTGCGGCGCGGGTTCCAGCTCACGCACATGCAGGGCATTGGGAAGATGCGCGGCACCGACTGGGGCAACCTGGCCGAATACGACCAGTGGCGCTTGTCGAATGCCGGTCTGACGCCTGACGATTGGTCCGTTATTCAGCGCGCGCAGCCGGTGGTGCACAACGGCGCCGAGTTCATCACGCCAGACGGGATCTATGCCACTGGCGACCCACGGGCCGGCGAGGTGGTGGCCAAGTACCTGGGCATGATCAGCGACGAATCAGAGGTGGCGGTGCTGAACCCGGATCTGGCCACCCGCGCGATCACCAGCGCTGGCGCCAGCCAATCCGGCACCATCCCCGGCGAGCTGTGGCGCGCGGTAATGCAGTTCAAGTCCTTCCCGATTGCGATGATCAGCCGGCACTGGATGCGGATGCTCGACACGCCGCAGGGGCTGGAAGGCGCCCCGGCAGTTGCCAACCGCCTTGCATACAGCGGCGCGCTGCTGGTCAGCCTGACGGCGCTCGGCGCGATCGCCTTCCAGTCGAAGCAGATCGTCAGCGGCAAAGATCCGGTCGACATGACGACGCCAAAGTTCTGGACCAAGGCCTTCGCGCAGGGCGGCGGCTTGGGGTTCGCGGGCGACATCCTGCTGGGCGACACCACTGAAGACCGCAGTCCGCTGGACAGTTTCGGCCGGCTGCTGCTGGGCCCCACCTTCGGCAGTGCAGCCGACCTGTACGAACTGACCAAGGGCAACGTCGACGAGGCGCTGGCCAAGAAGAACACGCACCTGGGTGCCGAGGCGCTGCGGTTCGCTAGAGGACATGCTCCGCTGGTCTCGCTTTGGTACGCCAAGGCCGCGCTGGATCATGCGGGGCTGCACGCGATTCAGGAGAACCTCAGCCCCGGCTATCTCTCCCGTGTTCAAACCAAGGCCCGCCGAGATTGGTCGCAAGATTTTTGGTGGGAGCCCGGCACTGGCCTGCCGGATCGCGGCCCATCGTTTGCCGAAATCGCCGGACAATAGACGAGGCCGCGAAGTGCTTGGAACCACCGCGCGGCCTCTGACCAATCAGCAACTGAGGTGCATCATGGCTGTCAAGAATCTTACCGCCGCGAAGGTGCGGCACCTGCTGGACTACAACGGCGACACAGGCAAATTCGTTTGGCTGCGCAGCGCGGGCAAGGCTGTCGCGGGCGCCGAGGCCGGCTGCATTCGCGATGATGGGTATGTGTCCATCTGCGTCGATGGCACGCACGTGCTTGCCCACCGGCTGGCAATGCTTCTGTTCTTCGGCCAGTGGCCAAAGAACGACGTCGACCACCTGAACGGCGACCGAGCCGACAACAGGATCCTGAACTTGCGCCCGGCCAGCGTTCAGGTGAACAGGCAGAACGTCAGGGCAGCCAAGGCGGGCAGCGCATCAGGCTTGCTTGGCGCCTACTTCGATGCGCGCAATGGGCGCTGGTACAGCAATATTCGCGCGGGCGGCAAGCGCGTGCCGCTCGGGCGATTCGACTCAGCTCAGCATGCGCACGAGGCCTACATCGCAGCCAAGCGCCGCCTACACCCAGGCTGCACTATCTGATCGGAGGAACCCGAAATTCGCCAGGACCAATTCGAGCGCCTGCAGACCCTGAGCGAGAAGCTACTCGACGTCTTTCTCGACGAGGCAGACCCCGAGCACTGGCCCGGCAAAGGCATGAAGCTGGGCGCCATGGACGCCCAAACTCGCGGCGACCTCTACTGGGTGCGCAAGACTGCGGCATCGGTATTGGCGCTGGAGGCGCGGGTCAGCGCGCGCATCGGTCAAACCCAGGTATCCGGCGAAGGCACCACGCCTGCTCCGGCTGCAGGCGATCAACCCCCGATCGATGATGGCATCGAGAGCGAGCTGCAGGCCGCCGAGAAGCAGGCAGCGGCCTTGATGCGTGAACTGCAGACCGGCGCCAAAAAGGCGAACTGGGACAAGTCGGTGCATGGCAAGCCCTGAGCGCGATCCGGCAACGGTTTCTTTCCTCACCTTCTGGGTCATGTGGGCCCGCGCTCAAGGGTGGAAAGTTCCGCTGCTGCATGTGCGTGTATGCACTTGGCTGGAAACGTGCGACGCCCCAGAGCGGGTGCTGATGGTCTTTCGCGGCGCGGCCAAGTCGACTATCTACGCCGGCTACAAGGCCTGGAAGTTCTACCGCGACCACTCTCGTCGGTCGCTGGTCTGGTCGGCGGACGGCCCCACGGCTGAGATGCTGACGGCCGACGTGATCAACGTCCTGCGCAATCACCCGCTGACCGCGCCTCTGCTGGCCGGCCGCAAGCCTGGTCGAAAACGCTTCTGGGTGAACGGCGCCAAGGATGCGCGAAACGCCAGCATGCGCGCGGTCGGCGTCGACAGCAACGCCACTGGCGCCCGAGCCGATGATGTCGACTTTGACGACGTGGAGGTGCCCGGCAACATTGAGACGCCCGAGGCTCGCCAGAAGCTGCGGTACCGGATCAGCGACTCGACGCACATTCTGGTGCCGGGCGGCCAGGCTACCTACATTGGCACACCGCACACCATGGACTCGATCTACCCCGAACTGATTGCCGGCGGGGCCGCGGTGCTGAAGATCCCGCTGTTCGCGCACGTCAAGCGGCACACCGACACCACCAAGGCAGCCCGGTACCGCTTCGACTTCCAGATTCAAGAGGATGGGCTCTACGTCCTGGCGGGCATCCACAAGGGTGCGCGCATGCTGGTCGAACACCGCGACTATGTTGTCGACGGCCAGGAGATCGTGTTTGCTGCAGCGCCTGGCGTGGTGCTGGACATCTGCACCGGCTGCGCCTGGCCTGATCGGTTCACCCGAGACGAGATCGCGCTGCGCCGCAAGAAGACCCGCACGCTCAACGCTTGGGACAGCCAGTACCTGCTCGAGGCCAAGCCGCTGGCCGACATTCGCCTCGACCCCGACAAGCTGCCCATCTACGCCGCCGAGCCCGAGTTCAAGACCGCGAACAAGCACCCGCAGCTCTGGCTTGGCAAGGCCCGCATCGTCGGCGCGGCGATGCGCTGGGATCCGTCAAGCGGCAAGTTGCGCAGCGATACATCAGCCCTGGCGCTGGTCTTCCAAGACGAGCATGGCGTGCGGTATTGGCACCGCACGGAGTCGCTACTCGGTGAGATCGCCAAGTTTGACGAACGCGACCACAAGACCATCGTCGGCGGACAAGTGGCGGAGATCTGCGACCAGGTGGCCAAGTTCCGCGTGCGCCGGGTGACGGTCGAAACCAACGGAATCGGCGGCTTTGCACCAACGGTCCTGCGCGCAGCCTTGAAGCAGCGCGGCTTGATCTGTGGCGTTGCGGAGGTCAACGCCACGGCGCAGAAGAACAAGCGCATCCTCGAGGCCTTTGAACCCCTGATCCTCTCGCGCATGCTGTGGGTGCACGTGTCCGTGGCAGACGGCCCGATGCCGGCCCAGATGAAGGAATGGAACCCGGCCGTGGTGAACCAGCCCGATGACCACCTCGACGCAGGCGCAGGCGCTGTCACCGATCAGCCCGAGCGGCTGGACTTCAGTGAGCGTCAGGCCGATGGTGCTCCGTTACGGATTCGTAACGGGCGGCACGACGACGATTGGCGCCCGGGGACTGGTGTCTTCGAGGCCGAGCTAGAGGTCTGATCGTCGCCAGCCCTTCGCGCAACGCAAAGGGCGGCAGATGAGCATCGGATCAGGGGTCCCGTACAACGAGTACATCGGCAACGGCGTTACGGTCGTGTTTGCCTACGGCTTCACGCTGCTGGATGCCGATGATCTGATCGTCACCATCGATGGCGTTGCAACCAGCGCGTTCACTGTCAGTGGACTGGGGGTAGCGGCCGGCGGATCGGTCACGTTTTCGTCGGCGCCGGCCAGCGGCGCTGCAGTGCTGCTGCGGCGCGTCATTCAACTGGTGCGGACAACCGACTACCAGAGCAACGGCGACCTGCTGGCGGAGACGGTAAACCAAGACTTTGACCGCGTGTGGCTCGCCCTGCAGCAGACGGATGCTTCTGTCGGACAGTCGATCAGGGTGCCTGAGCTGGGGGTTCTGCCTGAGCTGCCAATTGCTGCATCGCGTGCCGGTAGATTGCTGGCATTCAACGCCGCGAGTGGTGACCCGGAGGCGTCGTCTGTAACCGAAACAGAGATCGCCAGCGCGGTGGCCGCAGCCTACGCAGCCGGTTCGACGGCTGACGCGGTGACGTACCTGGCCGATGGAACCGGCGCCACGCCCCGCAGCGTGCAGGAGAAGATGCGCGAGCAGTGGCTGACGCCGTTCGACTTTGGGGCGATTGCTGACGGCACGTCGCACCCGCTTTCGTCTGTTTATGCCACGCTGGCAGCGGCTCAGGTGGACTACCCCTTTGCCACCTCGCTGACGCAGCAGATCGACTGGTGCGCCACCTGGGCGGCTTACCTGTCGGTCACCGAGCAAGGGACGTTTTTGGGCGGCCCATACCTGGCTGGGCCAACGATTTTCTTCCCGTTGGCGCAGTACTACTTCGACACCGGCACGTTCCACTGGAAGAAACGCATCACGCTGATCGGTGATGGCAGCGGCAAGGCCTACGGCGATGGCGCCATCCTGATGTGGGCGGCTGATACGACCGGCATGGTCTTCCACGCGCGCTACACCGACTCGACCGCACCGTCTACCGCTGGGGTTGGAGCAGATGCATCGGTGGTGCGCGGCCTGGCCTTCTACTCTGCCGGCGGTGCGTCCACCGACAAGCCCGCGATCTGGATGCGCGTGCGCGTGGCGGTGGAGAACTGCTACATCGAGAACTTCCCCGGCGATGGCATCCAAGTGATTGCCACCGCGCCGACCGCATGGTCAGCCGCTGTCACCTACGCGCTGGGCGACAACGCAATCGGCGGGAGCACCTACTACCGCAGCATTCAGGCCGGCAACCTGAACCACGCAGTCACAGACCCCGCTTGGTGGGCTGTGGGCGTGAGCGAGACAGCGGGCAATGCCAATTTGTGGAGCGTCACCGGCGGGCGGGTGAACGACTGCACCGGAGACGGCTTGTACGTTGTCGGTTCCGATGCCAATGCCGGCATGTGCTTGGGGCTGGACAGTTCGTCGAATGGCGGCTGGGGCTTCAACGACGAGAGCTTTCTCGGCAACACCTACCTTGCCTGCCACACCGCATCGAACACGACCGGCCCGTACCGCTCCACCAACGCCAATGCCCGCAACATCTTTATCGGCTGCTATTCAGAGGGCGGGCAACCTGACAGCCATGTCGTCGGGCCTTCGCAGATCGTCGGCGGGCTCCATGCCGCTGGGTCGGCGTTCGGGTTCTCGTCGGGATCGACGGGCGGGTTCCTCGACATGGACCTGGCGGGCGCGGTATTCCGCAACGCTCACCTAGTCCCGTCCAAAGGCTTGAACTTCGACACATCGAAGATCACCCGAAGCTCGGATGCTGACACCCTCGACGCCTACACCGAGAGCATCAGCCACACGCCCACCAGCAGCGGCATCACCACGACCGGCACGATCACCTATTCGTGGCAGGGTACGCGGGTCGGCAACCGGGTCGATTTTGTGATCACTGTCGGCGTGAGCGGCGGCACCAACGCATTCACCGCCGGCAGCAGCTACGTGACTTTGCCCGCAGCCCTGGCGCCCACGCTGGGCGGCGCGTGCTGCGCCACGACCACGGTGGCCGACCAAGTCGGTATCTGCCACATCTCGACCACGGGTAGCGGGCGGGTGTACCTGCCGACCTGGGTGGCAAGTAACAAGACCGTGATCATCAGCGGCACCTTCTTCATCTCCACCACGGCGGCCTGACCATGACCGACAGCACCCGGCGCGCAATCACCGACCCGGATGCGGTCGTGCACGAACTACAGCGCGAGAACGATGCGCTGATGGCCCAGATCGCCTCGCTGGAAACGCGCGTGCCATCGACCGAGGAACTCGCCTACCTGCGCAACCGCAAGATGGCTGACGAGCGGGCAAGCTGGGCGTGGCAGTGGCTGCGGACCAATGTGCCCATCATCACTGCGGTCTGCGGGGCATTTGGGGCCGCTCTGTACTGGGCCATCACCCACCTGTCGCTGAAGGCGCCGCAATGAAACTCATCCCCAACGCCCGCGCAGCATGGCGCATGCTCTCCGTGCGGGTGGCCGCTGCTGCTGTGGCGTTCGGCGCGCTCGATCCGGTGTCGCAGGCCGGCATCCTGGCCATGCTGCACATCTCGCCCGAGCGGCTGCCGGCCATCATGGGGCTGGCGATCATCGTGGCGCGGCTGATCGACCAGCCGAAGACGCGCGAGGAATAGGGCGGGCCGCGACGATCACCCGAAGTGTCCAGCGCGCCGGGGCGGACCGGCTGCCACTGCCGCGGCCCATGGCGATGATGCTGCGCCACTTTGAATGCAGCCTGAATCACCCGAAGGTGGGAAGCGCCAGCACCTGGCCCAGCGCACGGGCCCAGCGGCCTCTGAGCTGGTGTTTCCGGCCCTGTGGGATGGTGATGGGTCAGCGCCAGCGCTCAAGCGCACCACGGCCCGCCTGTCGGCACCGCTTTGCGGTGCTGTTCGACTACGCCCAGGTGCCCGACTTCACCGAGCACGATCTGCGGCACGAAACCACCTGCCGGTGGTACGAGATGCGCGCGCCTGGTGGCGGCTGGCTGTACCGGCCCGAAGAGATCAACCGGATCATGGGCTGGGCGCCCAACAGCCTGATGGCCCTGCGCTACGCCAGCTTCAGGGCTGAGGACCTGGCCACCAGGATGTGGCCAGTGGATGAGGCAACCCGGGCGGCTTGAGCTGCAGCGGCCGTCAGTCCTTGCGGATTGCTTCTGCGCACATGTGTGAAGCAACCCGTCCGCCGTCTTTCTGGGTGCCTTCGTCCCAGGTGGCGCAATCGGCCGCCTGCTTGTCGCACAGCTTGGCGCAGCGCTCGCGCTCATTGGCCAGCAGCTTCACGACGGTTCGAGCTGAGTAGAAGCGGTCAGCGCCGATCGGGTCATCGAGCTTGCTGGCGCCGATCATTTCGGGGTCTGGCAGAGCCAATATCTTGGCCATCACTTGGTCATTGGTCATCGGTGTGCTTCGGTAATGGGCCCAACTGGGCTGAAAGTATTACATCCTGTCCAGCGGGCTGCAGACGCCTGTACGGCTCATGGCGGCCACGTGGGTGTAGATCATGGTCGTCTCGACCGATGCGTGGCCCAGCAGGGCCTGGATGGTTCGGATATCGGTGCCGCCCTGGAGTAGGTGGGTGGCGAAGCAGTGGCGCAGCGTGTGCGGCGTGGCCCGGCGGCTGATGCCGGCGGCGGCAACGGCATCCTTCATGGCACGCTGAATCGTCCA
>Ga0075464_10001016_pt1 | contig 12584 bp, 11 predicted proteins | sample DEB19_08_DNA_5_FD_75068 | JGI IMG/M metagenome (GOLD analysis project Ga0075464, IMG submission 75068) | Aqueous microbial communities from the Delaware River and Bay under freshwater to marine salinity gradient to study organic matter... | ecosystem: Environmental > Aquatic > Marine > Coastal ...
CACCGGTACCAGCTATAACCTTTTTGCTGTTTTCGATTAGGGAAGCCCTAATACCATTTTTGCCAAAATTATCTACCGTTGGGGCATTATCACCTAATACACCCATGTACCAAACAATTTTATTATCAGAACCTAATAAAACGGTCATCGTTCTAGAAGCCTTCACATCCAATTGTTCTTGCTTATCATTTTTATCAGGCATGAACATGTCCATCGCCTGAGGTTTGGCTAAGGTAGTGGTAAGCATAAAGAAAGTAATCAAAAGGAATGCCAAATCAACCATGGCAGTTAAATCTACCCTTGTCGACATTTTCTTACTTCTAACTTTCCCGCCCTTTTTACTACCCCCGCCGGAGGTATCTAATTCTGCCATTTTGTTTCCGTTTTAATTATTTATCAGCTTCTAAAGAAGTGATTAAACTAAATTTATTAATGTTTTGATCTTGAAGAATATCGATAACTTTTCTGATGGTTGGATATTCTTGTTTAGAATCTCCTTTTATAGAAAACCTCAAATCAGTACCGTGTAATTCCTTAGTAGCATATCTAGCTTGCAAAATCCATTGCTTTAATTCGTTATTAGCTCCAGAATCTGCTGGTATACCAGGTTGGATCAATTTCAACCTTTCGGCGCCATCTAGTGCAATATATTGCGTTAAATTGGCCAATGGCACTTCAAAAGACTCTACCAATGCAAAACGCTTTTTCTCTTCTGGAGTAAAAGTCATTTTGTATTGTTCTGCCATACGATCTAAAGTATTTATTCTCACATCTTGACCAACAACTCCAAAAAATACTTTCCCTTGACCAACGGTTAAGGAAGAAATATCTAAATCTGGCAACTTCACTGTAACTGTAGAAGATGGTGTTTCTACAGGTAAAGCTTCTGGTTGACGAGCAGTTGCCGTTAAGATAAAGAAAGTAAGCAGCAAAAAAGCTACATCACACATCGCAGTCATATCTGTTGCGGTGCTTTTTCTTTTAATTTTTACTTTTGGCATCTTAAATTTTATTAGTTTTTAACATTGATACAAAATGTAAAACATGATGCATCAACTAATTATCCTATTACTTGTGTGTAGCCGCGTAGGTTTGTACAATTGAGAAACCTGCTTCGTCAATAGAGTAAGTTAAACTATCAATTTTAGAAGTAAAGAAATTGTAAGAAATTACAGCTAATAATGAAGTAGATATACCTGTTGCGGTGTTAATTAAGGCTTCAGAAATACCATTTGCTAATTGAGCTTGATCTGGCGCACCAGCAGTTGCTAATCCGGCGAAAGCCTTGATCATCCCTGTTACTGTTCCTAATAATCCTCCTAATGTACCTACAGATACCAAAGTAGCAATAATGGTTAAATTTTGCTCTAACATTGGCATTTCTAATGCAGTTGCTTCTTCAATATCTTTTTGAATAGCTAAACATTTTTGTTCTGTATCCATTACATTGTCTGTTTCAACTTCTTTGTATTTGATTAAACCAGATTTAATTACCGCAGCAACAGAACCTTTTTGTTTGTCGCATTCGCTGATTGCTGCATCTACATTACTTGCAGAAAGGAAAGCTTGTACTTTTCTAACGAAAGCATCAACATTTGCTGTTCCAGCTGCTTTACTGATTACTAAAAAACGTTCGATTGAGAATACAATAACCATTAAAAACATTGACATTAAGAAAGGCACAATGTAACCACCTTTGTAAACCATTCCGAAATAATTACCTGGTAGTGGGTGTCCTGAGTTATCTCCACCTTCAAAATTTGATCCATCTCCCATTACAAGTAAAAATAGACCCCATCCGATGATGATGCAAATAACGATTGCTAATCCTGCGAAAATACCTGAACCTTTTGAGTTCTCTTGCTTAGCCGTTGTAGGTTTTGGTGCGTTTGCCATTGTTTTTTGTTTTTTAGTTTTAAAATTATTAGTGTGTGTTTATTAGTTCTTTTTTAAAATTGAAGAGCAAATTTATGATTTAAACTTTAATATCAAATTTTTTCTGCTTTTCTGTTAAATTTTGTTCAACCTTTAAATTTAATGAATAAATCGTATTAAAAAAATGATCATCAAATAAAAAATTGATGATCAAAATTATCGTTCTACAATGAAAATCAAATTTTAAATGAAAACCAAATTTTCTTTGTTACTTTTTAGTTACCAAAATGTTTAGCTTAGGATTATTCAACTATTTTAATCAAAAAATAAAGCTTAAAATAGATGATTAGATTAATTAACCCCCAATTCTTTTCACTTTATACCCAGCTAATAAAAGTAAATCCATTACTTTTTGTCTAAAGTCTCCTTGAATTAAAATCTCATCATCCTTTACTGAGCCGCCAACGCCGCATTTAGATTTTAACATTTTGCCCAAGTTTTTTAAATCTTCATCGCTTCCAATAAAACCAGTGATTAATGTTACTGCTTTTCCACCACGTTGCTTTTTATCTAATTGAACTCTTAAATCTTGAAGATTAGGCTTGATTGTTTCAAATGATTCTTCTTCAATCGATGAAATTTGTTGGTCGGGATTGGTAGAAAACACTATTCCATCAAAACTGCTAAATTTCTTAGATCTTTTATCACTGCTCATTAATCAAATTTGTGAATTATATTTTATTAACGCTGCATAAGTTTAAAAAATATATTCCGTTAAAAAATTAATGCAAATATTATTAAACAATAAGTTCTAAAGCCAAATGTGCTACTTCAATCGTCAATTTTGCTTCCATCATAAAAGGCTCGCCATCTAAATGGATAGGGCCTTCTTTTTTTCTTTGGATTACGATATACTTTCCTTTAAAAATTTCAACATATTTAGAGTATGGAGTTGATTTTGCAAACATCCGAAATCCCAAAACTGGAAATTTCCATAATGGAAAAGGTTTAATTACACATACATCTAATAAGCCATCCATTAAAGAAGCTTCTGGAGAAATATGAGCATTGTTTCCATATTGCGATGAATTGGCGATACTCAACATAAAAGCTTCTCGCTCTATTTTTTTTCCATCAATTTCAATAATATAATGATCTGCTTTGTAGTTAGCAATTTCTCTAAAGATTGATTTAACATAGCCCATTAAACCTCTTCCAGTACTTTTTGCAAAAAGGAAACTGATATGAGCATCGAAACCCATTCCGGCCATATTAAAAAACTTTTTGCCATTAAAAGTCCCTACATCTACTTTAACCGTATTAAAAGCGTTAATTCTAGCAATTGCTTTGGCATGAGAAAGTGGGATTTTTAATGTCCGTGCCAATCCATTACCAGAGCCGCAAGGGATAATGGCCATTATTTTACCCAAAGAAGAAACCTCCGATGCGATTTCATTAATGGTACCATCTCCTCCAACAGCCGCAATAATTTCTACCCCAGAAATAATTGCCTTATTGGCGATTTCTGCTGCATGACCATGGTATTCTGAATAAATAATATCCGCATCAAACTTTTGATGATCTAGATATTGATCTATTAAAGAAGGAATAAAAGTTTTATTTAACCCGCCTGATATCGGATTTATAATAAATAGAATCTTAATTCTCAATAATGTGTTTTTAAAATGATGCACAAAGTAATCTTAAATTTTTAAGAAAATAAAAAATGTTATACCTTTAGCCAATCAAAAGTGGATTGATTTGAAACGATTGCAACCACGTTAAAAAATTGCTAAAGCCGATATCGCCTCCAGCACTTGTAATGCAATCTTTCTACGTTTTACATTTATTTTAAATTAAAAAATTATGTCGTATTTATTTACATCAGAATCTGTTTCCGAAGGGCATCCAGATAAAATTGCAGATCAAATTTCGGATGCTTTAATTGATAACTTTTTAGCTTTCGATAAAAACTCTAAAGTAGCTTGCGAAACCTTAGTAACTACCGGACAGGTGTTTTTAGCTGGCGAGGTAAAATCTAATACTTATTTGGATGTTCAAAAAATCACCAGAGAAGTAATTAAAAAGATTGGTTATACCAAAGCCGAATATATGTTTGAGGCTAACTCATGCGGCATTTTATCTGCTATTCATGATCAATCTCAAGACATCAACCAAGGTGTTGACCGCTCTAACCCAGAAGAACAAGGTGCTGGTGATCAAGGAATGATGTTTGGTTACGCCACCAACGAAACCGAAAATTATATGCCATTGGCTTTAGATTTGGCTCATAAATTATTAATAGAATTGGCTGCTTTACGCAGAGAAAATAAAGAAATCGTTTATTTAAGACCCGATGCAAAGTCTCAAGTAACTATAGAATATAACGACGAGCACCAACCCATTAGAATTGATAGCATTGTAATTTCTACACAACATGACGATTTTGATGTTGAAGCCAGCATGTTGGCAAAAATCAAAAAAGATATTATTGCTATTTTGATTCCAAGAGTTAAAGCCTCGTTAAAACCAGAATTACAAAAACTATTTAATGATCAAATTAAATACCATATCAACCCAACAGGAAAATTTGTAATTGGTGGCCCACATGGTGATACAGGTTTAACAGGTAGAAAAATTATTGTAGATACTTACGGCGGAAAAGGTGCACACGGTGGTGGTGCTTTTTCTGGAAAAGATCCTTCTAAAGTAGATCGTTCTGCGGCTTATGCTACCCGCCATATCGCCAAAAACCTAGTTGCCGCTGGTGTTGCTGATGAGGTTTTGGTTCAAGTTTCTTATGCAATTGGTGTTGCAGAGCCTTGTGGTATATTTATCGATACGAAAGGGACTGCAAAAGTGAATTTGACAGATGGCGAAATCGCTAAGAAAGTAGAAAATGTTTTTGACATGCGTCCTTACTTTATTGAGCAACGCTTAAAATTAAGAAACCCAATTTATTCGGAAACTGCTGCTTACGGACATATGGGCCGTAAAAATGAAACCGTAAAAAAGACTTTCTTTGCTGCAAACGGAGAAGCTTTAACCTTAGAAGTAGAATTATTTACTTGGGAAAAGCTTGATTTTGTTGATCAAGTGAAAGCTGAATTCGGTTTATAGTTTTATAATCAGTAATATTTAAAATATTTGGCGATGAGAGAGAAATCCTTTTTCATCGCCATTTTTTAAACCCTAAAATATGGAAATCGATAAAGAAATAAATTATTTAGCTATTGATATTGGCGGATCGCATATTAAGGCAACTGTTTTAAGTCATGATGCCGAAGTTTTATTCCCTTACCAAAAAATCCCTACGCCAGAAAAGGCTAATCCAGAAAACACCATTTTGGCGATTAAAGAACTCATTAAAGATTTTCCAGAATTTAGAAAAATAGCAGTTGGATTTCCTGGTTATGTAAAAAAAGGCGTGGTCATTACCGCTCCAAATTTGGATAACGAAGCTTGGAAGAACTATAATTTAAGTTTGGCACTCGCCGAAACATTTAGAAAACCTGTTAGATTGGTAAATGATGCCGATTTTCAGGGTTTAGCGGTAATTGAAAGAAAAGGATTAGAAATGGTAATGACATTGGGCACTGGTTTTGGAACTGCCTTATTTATGGATGGAGAATTGCTCCCACACTTAGAGTTATCGCATTTACCGGTCAGAAAAGATATAGATTACGATGATTTTATCGGAGAAAAAGCATTGCAAAAAGATGGTTTAGAAAAATGGAACAGCCGAATGAAAGAAGTATTAAAGACTTTTAAAACGGTAATTAATTACGATCAACTTTATATTAGTGGGGGCAACGCCAAAAAATTAAACTTCCAATTAGATCAAAACATAAAAATTGTGAGCAATAAAGATGGTATTAAAGGCGGCGCTTTTCTTTGGTATGCAGATGAAAGTTTTTGTATCAGAACCTATCTCCCCGAATCATAAATTTGGTATTCTGCGCTGTCTAATAAGCAATCTCTAATAGTCAATTTTAAAAGAAAATCAATTTACTGGTTGTAAAAATTAAAATTTAACTAATTTAACCGCCGCTTATAAAACAATAAAAAATAGCTAAAATGTGATTTAATCATACAAAAAGGAATAAAGCACATCTTTGTGATTTCAAAAAATAATCAAAACTGAATTAAACAATCATCCTCATTAATTTAAATAATGAAATCTAATAACAAAACTAAACCAACAATTTTTGTAATTTTTGGAGGCACCGGAGACCTTGCCGAAAGAAAATTAATCCCTGCACTTTACAACCTGTTTTTAACAGATTATATGCCTAAAGAGTTTGCAATTGTTGGCCTTGGACGTACCGAATATACTACCAAAAGCTATATCGAAACTTTATTAGAAGGAGTCAACAAATTCTCGAGAAGTGGTAAAGCTGATGAAACCCAATGGAAAGAATTTTCTGCCCATATCTCATACCTAAAAACCGACGTAAATAACGAAAAAGACTATAAAGAGATAGAAAAATTAGTAGATACTTGCGAGCAAAACTGGTCGGAGATACCTGTAACTATCCATTATTTAGCCGTTGCTCCTCAGTTTTTTCCAATCATCGCAAAAAACTTGGCCAAAATAAAATACGCCGCCGATATTGACAGAACCAGAATAGTGATTGAAAAACCTTTTGGACACGATTTAGAGACTGCAAAACAACTGAATGCTTTATTGAGCGATATATTTGATGAAACACAGATTTACAGAATAGACCATTATTTAGGTAAAGAAACGGTGCAAAATATGTTGGCATTTAGATTTGCCAATGCCCTTTTTGAACCTCTTTGGAACCGTAACTATATCGAACACGTTCAGATTTCTGTAACCGAAGACATTGGTGTAGAAGACCGAGGAGGCTATTACGAAACCTCTGGTGCTTTAAGAGATATGGTACAAAACCATATCCTACAAATATTATGCTTAATAGGCATGGAACCCCCAGTGAGTTTTGAGGCCGAAGAAATCAGAAACAGGAAAGTAGATGTACTAAGAGCGATGCGTCCATTTGGATCAGAAGAGATTAGGTACAATGCTGTAAGAGGACAATACAACGAAGGTTGGGTAGAAGGCGAAAAAGTGGGTAGTTATAGAGACGAAAAAGGGGTTGATCCTAAATCAAATACCGAAACTTTTGCTGCTTTAAAGTTCTTTATCGACAATTGGAGATGGCAAAATGTTCCTTTTTATGTTAGAACAGGAAAAAGGATGCACCAAAAATCGTCTATTATCAGTATCCAATTTAAAGATGTGCCACACCTTATTTTCGAAAACAATACGGCAGAAAGCTGGCAACAAAATAGATTAATTATCAGTATTCATCCAGAAATGAGTATCCGCTTACAAGTGCAAGCCAAAAGACCAGGTTTAGAAATGACTTTAAACCCTGTTGATATGGTGTTTAATTATGCTCAGGCTTATGCTACAGATTCTCCGGAAGCTTACGAAACCTTATTATTAGACGCCATGAAAGGCGATCAAACTTTGTATATGCGTGCCGACCAAGTAGAAACTGCTTGGGAATTTATTATGCCAGTTTTAGACAGTTGGGAAAACAGAAAAAGTATCAGCTTCCCTAATTATTCTGCCGATAGTTGGGGCCCAGAAACTGCCGAAGCATTAATTGCCAAAGACGGTTTCCATTGGTTTACCCTTCCGCTACAAAAAACAGACAAAGAATAACATGAAACTAAATGTATTCGAAAATATAGATGCGCTTTATTTCGCTTTCGCAGATTTTTTTGTAGAATGTGCCCATACTGCCATTACTGCAAACGGCAAATTTTCTGTAGCACTTTCTGGTGGCAGCTCGCCAAAGAAACTGTACGAACTTTTAGCCTCAGAGGCTTATGAAAAGCAAATTGATTGGACCAAAGTTTATTTCTTCTTTGGCGACGAGCGTGATGTAGCACACAGCCACCCAGATAGCAATTACCTAATGGCAAAAAACGCTTTCTTAGATACACTAAACATTAAAGCAGATCATATTTTTGCGGTAGATACCAGTTTAAGTCCCGCAGATGCGGCCTTAGCTTACCAACAAAGCATTATTGATTTCTTTAAAGGCCAACCTAATTTCGACCTTATTTTATTAGGCCTAGGCGACGATGCACATACCGCATCAATTTTTCCGGGCACCCATTTGGTTTCCGAAAAAACCGCTTTGGTAAAAGAAGTATATTTGGCAGACAAAGCCGTTTACTGTATCAGTTTTACGGCGCCCTTAATTAATGCTGCCAAAAATGTAAGCTTTTTTACTTTTGGCGCCAATAAAGCCGATGCTATTAAAGCCGTTTTAGAATCTCCAACAGACGTTTTAAAATATCCAGCACAATTAATTGCGCCAATAAACGGCCAATTACAATGGTTTGTAGACCAAGCCGCTGTTGCGAAACTGAGCCAATAAAAAATCAAAAAAACAATATTTAAAGCAGCATTTTCTAAACAGATGCTGCTTTTTTATTTTTAGAAAAGCAACGGCACTAGCATATAGCTTCCGATAGTCGGGCTGTACATTATAGCCCTCTCCAACCCCACCTATCCAGCACATAGGGGCTGCCATTTCCATCCCGTTTATTGCAGGCAGGATATCCCACAGAAAAGGAAATATAGGAATGTTAAACTGAAATTAATTAATGAACTGGTGATACAAATTATATAACTGCTTATATAAAATCACTAACTAGTTGTGAAAATTATATAACTCACTCACAAAATTCAATAACTAGTTCGTCAAAATCACTAACTGGTTAATCAAATTCAGAAACTAGTTAGCTAAAATCACTAACTGATTCGTAAAATTCAAAAACTAGTTCGTCAAATTCAGAAACCTGTTCGTAAAATTCATTACCTGGTTAATCAAATTCAGAAACTAGTTCGTCAAATTCACTAACTGGTTAATCAAATTCAGAAACTAGTTATAAAAATTATATAACTCATTCACCAAAATCATATACTAGTTATCTAATTTATATAACCGATAAATCTATGGATATGCTAATCGATCACTTCTTCTGCCAGTTTTTCTCGTTTGCTGCCGTCGTATAATTCGTAAGAAAGTAAACGACAATCGAGCTTTCCGTTGTAAAACTCGATTCTGTTAGATGCTCTTAAACCTATTTTCTTGGCTAAATCCGGGTTGCCGGTAAAAATAAAACCTTTATAACCCTTGCAACTTTGTTTCATAAAATCGCCCAAACGCTTATAGGTCGCTTCTAATTTAGAATGCACGCCTAAACGCTCGCCATACTCGGGGTTAAACATCACCACACCTGTACCTTCAGGAATTTCGGTATCGGCAAAATCGCAAACCACAAAATCAATTAAAGTATCTACGCCGGCTGTTCTGGCATTTTTTTCAGAAATATCAACCGCATCTTCAGAAATATCAGAAGCAATTATTTTAAAATCTATATGCTTAATTACTTGGTCTTTTAAAGCACGACGTTCGGCAAAGAAAACCTCTTCATCGTAACCCAAAATATGCATAAAACTGTAATTCATGCGTAATAAACCGGGTGCTCTTTTGGTGGCAATCATGGCGGCTTCTATAGCCAAAGTGCCCGAGCCACACATGGGGTTAATAAAATTTGATTTTTGATCCCATCCGGTAGCATAAATGGTACCTGCGGCCAAAGCTTCTAACATGGGCGCCTTACCCGGAATTTTACGGTAACTATGTTTGGCCAAAGTTTCGCCAGAGGTATCAATAAAAATTTCGGCGTTGTTATCTTTCCAATATAAATGAACTACGGCTTTAGAATAATCTGAGCCAGAATCGGGTCTAATCTTATGAATTTCTTTAATTCTATCTACAATTGCATCCTTTACTCGCAAGTTTGCAAACAAAGGAGTGGTAATGGTAGGGTTATCCACATTAGAAGTCACAGAAAAATATCCACTAAAATCTATCAATGTTTCCCAAGGTAAAAGCACTAATTTCTGGTGCAGTTCTGTGGGGTTTTCGGCAGTAAATTCGTGCAAACTATACAATACCTGGCTGGCACATCTAAGGTTGAGATTCAGCCTGATACATTCGTTTAACGTGAGTTTGAGCTCTACTCCGGTAGAGAAAACTCGGGTGGGTTTAAAGCCTAATTCTTGTACCTCTTGTTGAAGGTAAATAGACAATCTTTTATTACAGGTGATGATCACCTTTGCGGGAGTGTTGAAAACTTGGTTCATATCGTAGCGCAATTTACTCAAATAAATTTTACAGATTTGAATCGGATTACAATTGTTAAAATTATGGAGATCAAAGGGAAAGTTCGTGATGTTTCTGAAGTCATTAATGTGACAGAAACTTTTAGAAAAAGAGAGTTAGTAATTGAATTTGCTGAGAATCCTCAGTATCCAGAATACGTAAAGTTTGAAGCCATACAAGATCGTTGTGCTTTAATGGATAATGTTAAAATTGGTAATGAAGTAGAAGTTTTCTTTAATTTAAAAGGAAGAGAATGGACAGACAAAACTGGTAAAAAACAATATTTTAATACTTTACAACTTTGGAAGGTCAATGTATTAGGTGCTGCAGAAGCAACCGGTACAAGTCCAGAATTTGCTGCGCCAATAGATATTAGCGCTGCACCTGGCGAAGATGATGATCTTCCATTTTAAAGAGCCTATTTTTCTAATACAATGCGATAAAAGCGGTCCAAACTCCCAATTTGGCCGCTTTTTTATGTTTACAGGAATTTTAAACTCCTTTTAAATAAAAAAAGCATCAATTTCTTGATGCTTTTTAACTCTAAAAATTAATCACAAACTATTCTTTAATCAGCTTTCTGATATAAGATTTACCTGCTTCGCTTATTTCTAAATAATAGATTCCATTTTTTGGCCAAGCAAATGATTTGCTATAAGTACCAGAAACAGATTTACTTTCCGAAAACAAAATGTTACCGTCGGTATCTACCAATTTAATAACTAATGTGCTTTTAGCCGCAGTACTAAAAGAAAGTATGGTTTTACCTGCAGAGAAATTAGGGCTCAAAACCAAATCGTTAACCGTTAAAGTATTAAAAGCTAAGTTCTCATTTTTAAAAACAGCTTTAAGATTTGCCTTATTAGGCTCCATAACGGTTATTTCAGTACGAGTGGTAAAACCATCTTTATCGGTATTGGCATAATCAAAATGGCTAGAATTTGGTTTATTAGGCCTTGCAAAATTCATACGACCTCTTTCCGGAAGCTGTTGTAGAATTTTTGACATTTCTGACGCTCCTATTCCATTCTCTGGTCGCTCCATATTAAATTGCATATCTTGCATTCCCTTTTTACGAATCAAAATTTGGCGCTCCATATTGTGACCTTCCGTATCATTAAAATCGGTATCAGTTTTAATTTGGATATGCATACGCTGATTTCCATCATTAAAATTGAAAACTCGCTGATGAGGTTCGCCTGTTGAAACAGAGTCCATCCCATCACTTTTAACAACAATTACCTTCGAGATTTTATGCCCAGGAACATCGGCACTCATTTTCATTTGGCCCAAACTTAATCCCTTAAAATTCTTTCTGAGTTCTACCTTTTCACCTTCCGGCAGCTGACTAAATTTTTTACCATTTACAATGGTATCTCCGTTTATAATCATAATAGAAGTTCTTACTTCCTTATTTTGAGCCAATGCGGCGCTGTTATTTAAAAGACCTACCAACAATAAGCCATTTACAAAACCTGCTATTTTATTCATCTTAATAAATTTATTTACTCAAATGTAATATTCAGAATGTTAATATTTAGATAAATAGCTATTAATGAATGTTAAAGTTTGTTAAACAAAGAATCTACAAATCGCACATCAGTATCTTTGTTGAGAGATGAAGAAGAGAAGTATCAGTCTGATTATTGGTTTGATGAGTGCCGCATTGTTGGGCGTAATGGCCATGCAGTATTATTTTATCAAAGAATCTTACAGTTTAAAATCTCAACTTTTTGATCAAGCGGTAAATGATGCTTTAAGTAATGTAACAGATAAATTAGAGAAGAAAGAAGCCATTGTTTTTTTAGCCAAAAAAGTAGAAAAAGAAGATCATAAAAAGCAAAAATTGGCGCAAGAAATAGCCGATATCACGATAAAGAAGAATCGTAAATTAGAGAATAGAACCTCTAACTCTCCCGCATCTAAAAAAATCAAATCAATAGAAGCGGCAACTTATGCATTTGTAAAATCAATGAAAGCCAATCAGGCAAAATCTGATAGTTTATTTAGGCTGCGAGATAGTATCATCAGAAATAAATATCCCAATAAATTGGTTTATAACGGCCCTATAATTCAGGATGAGGACCTAAATTTTCGTGTTGATATAGAAGAATTGGTAGATGAAGATGGGAATAGCCGTGGAATTTTAAAACAATCGGTGGTGGAGAAGCCTAAGAAAAGCGCAAGACCAAGTTTAACCAACCGAGGTTTTCCGGTGATTGACAGTGTGAGACAATATGTAGTAGAAGATCCTTTGTATGGGATTATTCTTAAAACTATCCCAAAGCCAAATTTTTTAACCGGAATTTCTGAAAAGGAGTTGCAAATGGCTGCTCAAAAAATGAAAGAAGCTGAACGGATTAAAATTGTTGGCCAATATTTAAACGAAGCAGATCAATCGGGCAACAAAATCTCTTTATTCGAAAACATTGCTTCAGAAATTCAACAAGTAAATATCCCGTTAAAAAAGAGAATTCAGCCGCAAACCATTGA
>Ga0075464_10001018_pt1 | contig 12577 bp, 32 predicted proteins | sample DEB19_08_DNA_5_FD_75068 | JGI IMG/M metagenome (GOLD analysis project Ga0075464, IMG submission 75068) | Aqueous microbial communities from the Delaware River and Bay under freshwater to marine salinity gradient to study organic matter... | ecosystem: Environmental > Aquatic > Marine > Coastal ...
GCCGATGGTGATATTAAGCTAGCAGAACGTGGAATCATCTTTATTGATGAAATTGACAAGATTGCACGTAAAGGTGAATCAACTAGCATTACCCGTGATGTATCGGGTGAGGGTGTGCAGCAAGCACTGTTAAAACTAGTTGAAGGAACAGTTTGCAGAGTGTCCTCGGCTGGTGGTAGAAAGCATCCTGGCACTGATATGATGGAAATCAATACTAAAAATATCTTGTTCATTGCAGGCGGCGCCTTTGTTGGACTGAAAGATGTTATCGGCAATCGTATGAATGGCACTAGCATTGGTTTTGGTGCTAAGATAAAAGACGCCGCAATTGAGGGTAATCTTACTGAATTGACTCCTGACGATCTAACTAAATTTGGAATGATTCCTGAGTTTGTTGGTAGATTTACTACTTCGGTGAGTATTGATCAATTAACTAAAGAACAGTTGATAAAAGTACTGACTGGTATCAAGAATAACTATATTGATCAGTACAAATATTTGTTGAGTCTTGATAAAATTGCATTAACTTTTGAAGAAGGTGCATTAGATCAGATTGCAGAAAATGCACTTAAACTCAAAACAGGAGCACGTGGACTGCACAGTGAGATTGAACGTGTGCTAATGCCTCATATGTATCATGTAAAGACGTACAAGGAAAATGACATAACTGCACTAACTATAACACGAGAGTTAGTTATATCCCCTAAATCAGTGTGTTAACCATAATACTTTACTTTTTTACGCAATGCTGTATACTAAATACAGTTGTGGATGCCGAATAGTCGGGTCTACACTTATGTCAATCGCTTAATAAAGGAAACTAAAATGACAAACTCAACACTAACACTCCGTGCCCTAAACATCCCATCAATTCACAAATTTGGAGTCGGCTTTGATGCTATGCTAGATGAACTCTTGCGCACAACCGAAGCACAACAAACCAATTATCCTCCATACAATTTACTTCAACTAGACGAAAATGTATTTTGCATTGAAGTTGCAGTTGCTGGATTTAAAGAAGGGGAAATTGATCTAACTATTGAAAAAAACTTTCTTACTATCAAAGGTGCTAAAAAAGACGGTGTCTTAGACAATGTAGAATATCTACATCGTGGTATCAGCACCCGCAACTTTGAACGTACTTTCCCGCTTGGCCCTAATATTGAAGTTAAGGGTGCTATCATTCGTGATGGTATGCTAATCGTTGATTTATTCCGTGAAGTTCCGGAAGCAGAGAAGCCCAAATCAATTGCAATTTCTTACGTCAAGTAATATAATAAACAAAAGTGTGCAGCATGTGTTGCACACTGCTTAATTTTAAGGTAAAACATGGCACAATCAGAAACAAAAATTACAATTAAACCTAATTACAAAGTTCCAGAACCATCATTGTATAAAATCATTTATATCAACGATGAACTTACTACTATGGAGTTTGTAGTGGGAAGTTTGATTGATCATTTTAACTACAATAATGATACTGCAATGAATATTACGCAAGCCATTCATGAAGATGGCTCTGCTACGGTTGCTGTACTACCTTATGAAATTGCTGAACAAAAGGGCATTGAAGTAACAGTAGAAGCTAGATCACAAGGTTTTCCGCTACAAGTAAAAATTGAAGCAGAATCTTAAGTGTTTATTTCTATTCGTTTAGCCCAGTAGGGTTCATCTTTAATATTTGGATTTGAAATAAAGTTGATACTATTAATCGTAGTATCAACTTTTTTATCGTAAGTACCAAATAACCAGTACTTAACTTTCTTTTCAGTATCAACTCCCAAACACATAGTAGGACATAATTCATCAATATTGTCGGCTAATTCTCCAAAGTACAGGGTTTTATTAGGAACACTATTGCTTAATACGAGTATTTCTCTTACGTCACCGTGTAATTGCAATTTCTTGATAATGTTGCGAAGATAAACTAAATCTTCCCTGCGATAGACTTCTATCAAGTCCTCGTCTTTCATATCAATTGCGCTGCAATTTCCATACCATCCATTTATCCCCACAATGGCAATTCCATGCATAATGATTACATTATCATGGAGATATACTGCATTATTAATACCCTTGCATATTTTGTCTAGTGCGTCAATACGATCAGTACGATTGATTAAGTCGGGCTGTTCTAAACTTCCGTCTATGTAGAATATTCCCTGATACATTAGGGATAGGTAAGATATAGTTCTGTGAACTATTTTGAGGTCAGCAGATATATTGCCTGATATCAAACAATATAGACTAGTTGCTTTACCTTCCCAAACAAACTTATCGTCAGCGGTTAGGTTTAAATCATTTATTACATCAAAGCTTATGTTCATCATGTATTTATATGAGGAAGGGGGGTAACCCTTCCTCATTGTGGATTAAAGCTTTGGTGCTTTTGGTTTTGCTGATTTTGGCTTGTTTGCTTTTGCTGGGGTTGCTTTAGTTACTTGTGCTACTTTTGCTACTGTCTTTTTAGGTGCAGCAGGTTTTTGCTTTGCAACTTGAGGCTTGCTTGCTTTTGGCTTGTTTGCTTTAGGTTTGCTTTGAGCTACCTTCGCAACTGGTGCAGCAGTTTCAGCAACTACGGGAGCTTCTACCTTATAAGGGGCTTCAGCGACTGTCTCAGCAGATTTTGCCGTTGAACTGGTTGGAAAAGGCCAGGTCTCTTGCGATTGCTTTGGGGTAAATAGGCTCATAAAAAATTTAAACATGTAATTCTCCTTTATGTGATTATTTAGACATAATTCATAACTATAAAATTTTTCAAGATTAAATACTATCATGCTACTGAATTTGACATTACCTGAAATGATGCTAATTCCCCTCCCCAGCATTCCTACCCAGAAAAAAATGCCATATCGGCCCACCCAAACCGAAGTAGAATACGTATATGACTTGCTTAATCAAGAAGTATTTGGAGGCTGCTTAATTAGGCCCAAACTGATCATAGCTGCAAGATGCCGCAATTATTGGGGCATGTGCTATGGAGAAGATACTCCTCAACAAAACGGAACCTTTTGCAAGATAAAGATAATGGATAAATGGTTCTGCGCACAATGGATGGTTACAGTGCTTGCACATGAAATGTGTCATCAGTATCAATGGGATGTGTTTAGCAAACCAAGAGCAGATAAAGGTAAACGTAGACTAATGAGACATGGTCCTAGTTTTTACAGATTCCAACAGCAACTAAAACTACAAGGAATCTCATTACGCACAACTAGTTCAATGAAGCGTTGGTTCAAACATCAGGATTTATTCAAATGCTGAAAATATAATAAATACATATTATGCGCGAACTTATTAACATTATTGAAACAATCGCTTTAGCTGAATCAGTTGGTTTAGCCAGACGCAAACCCGGAGAGAAATTTACCAATGCTCAAGGTGACGAGCTATTCTTCTCTGACTTGACCTTTTACCCGCCGGTTGGATCATTTGCAACTCCCGAAGAAATGCAAGAAACGATTGATACGTTATCGTCAACATTGCCAAAACCAATTGAATGGACGAATGTACCTAGTAAAAAATCAGGGGCGTTTGGTATCGCAACGTTTTATGATAACCAAGAACAAAATTACTATTTAGGCAGATACTTCGTTGATATCAAAGCCAATCGTAATGACAACGATTTCCCTCACCAAGCAATTCCTGGTGGATACAAGTACTCAACTAAAACTGGTATTAAAGAAAACGCAGGATATAAGCCAAACGAAGTACTAACTAATTTTACAAAAAATACCCCAGAAGGTGTAGCAGAGCAGATTATACAGCACTTTGGTCCAGATAGCGATGAAGGTACTGCTGTAAAAATATTTATGGCATCAAGAGACTTTCCAGTTACTGTCCCAAAAGGGGCGATGAATATAGATGCATTTAGAATTTATTTTTGTGAAATGCTTCAACCTATTGCATTAGTTAGAGGAATGTCCGTTGGTGGCAACGCACAAGAAGCAGTTGATATTTTCTTTGGACCTGGTGCTACCTTAACTGACTGCTTGATTAACTTTAACGACAACCAAGGTGGTGCATTGAGTGATAGCGTACTAGTAAATCCAGATGGTAAAGAACTAAAGATATCAACTAAAGATGCTATTGGCGGCGGCGCCAAGGCCAGTGCATCTAACTTAATCAAAGCAGTAGAAGAACTTCAAATGACACCTAAGGGTGCCAAGCTGATTAAAAAGCACAGCGAGATTTTACCTATCCTTACTGCACTAAAAGGTAATGCTCATTATTCTGGGCCTTTATCTATTGCTGTGCATTATGGATTGATCACTGAAGAAGAACAACAGCAAGTGATTAACCTTAGAGCAATGAAGTTGGACCTTAATGCTGAAGTACTCGGTAAACATATTTTAAGTAAAAAATTAGAAGGTTGGTACTCAGCTTATCTTGAGAATTGGAAAAAGGCAGTTGTACCTATCCACACAATGATGCTGATTATTGCATTCAAAGTATCAAAGTACATTAACGAACACACTGAGTTTAGTGCGGCTGCTTCTCAAATATTAAACCACAGTGCATTGATTCAAGTGTACACCAAAGCTTCTCTTAAGGGTGATAATATTGTGATCAGTGGTCTTGATGCACATTACCCAAGTGATGCAGTTACTGGTGTTACCCTAACAACTGAAAAGGCATATTGGACTACTGGTGCTCAAGGCAACATGACATTTAAAATTCACTATAACGGTGAAAAGCCAGCAAAAGAAGCAATCACCGAACCCAAAACTACAACAGTTGCAGAACCCGAAATTGCAGTTGCTGCAGCCGACATAGTAAATCCAAAATCTTCCAAACAAACCAAAGAGCCTACGTTTGATGTAGGTCGCAAGAAACGGTTAAAATAATCCTTTGTTAATTTAATGAGTTGTGTTATACTACTAACTCATTAAATTAAAAGGATTAACATGCTTGTACCAATCGTAATTGAACACACCAGTAAAGGTGAACGTAGCTATGACATTTACAGTCGCTTGATGCGCGACCGAGTTATCTTGCTTGAAGGTGAAGTAAACGATCAAATGGCAAATTTGCTTGTTGCACAATTGCTATTTCTTGAGAGCGAAGATGCTACTAAAGATATTCACTTGTACATCAACAGCCCAGGCGGCTCAGTAACTGCTGGCATGGCAATCTATGATACTATTCAATTTGTTAAGCCTGACGTAAGCACTATTGTAATGGGTCAAGCCTGTTCAATGGGTTCATTGCTTGCACAAGCAGGTGCAAAAGGCAAACGGTTTATTCTCCCAAATGCACGCCATATGATTCATCAACCATCAGGTGGCGCACGTGGTCAAGCAACTGATATGCAAATTCAAGTCAATGAAATTATGGCTATGAAGAAATCATTAACTCAAATCTACGTAGATCATAATTCAGTGGGTAAGACTTTTGATGAACTTGCAAAAGACATGGAACGTGACTTTTTCATGTCGGCTGCTGATGCAGTTGCATATGGTCTTGCTGATTCAGTAATCACTAAGCGGTAAGGTTGACAACAAAGCCATTTGGGACTATAATACGAGAATGAAAAAAGATATCGTATTTTATCTCAAATGGCTTGCTACTTTTGTAACTATTCTTGGTGCAATCTGCGCTAGTATTAACATGTATCCCGAAGGCCCTATATTGCTTAATGTAGGGTCTTTTCTTTGGCTGATCGTTGCGATCATGTGGAAAGAATGGAGCTTGATTGTTATTAATTCAACTCTGCTGATTGTGTATACTACTGGATTGATCATCAAACTCTTAGCTTGACAGTAATTCATTTTGGGTATATAATGTACACATACACTGAAAACAAGGATCAACAAATGACTAAATTTCAATTAATGAATAGCATGGTTGAGTTGAATGAAGCATTGCAAAATCGTAGACTTGGCTTCTTTGAAAAGGCATATGGTTACATGTGCATGATTGTACAGTCCAAAGCAAAGTTAACAAAAGCTGAATTTTCACTGCGCGCTTTCTTCGTTAACATGGATGCTGAATAATGCAAGTGCCCACAAAAGATAGCAAGGTTCGTGTTAATGTGCGTTACGTGCAGGGTCCTCGCATGTTTCCCCCGCAGCCTGATCATCATGTATTTGAGGGTACAGTTGTCCCCAGTTACAAATGGTTGAATGATCGTCAGTTTTGTATGACTGGTGACGAGACTATGAAGGTGCGTGTGATTGACATGGGCCTAGTAAATGATATTGAAATGTTAGCGGGTGACTTTAAAACAGTTGACACGGGCATGCAAACTTTTGAAGTTACCGGTAGCAAAGGTAAGAAGTACATTGTTACTAAAGATAGCAAGGGTTGGGATTGCAATTGCACTGGATTTACTTATCGCAAAACGTGCAAGCATGTTACTGAATTAAGTGGTAAGTAATGGCAGTGTTAAAATATAACCCATCTAATCCAAGAACAATGGCAGGCGCGAAGAAACGCAATTGGACTGTGGTTGAAATTTCAGTGAATAAAGTTTTTATTGAACACAATATTTCTTGGTTAGGATTAGAAAATTGGGTAATAAGAAATGCAAAAGGCGATTATCTCTGCGAATTTCTATTAGGGGAATTTGCATTTGAAAACCCAGTTGATGCAATGATTTTTCAATTCAAATGGCAATAACAGAATTCACACATGCATCGCCAGTAAACACTCAATATAATTGGGGACATTTGTATGCGTGGTGTAGTGAGACTTTTGGTGTGCGCGGAATACGATGGACGGCACGAGAAGGTAAATATTGGTTTCGTGATGAGCGAGACTTAACTTGGTTTATGTTGAGGTGGTCACAGTGAACGAACGAATTAAAGAACTTTATTTAGAGGCAAGTGAACAGTTTAAGATTGTTCAGGATCAGGAATTGCCTGCTCCATATCAAACAAGAGCATTCGCGGAAAAGTTCGCTGAGTTGATTATCCAAGAATGTATTCAAATTGTACATATAGAAACGTATGATTCTTTGAGAGTAGAAGCTGCAATACAAACACATTTCGGAGTTGAATGATGAACAAGAATTTTAAAAAACTGTTTGAGCAAAGTTACTCCAAGGCAGTTGAGGAATGTATTCAAAGAGGTCATCAAGTAAAGCAAATAGATGCTATTTTTAACAGCATTGTGATGGGTGAATTTGCCGAGTTGATTGTAAAAGAATGTGCTAAGTTTTTGGAGGAAAATTCCGGCTATGATAACAGCAACAATGCATGGCATCCTGAGCCAGAAGATTTGTTGAAACATTTCGGAGTAGAAGAATGATTATTGTAGTCACTGGAATGTTTGATGAATATGATTGGCAAGGTAATTATAAAGGAAAAGAATTCGGTGTCTCTCATGGATATGATCCTGAAACTGGTAAGAATGTAATATTGCCTTGTGAAAAATATCCATCTGTGTTGGGAGCAGTTTACGACAACTCTATTGGTGAGTGGGTAATTTACGATTAGGAGAAAGCAATGAACCAACGAATTCAAGAACTATTATCACAGGCTGGCGTACACTATGAAGTTATGCCCACAGATACAGTATATGAAAAGTTCGCCGAGTTGATTGTAAAAGAATGTGCCGAGTTTGTGTGGTATAAAGCCGAGAAGTCAATGAGTCAGGAAGTTCTTTATGTTGGCAATGATTTACTAAAACATTTCGGAGTTGAAGAATGATTGATTACTTCGAAGCCCTACGAGAAATGCACAAAGGCAATGTTGTCATTTATGTTGGAACAGTGAATGGTAATGTATGGTCAGACAATGGTGCTAAATTCTGTATGTGCCGTGGATGTATCTTTCTCTTTGATGATGGAATCAAGTGGAACAAGTTAGGCTATATGGTCTACGATCCGGATTTCAGATACAAACTAACCGGCGAAACAGTTGATCCTAGAGCATGGAAACCAAAGAAGAACAAAGATAGAAAAGAGATTAAATCTAAATTAGGATATAGCCGAATAGGATTGGGTAATGTATGAACGAACAAATTAAAAAACTTGAAGTACAATGCTGGGAGCCGAAACAATATGGTCCACCTTGGTTTAATTCTAAAAAGTTCGCCAAGTTGATTGTTCAGGAATGTGCTAAAAGAATAGACTATCGGGAATCAAGACAAGGCGAACATTGTGATGATTTGATAAAACATTTTGGAGTTGAATGATGACACATACCATTGTGTTTGAACGAGAGCATAACGGCTGGGGAGAAAAGGGTTATTGTATTGACCCTTTAATGGATAAGATTCGTACTGCCGCACGTAGCGAAGGATGGGTAGGCATGCCTGGATTTAAAGATTGGGCTAAAGAGCATTACAATGCTACTCTGCGTACTGGCAAGCACGATGACTGGACTAGCATTAATTTTCCAAATGAGCAAGATTTAGATCGTTTCAAAAAAGACTTGGGAGTTGAATAATGTATCTTAAACTTAAAAACGGTGAACAGTGGTTTTTTGCTTCCCTTGACGTTATGTTTTGGTGGATGAATCGTCATCTTGATCAAGTGACCGAAGGCTGCATTTACAATATGAGTGCTAAAGTTAACAGCAAATGGTTAGATAAACAAGTAATCAAAGAATTGGGAGTTGAATGATGAACGAACGATTTCGGGAACTTGCTGTACAATCTGATTTGTGGAAAATGCTAGAAGAATATTCTTATGAATTTGGTAATTGTGATCCTGAAAAAGATTGTGGTCGTATAGAAAAATTCGCCGAGTTGATTATTCAAGAATGTATTCAAATTGTACATATAGAAACGTATGATTCTTTGAGAGTAGAAGCTGCAATACAAACACATTTCGGAGTTGAATGATGACTTCTATTAGAGTAGTTCCACGATACACAGACCATCTATGGTATCCTATTCTTATAAAGATGGCAGGGTATCATAGAATTGTGGAAATGCAAGGCATCAGAGTAAATGAATGGAATGACATGGTAAGGAATCAAAAATGAACGAAGAAATGCAAGAGTTATTTCGTGAATACATCAAAGATAACTTGCGTCTTGATATTAGAACAGATTCAATTTATAATGGTGGTATGGATGGTGGTTCATGTTATACTGATCATCATACTATCCAACTTATTCTTGACGGTGAAATAATTAGTGAGGTATCATTATGAACGAACGAATCAAAGAACTTGCTGAAGAAGCTTATGATAATTGGCGAGAACAAGACGAAATTGATGCCAATTATCAAGATTCTTTTGAAGAAGAATTTGCTGGATTGATTCTTATGAAAGTAATCGATACAATTTACAGATCGGACATTAGTGATCGTAAACAGGAACGATTGGTTGAAGAACTCGCACATAAGTTTGGATTGGATAAATGATGAACGAACGAATTAGAGAACTTGCTGCACAGGCTGACCCTGAACATTGGCACAAGCGTTGGTACTCTGGTATTAACCCTAGAGTTATGGATCCAGAGATTAAAAAGTTTGCTGAATTGATTGTGAAAGAGTGTGCTAATATTGGTTCTAATATTGTATTGTCTCAAACAGAAGATAACGATATGGGCGTATTTTTAGGTATCAAGAAATATTTCGGAGTTGAAGAATGAACGCAATTGAAGCACTGAATATTGTTCGTGATAGAGTACAATGGATGCGTAATGAAGGTGAATCTGATATGAGAAGCCTCATCTGGTTGATTAGTGGATTGATTAATGATATTGAAGCAGGTAAATCAACAGAAGAAATTATGGCAAGTTATGCTGACGAGGATGAAGAATGAACGCCCGTATTCAAGAACTACAAAAAGAAATCTACCAAATAGAAAAACAATTAGAAAAAGAAAAACTATTAGAAGAAATTTGGTTGGAATTGGGTCCTTATACTCCACATCTAAGCAATGAATTGCGGCATAGGTTACAGGACTATTTTAATTTTGATGATTCGGAGTAGAATGATGTTTTGGTTTATGTTAACATTAGTAATGATCACTTGGATTTTACGGAGTTAAATGATGATTAGATTACATTTTAGTTTGGCTAACCCTTGGCACAGCGATGACAAATATCCTTGGCGTAGTTTGTATCAGGGTGAATGGCTTATCACCAAACATACAAATTTGGAGATAGGTTTCTTTTTCTATTTGCGTAAATTGTTTGAGTTTGATCTGGACATTGAATGGCGTGGTAATGATCATGCTGGACCAAGATTTGAATTCTCTATTCTTGGCTTAGAGTTTAGAATTGCCTTGCCTGATACTAGACACTGGTACTATAGTAAGAACCGTTGGATCAATTACGATGACGAAGAAGAAATGCGTGAATTGTATCCAGAAAATTTTGGAGTTGAAGAAACACTCACTAAAGGAAAAACAAAATGAACCAACAAATTACTGAACTAATGATAGAGGCCGGTAAAACTATACCAGGTGACAAACACATTGATGCTGACTTTTGCGAAAAGTTCGCCGAGTTGATTGTTCATGATTGTCTAAGATTTGTAGAAGTTGGTCGCAACAAAACTGATATTCAGCATCTTATCACAGCCTGCTTTTTAATGAATGAGGACGACAATGAACGAACGAATTAATGAATTGAGATTAGATGCTGGCATTGCCCGTATCGAAAACCAACAATGGTTATGTGTGCTAGACAAAGAAACTGGTATGCTGATTGACCCCTTGATTGGTTTAGAAAAGTTCGCCGAGTTGATTGTGCAGGAATGCATGCGAATGTGTGAAGTCACTGAGATGAGTTTTGTGACTCATGGTTGTGATGTAGAGGCATCAGGTGCAATTACTGTGAAGCAGTTTATTGCTGAACATTTCGGAGTTGAATGATGGACAAAGAACTATTAAAAGAATTCGTACAAGAAAATCCTAACCTAGTTAGCATGAAGCCAGCCGGTGATGGTATCTACGTACTCAAATACAAGAAACGTGTTTTCTATGATAACTTATGGAATGACTACTTAGAAGAATGTCGTGGTACTATCGTTGATAGTGACTTCAATGTGGTGCAACGTCCATTCACTAAAATCTATAACTATGGTGTTGAAGCAAAAGCACCTGTGTTGGCACCTGATACCAAGGTAACTGCACATCGCAAGGTAAACGGTTTCATGTTGGCAATGACTTGGCATGATGGTAAGTTGTTAGTATCCACTACTGGTTCTACTGACAGTGACTATGTTGCCATGGCACGTGAGTTGTTTGATGAAGCACTGTATGCTGATACTTTCCGAGTAATGAAAGACTTTACTTTTATGTTTGAAGTGGTTCACAAAAACGATCCACATATCATACCAGAACGAGAGGGTTTGTATTTGCTGGGATTCCGTCACAAGGCATGGGATGGTAAAGTATTTGCTGATGCACATACTCTGCATCCATTGGGAGACAGTTTGGGTTGCCACCGTGTTGAAATATGCAAGACCACGGTTGGTGAACTAGTTGAGGAAGTTAAAAAAGTAAAGCACGAAGGTTTTGTATTTTATACGGAAGATGGTATCAGTGCCAAGCTCAAGTCGCCGTACTACTTGACTTCAAAGTGGGTGGCACGTAACCCACGCACTGACAAGTTAGTTAACATGCAAGCAGATATCAAGCAGAACTTGGATGAAGAGTATTATCCATTGGTTGACGCAATACGTGCAAATATAGTAGAATATACTGCTATGGATGAACAAGCACGATTAGCATGGGTACGTGAGCAGTTGGCTGGTTAATAACATTTTGGAGTTGATATAATGACCTTACAAGAATTGCAAGAACAAAAAGCTGCATTAGATTTGCAAATTGCGCAGACTATTAGGAAGGCAAAGATTGAGCAGGAAGCGTTAGACCTAAAACTTAAAGAACAAAGACTAAAAGAAATTGGTCCTGCTATTGCACGTATTAAAGAGTTAATGGAAGAATACGATATACCAAAAAATGCAATTTTTGCAGACATAGATATTGTCCCAGTTGTAAAAGAAACTTGGTTTACTAGAATCTGTAATGTTTTCCGCAACCGAAGTAGCAACTCCGGCAAGTCAGCTACTTTATCAGAAATGCGTAAATCATCTAGTGAAATTTGGGGAGAGTAAACCTTGAAAATGTACATTGCAATCAAAGATTGGGTACCAACTGGACATGCACTTAATTGTGCAGCACATGCCGGACTTATTGGCTGGCTTTCTTTCCAAGAGCAAGAGCATACACAAGAATGGTTGAAAACTTCTTTCAAAAAGGTTACGTGTATGGTATCTGACGAAGAATTTGACAAATTAAAACAAGTAGAGTATAGTAAAGTTATTACTGAAAGCCGACTAGATAATGCAGAAGTTGGCATAGTATTTGCCCCGCGCCCAAAAGAAGATTGGCCCGAAATCATGAAAACATTGAGGTTATGGAAATGAACGCTAGAGAATATTTTAAAACCAAACCATGCACGAATCCAATGCATGCGTTTACATTTGGTAATATAATTGGGCAGTGGCAGATCGCTAATGATATATGGACTTCTATCACTGACAAGGGTTATGAAATGACCCATTGGGTTAGATTTGGTAAATTGTGTGATCAAGAAGGTGGCACAGTCTATGAACTTGTTATCGGAAAGTTAATGATTGCATGGGGAATAAGAGATTCCCATGCTTAAAA
>Ga0075464_10001019_pt1 | contig 12577 bp, 8 predicted proteins | sample DEB19_08_DNA_5_FD_75068 | JGI IMG/M metagenome (GOLD analysis project Ga0075464, IMG submission 75068) | Aqueous microbial communities from the Delaware River and Bay under freshwater to marine salinity gradient to study organic matter... | ecosystem: Environmental > Aquatic > Marine > Coastal ...
ATGATCCCACTAGTCCTCACCTACCAGGGTTGGACTTACTGGGTGTTCCGAAACCGAGTCAGCCGAAAGTCGATCCCGGTTGGCTCGCACTAGCCCGAAGGGGTAGGTTCGTTTTATCAAACCAATAGACCCCAGACTGCTTCGTGAAGCAAGAGCGGCCCGCTGGTTCATTTCTAGCGTGGTCGCTCTTGCCGCACTTGGAAGTTCTGCAACCATCGTTATCGCCTGGCAACTTTCTTGGTTCATTACTCAGGTTTTTGTTGAGCAGGCAACTGTGCAATCAGCAATATCCGCGCTTATTTGGGTGTTGTTTGCCGGTGGCATAAAGGCCGCCATCATCTGGCTTCAAGAACTCTTAGCGCAGCGTGCTGCTAACGCCGTGAAAATAGAACTTCGTGGCAAATTATTTGACGCAATCACGCAGCTCGGGCCAGCCTGGTTAGCCCGCAAAAAAATGGCTGAGGTCAATATTCTGGCTACTTCTGGGCTCGAAGCGATCGATCCTTATTTCTCGAAGTACCTACCCCAGTTGGTTTACACCGCTTTGATTACGCCGGTCTTCATATTGCTTATTTGGCTGGCGGACCCGCTGAGTGGCGTGGTGCTCATACTCACGCTTCCTCTAATTCCAATATTTATGATGTTGATTGGCTGGGCAACAAGCGCAGTGCAACAGGCGCAACTCGACTCGCTCAATCGTTTGAGCTCACACTTTCTGGAGGTCCTTCGCGGGTTAACAACTCTCAGGGTGTTTAGACGAGCGCATTCCCAGGTCGAAATCATGGACCAGGTCAGCGAGCAGCACCGTTCGAAAACCATGAAAGTTCTTCGCATCTCCTTTTTGTCTGGGTTTGCGTTGGAGTTAGCCGGCTCGGTCTCGGTGGCACTTATCGCCGTCTCAATCGGTCTGCGACTTGTCGATGGGTCGATGGGATTGTTCATCGGCCTATATGTGCTGATTCTTGCTCCCGAGGCTTATTTGCCGATACGCCAGGTTGGCGCGCACTTTCACGCTGCTTCCGAAGGGCTGACGGCTTCGCAGGGCGTGCTGAACATCATCGATGAGGCTGCTATTCAAAGGTCTACCAAAGTGGCGACAACTACAGACAAGCGTCAGTTCACATCAGGCCACCTAACGGTTCTGACTGGTCCCTCCGGCGCAGGCAAGTCAACTATTTTTAGGCAACTTCTCTCTTTCGACAAGGATGGAGACTCTCTCGAGGCTGCTGCTGAGCGAGCCAAAATTTCATGGCTTCCTCAATCGTCCGGGCTCTTCTTGGGGTCGGTGCAAGAGAATATTGTTGGCCCAGATTTAGTAGATCAACGTGCGCTGAGTCAGTCGATTCAAATGGCTGCACTGGATGATCTCTCACTTGAAGTATCGGTTGGGGTGGCCGGTGCCAGCATCTCAGGTGGGCAAGCGCAACGAGTTGCCCTGGCCAGAACCTTTTATCGGGCGCTCACTAAAAATACCCAGATGCTGCTTCTCGACGAACCCATTTCAGCACTTGATGAAGCTCGGGCGACGAAGGTTATTGCTGCACTGAAGTTCCTTGCAAAAGAGGGCCGTACAGTGGTTGCAATTTCGCATCAACAGGCGCTCATTAAAGCTGCTGACCTAGTTGAGGATGTGCGCGTTGCTTAGGTTATTGAAGTTGGGTTTGCCAAAGTCTTTTGGTTTTCGCCTTGGGCTCCTAGTGAGTGTGTTGCAGGGTCTTTCCGGCGTGGCTCTTTTGGCAACCTCGGCCTGGCTTATTTCGCGGGCATCGGAACAACCCCCGGTTATGTATTTGAGCATTGCAGTGGTTGGGGTTCGAGGGTTTGCCCTTGGCCGTGCCTCATTTAGATACGCCGAGAGGGTTCTCCTCCACGATTCCTCATTCCGAATGTTGGCTAAACAAAGACCCAAGATTCTCGCCAAATTAATCCCATTCGCCCCGGCCGGGCTAAGCGTTGAAGGTCGCGGGCAAATCATGTCTAGAGTCGTCGGTGACGTGGACGAACTTCAGAACCTGCCGCTACGGGTGCTATCGCCATTGATTCAATCGGTTGCCGTTTCAGTGATTGCGGTCTTGGGTTTGGGTTTTCTTTTGCCGAGTGCTGGGCTTGCCCTTGCTTTGTGTTTAATTGGGGCCTTTGCACTGGCGATGCCGCTGGCAGGGCTCATCAGCAAATCCAGCGATGCTCAACTGGCACCGGTAAGGGCAGATTTCGCGAATCAGAGCCTTGATTTACTTGAACACCTAGATCTTCTGACTGCCTTTGGCTGGGTGGCTAATCGCCGGGCAAACTTAGAAGAGTCGGAGGCCAAACTCAAGACGCTTATCACCAAGAGTTCAGTTTCTAATGGTCTCGGCTTGGCGCTCCTGTCGCTTCTATCCATCACAGCCACAGTCAGCCTCACTTTTCTGGGTGCCGGTTCAGTGTCAGCTGGAGAGCATCCCGGAGTCCTGTTGGCAGTGTTTGCATTGGTTCCGATGGCGGTGTTTGACAGCGTCCAGGCTTCGGCCCCAGTAGTTTCGGCTTGGCAGCGGTTCAGAAAGTCGGCTCAAAGAATCAACGAGATTCTAGACCGAGAGGTTCCAGCCGAGATTGCGCCGACTGAAGGTCACGCAACGCTTGCAAGCTTTGAAAGTCTTCGACTAATCAATTCCGCCGCCCGCTATCCAGGCGCTTCAATACCTGCAATCAAGGATGTCAGTCTGGTTTTGAATGCCGGGGAAACCCTGGCCCTTCAAGGAAACAGCGGTTCGGGTAAAAGCACTGTGGCGAATGTTCTCATGAACTTTCTCAACCTTGAAACCGGCGAATACCTAATCAACGGTTTACCGGCAGAGCTTTATAGCAACGACTCGCTTCACCAAACCATCGGCTATCTCGAGCAGAACCCGACCATTTTTATGGGTACGGTCAAGGCCAACCTGACACTGGCCCAGCCAAATGCTTCTGATGAAGATCTGAAGGCCGTTTTGAAGCGCGTTGGTCTTTGGCAAATGTTCGAGTCGCGCGGGGGGCTCGACACCGAACTTGGAGAGCGAGGGGCCTTAATCTCAGGCGGAGAAGCCCAGCGACTCGCGTTGGCGCGTGCGCTGCTGGCCAACTTCCAAGTTTTGATTGTTGATGAGCCAACCTCAAACGTTGACCAAGAGACCGGTGTGGGGCTGGTGAAAGATCTTCTGCAGATTGCCAGAGAGGGGTCAAACCGAGCCATTTTGCTCATCACTCACGACTCTGAACTAGCCCAATTGGCCGACCGAGCTGTGAAAATTTAGCGAATAGATTCTTGCATTAGTCGAAGTCTCTTTTGGAAGGCCTCGTAGTTCTGGGGTTTGCCCACTGGGCCACCGAGTTCAAGCCAGTCGGTCACCACTCGAATACCGTGCAGCGAGCTGAGTGCCCATATTTCGAGCCCAACAAGGTCTGCTGGACTCACTGACTCAAGGCGTATTTTCTTGCCCATTTGGCCAGCGGTAGCGAGCACGAAATCACGCGTGATGCTGGGCAGCCAGGCGATGTCATCGCCCGGGGCACACAGCACATCGCCGCGCCACCACACCAAAGAACTCAAGGCGCCTTCGGCAACATAGCCAGCTCGGTTTAGAATCACGGCTTCGCCGGCACCGTGAATGGCAGCCTTTCTGCGCATCTGCTGGCAGAGACTCAAATCCGGGCCTTTAATCATGGGATTTGTTCGGGGGTCTGGCTCTGGGTAGGTCCAGAGTGCGATGGTCTTCTGTAACTCAGGAGACTCTCGCAGGCGAAGAAAGAGTTGGTTTGATGCCACGGTTTCGGAATGCAACTCGAGCCGCGGAAACCATTTGCCCTCAACCGGAATTTTGTTTCTGACTGCTTGGATGAAGGCCGCAATTTCGGTGTCTGAGACGGCAGATGATTCGCGAATCCATTGGCTGAAACGCTCAAAGTGGGCACTGGCCCCGAGTGACCGACCCTCGTCAACCAGCCAAGAGTCGGCAACGGCTAGCGAAGCCTCGCCGGTAGGGTCGCTAACCAAACTCAGAGAGCCATTTTCAAATCGAAAAACCTGTTCATTCTCGTACAAGATTTGGCTCCTTTCTCTGAGTCATTCTTCTGTGCAACTAATCTAGATTATGAACCGAACCACCCAGAACCCGAAGAGCTAGAGAGGTTGCCACTAATGCGACTTTTCGCTGCTTCGCTTCGTGGCTGGGTCTCTCCAGCAGATGCTTTTATCGTCTATTTCGCCGAGGAACCAAATTCATTTTGGCTTGATCGGGAGACTCATCCCACCGAGCGTTTTAGCGTAATCGGAGCCAGCAGTAGGTCTGAAAGAGTCGAGTCCGAATCCTTTGAATGGTTGGCTGTCCAGCTTGCCAAAATTTCTAGCTCCGAGAGTTCCATCCCTGAATTGCCTTTTAGTTTTAGGCCGGGTCTTGTCGGGCTGGTGGACTACGAGGCCAAGTCTCACTTCATGCACATCGATCGTGCAGTTGTTTTCGACCATGCTGCCCGAAGTCTTTTTTTCATTGGGCTTTTTGAGAGTCAGAACGAGTTCGACCTCTGGCATCATTCAGCGCTACTTCGGCTGGGGCTTGTTGCCGGCCAAGTTGCCTCCTACCAAATGCTTCGCTCTGGCGGCTTGGTGTCTGATGTGTCGGTGCAGCACGATGAAGTTGAGTACTTAGCAATGATTACCAGCGCGCAAAGGCACATTGCCGCTGGAGACGTGTATCAAATCTGTCTAACCAACCAGATTCGAATGAAACACAACCTCGATGCCCTTGATGTGTTCATGAAGTTGAGAGCTGCAAACCCAGCGCCATACGCTGCCTACCTGCGCATTGGCGAGCTCGAAGTGGTGAGCACTTCGCCCGAGATGTTTCTCAGGGTTGAACCCAGTGGAACACTGAGCACTATGCCAATCAAAGGCACTCGCCCAAGAGATGAAGACCCGTTGGTTGATGAGGCGGCAGCAGTCGAACTTGGTCAAAACCTAAAAGAGCGCGCCGAGAACCTAATGATCGTCGACCTCATGAGAAACGACCTTGGTCGCGTGTCTCAGCCTGGTTCCGTTGCGGTGCCAAAACTCTTTGAAGTGCAGAGCTACGCCACAGTCCACCAATTAGTTAGCACTGTGCAATCGCAGTTGCGAGAAGGGCAGACCGCTGTTTCAGCGCTGCAGGCCGCTTTTCCCGGTGGCTCTATGACCGGTGCACCAAAAATTCGGGCCATGCAAATTATTGACGCACTCGAGGGGTGTTCAAGAGGCGCTTATTCAGGTGCACTTGGCTACTTCGGCTTCGATGGTTCTGCCGAATTTGCCATGACAATCAGGTCAATAATTTTTGAAGGTGACCGACTCTCAATCGGGGTGGGTGGCGGAATCACCTCAGACTCGGAACCTCAGGCTGAGTTTGAAGAAATCAGACTCAAGGCACAGGCTTTACTTCAGGCGCTGGACGCCCCAGACCCTTGGGCAAACAGGTAACCTTCTCTTAGGGATCAGTTCCCGAATAATTCACGAAAAGCGAGCACATGACCGAGCAAAACGCGCCCGAGGCCACTGAGAACGAATACGACGTAGCCGCTATTCAAGACAAGTGGCTGCCAGTATGGGATGAACTTCGCCCATTTGACTCCGGCATTCAAGGCGACCCTCGGCCAAAGAAGTACGTGCTCGACATGTTTCCATACCCATCTGGCGACTTGCACATGGGCCACGCGGAGGCCTACGCACTTGGCGATGTAATCTCTCGCTACTGGGTTCAAAAGGGCTACAACGTGATGCACCCGATTGGCTGGGATTCATTCGGCCTTCCGGCTGAAAACGCAGCGATTAAGCGCGGCCTAGACCCTAAAGGCTGGACCTACGACAACATTGCCCAGCAGAAGGCGTCGATGCGCCGCTACGCGTGTTCATTTGACTGGGACCGCGTTCTAATCACCTCCGACCCGATTTACTACCGCTGGAACCAATGGTTGTTCTTGGAGTTCTACAACAAGGGCTTGGCCTACCGCAAGAACTCGAACGTCAACTGGTGCCCTAGTTGCCAGACCGTGTTGGCCAACGAGCAGGTTGTTCAGGGCCTCTGTGAGCGGTGTGACACCGTGGTCACCAAAAAAGCTCTCACCCAGTGGTACTTCAAGGTCACCGACTATGCCGACCGCCTGCTGGATGACCTAGACACCCTCGAGGGTGCTTGGCCGACCAAGGTTCTATCCATGCAGCGCAACTGGATTGGCCGTTCACACGGCGCCGACGTTGACTTCGAGATTGAAGGCCGAGCCGAACCCGTTAGCGTGTTCACCACTCGACCAGACACCCTTTTCGGTGCCACTTTTATGGTGGTTGCCCCAGATAGTGCTCTAGCTGCAGAGATTGCCGCCGAGGCCAGCGATGAAGTGCGTGCGGCTTTCGAGGCTTACCTAGATTTGGTCAAGCAGTCGAACGACATCGAAAGACTTGCCACCGACCGGCCAAAAACCGGTGTCTCGCTAGATCGCTTCGCAATCAATCCAGTCAATGGCGAAAGGTTGCCAATTTGGGTAGCCGACTATGTGTTGGCTGATTACGGTCACGGCGCAATCATGGCAGTGCCTGCTCATGACCAACGAGACTTCGATTTCGCCAAGACATTTGGTCTTCCAATCCGTGCAGTTGTCGACACCGGCGAAGAAGACCCAATTGTTTCGGGCGTTCCAACCACTGGCGAGGGCACCCTCATCAACTCGGGTGAGTTCAATGGCCTAGGCAAAGCTGCTGCAATCAGCAAGATCACCGAAGTGCTGACTGCTGATGGCAAGGGCAAAAAAACCAAGAACTTCCGCCTCCGCGACTGGCTAATTTCGAGGCAGCGCTACTGGGGAACTCCGATCCCAATCATTCACTGCGCCAACTGTGGAGAGGTTCCTGTTCCGGCAGACCAACTTCCTGTGGTGTTGCCTTCTACGGAGGGCCTAGATCTCAAGCCAAAGGGCACTTCGCCTCTCGGCGGCGCTACCGACTGGGTGAACGTAAAGTGCCCTAAGTGTGGCATCGATGCAAAGCGCGATACCGACACTATGGACACCTTCGTTGACTCGTCCTGGTACTTCCTTCGTTTCCTATCTCCAAATTCCACCGAGGTCGCCTTCCCAGTTGAAGAGGCAAAAGCTTGGGCTCCGGTTGACCAATATGTCGGTGGTGTAACGCACGCGATTTTGCACTTGCTATACGCGCGCTTCGTGACCAAGGTGCTCCACGATCTTGACTATCTCGACTTCGAAGAGCCTTTCACCCGCTTGTTGAACCAGGGAATGGTTCTGATGGCAGGCAGCGCTATGTCAAAGTCTCGAGGCAACATCGTTGCTCTCAGCGAGCAGCTAGACGAGCACGGCATCGATGCGGTTCGACTAACTATGTCTTTCGCGGGTCCACCAGAAGACGACATCGACTGGGCAGATGTTTCGCCAATCGGTTCGGCCAAATTCTTAGCTCGAGCTTGGCGTGCGGCCAACGATGTCAGGAGCGAACCCGGCATCGATTTTGCCTCCGGTAATAAAGAGCTTCGCAAGGCAACCCATACTTTCTTGCGAGACTTCGGGCCACTCATCGAGGGCTTCAAATTCAATGTTGGAGTAGCCAAGATCATGGAGTTGGTGAACGCGCTTCGCAAGGGAATCGATGGTTCAGTCGGAGCCGCTGATCCAGCTGTTCGCGAGGCTGCGGAGACCGTGGCAAAGGCTTTGTCTCTGTTTGCTCCGTATACAGCGGAAGACATGTGGGCGAAACTCGGCCACCAGCCCGGCGTTGCTTTAGCCCAGCTGGCAGAAGCAGATTTGAGTCTCTTAGTTGAGAGTTCGATTGTTGCCATTGCGCAGGTTGACGGCAAGGTTCGAGACAAGTTCGAAGTAGCAATTGACATCTCAGAAGATGCCCTTCGTGATCTTGCACTGAACTCGGATGCGGTCAAAAAGGCAATCGGTGACAAAGAAATTGCCAACGTCATTGTGCGCGCGCCCAAACTTGTCAACATAGCAACCAGATAAATAGTTCTCCACAAGTGAGTCGTCCGTTGAGTCGGCGGGCTCCCTGCGGGTCTAACTTTGCCGAGTGGATTGGCTAAAGGAAAAAACTCGAGAAGCTCTGGCGGGCACTGCTCCGCTCAGCAAGAAACTCTTGCTATTGCTAGCGGCGCTCATAATCGCGGTGGTCTTCGTAATGAGCTCAGTGGCCAACGGAGGAAGCGCTGCGCAACCAGTGGTGGCTGTCGATAGGCCAGCAACAACCACGGTAGAAAACGCGGCCATCTTTGTTCACGTGGTTGGCGAGGTTAAATCACCCGGAATTTACAACCTCGAGGCAGGTTCTCGCCTAGTAGATGCAATTTTCGCAGCCGGCGGCTTTGGCGTCGATGCAGACCAAGCGAGCATCAATTTGGCCCGGGCGCTGAGTGATGGCGAGCAAGTCTTAGTGCTAAAAATAGGCGAAGCGCCAACCCAAGGAAGTGCCGCTTCCGGAGTGGCGTTAATCAGTCTCAACAGGGCTAACCAAGCAGAGTTAGAGACTTTGCCAGGAGTCGGCCCAGCACTGGCGTCGAGAATAATCGACTGGAGATTGGCTAATGGCGGATTCAAGAAAAAAGAAGACCTACTGAGTGTTGGCGGCATTGGCGACAAGTTGTTTGCCGGATTCAAAAATCTGGTGACACTTTGATCGTTTGGGTTTGCGTTGCCGTTTTATGGGTGACTCTGTTCTTCGCAGTTGAGTTCTAAATGAAAAAAATGCTGCTCATGGTCGGCGTTGCACTGAGCCTCGGTCTGTCCTCGCTCTTTATTCAGAGCGCAGCCTCGACACCGATTGCCTTAGATGAAGCGGTAGCCGAATTTCAAAGCAGAGAAGCCTCCTTCGAAGTCATTGGTCAACCAGTCAAGTTTGGGTTTGCTAATAACTATTCGGTCGCCATCAAACTGTTGTCACTAGATGACGAAATGGTTCGAGCGCGGGGGCAACTATCTGGCCCGCGCGAGATTTCGGAGTTCGTTGCCGGGGAGATCTATGTTGCAAATCTAAAATTTTCTCCGGCTAGAAAAGCAACACGGCAGGGTTTTGAGGCATCGATCGGATCGGGCCTTGAGCAAATCAAGTCAGCCACCAGTCTGCCTGCGTTGGCGAGTGCACTTCGAAAGAGCTACCTTCTTGAGGCCGGGGGAGTCAGTCAAAATTCGATTGGCTTAGTTGCAGGCCTAGCCATTGGTGATACCTCACTAATTGACGGTGAACTTTTAGAGCAAATGCGAACCGTGTCACTCACTCATCTGACTGCTGTTTCAGGTGCCAACTGCGCCATCATCATCGGAATGGTCTACCTCTTGGTTTCCCGGCTTCGAGCCAGTCGGTGGCTGCGCACTGCGTTGTCCCTTGCTGCGTTGATCGGCTATGTGGCGATTGTTGGAACACAGCCCAGTGTTCTTAGAGCTGCGTTTATGTCATCGGTGGTCTTGTTGGCTATCTCACTCGGTCGAAGAGCAACAGCAGGTTCTGCTCTCGGCTTGGCAATTCTCATTCTTCTCATTGCCGACCCGTGGTTGGCAACCGATTTTGGTTTTGCGCTCTCGGCCGCCGCAACCGCAGGCATCCTCTTGCTCGCACCCGAAATCTATTTGAGACTCAAGACTCGGGTGCCCAACTGGTTGGCACTTGGCCTCTCGGTCACAATTTCTGCGCAACTTTTGTGTTTGCCGGTGTTGCTGCAGTTGCAATCAGGCCTCTCAACCTATTCGGTCCTAGCCAACTTGCTAGCCGAGCCACTGGTCGCGCCGGTGACGATTCTGGGCATTTTGGCTTGTCTGGTGGCTTGGTTTGCTCCTTGGCTCGCTTTCGGTCTTAGTTGGGTTGCCTCTCTTGCAACCTGGTGGATTGCCTTGGTAGCAGAGCAGTTAGCCGCCTTTCCAATGACCACAATCAGTTGGGCAACTGGGTGGCTGGGTGCCACTCTCGCGGTTGTCGTTATTGTTGCCACTTTGTTGTGGCTCAGGGCCGAAGCGGCTGGGATGAAAGCCACCGGCGCGCTCACTTTGATAGTGGTGCTGTCAATCACCATCGGCAGCTCCGGAGCCTCAATCGCCAAATCCGCCTCTTGGCCTCCCCGTGATTGGTTAGTCGTGGCCTGTGATGTCGGGCAGGGTGATGCACTTGTGGTCAGATCTGAGAATCAAGTGGCTGTGATTGACGTTGGCAAAGACCGGAAACTTATCGACGGGTGCTTAACTCAACTTGGAATTCGACGAATTGATCTTCTGGTGCTCACGCACTTCGACCTCGACCACATTGGCGGGCTTGCTGGGGCACTTCAAGGCCGTGAGGTTGGGCAAGCTCTAATCAGCCCATTCAACGATGACCGTTGGGGCGCATCTTTATCGAAGCAAACTATTGAACAGTCGGGGGCCGTCTCGAGTTTTGGGCAAGTTGGTGTTCGGGGAAGTCTTGGTCAATTCAGTTGGCGAGTGTTGTCACCTGAACCGAATGCCGCGGGTGCCGAAGATTCGAATGATGCCAGCATCGTAATTTTGTGGCAGAGTCCGCAGCTGAATTTACTCACCATGGCAGACTTGGGGGAGCGAGGGCAGATGCGGGTCGCTGGCAGCAGTGATTCCTGGCTAGGCCAAGGTTTGGACTCCGTTCCCATGGTGCTCAAGGTTTCTCATCACGGCTCAGCAGACCAATACCCCGAACTCATTGAAGCGTTGGGACCAGACCTAGCTCTCGTCTCGGTAGGTGCAGACAACAGTTATGGGCACCCAACTCTTCGAACGATTGCCCTACTCGAAAAACTTGGAACGCGGATTTTTCGAACTGATCTAAGTGGTGACCTAGCGGTGTCAATTAGCGACGGAGTGTTGGGCGTGAGTGTCTCTGGCCACGGTTAGGCTTGGCAGGTGAATAAGGCGAAGCAGATTGATTGGCGCAACGCGGTGCCGGCTGCCGTCGTCTTTATTTCTGGTCCCGAAGAATTTCTCGCTGGGCGCGCACTCCGGTCAATTCGAGATCAGCTCAAGGCCAAAGATCCATCCGTTGAGATTCATGAGATCGAGGCCAGCGATTACTCTGCCGGCCAACTCTTAAACCTCACTAGCCCTTCTCTTTTTGCCGAACCTCGCCTCGTCATTATTCGCGGGCTCGAAAGATCCAGCGATGACCTCATTGTTGACGGCTTGTCTTATCTTTTGCAACCGACTGAAGACACCACCGTTGTTTTGCGACACAACAGTTCGAGCGTCCGAGGGAAAAAGCTTGTTGATGCAATCAGGGCCTCTGGTGTTGCGACAGAAATTAACTGCCTTGCAATAACCAAGGATGCTGAGCGGGTTGCTTTTGTTCAAGCTGAGTTCTCTGGCGCAAGCCGCAAGATAACCGTTGGTGCTGTTCGAGCATTGCTCGATGCTTTTGCCGACGACATCGCCGAACTCGCATCTGCCTGCGGTCAACTTTTGCTCGATAGCGCCGACAATATCACCGAAGAGATCGTTGACCGCTACTACGGCGGCCGAGTCGAAACTAACGCCTTCAAAGTCGTTGATGCGGCATTAGCCGGCCGATCGGGCGAGGCATTGGCTCTTCTCCGGCACGCATTAAGTTCGGGTTCCGACCCAGTGCCTCTGGTTGCCGCAATATCCATGAAAATTAGGCAACTGGCAAAGATCTATTCGAACAGAAATGCATCTGCGCAGTCACTGGGCATGGCACCGTGGCAGCTTGATCGCGCCAGAAAAGATGTTGCTGGTTGGGGTGAGGATGGCCTTGCGGCCACGATCGAAGCCCTAGCCGATGCCGATGCCGCTGCAAAGGGTGCCGAGCGAGACCCGGTTTATTCGCTTGAAAAACTTGTCCAACTTATTTCCCGCAAAGGCGAGGCCATCTAATGACTAAAAGCTCAAGATTTGGCTTTTTAGGAGTAGCTGCCCTTTTCGTAATCGCGTTAGTCCTTCGGCCACCGGTGGCATCGATTGGCCCCTTGCTCTACGAAATTGTTGCCGATCTAAAACTCGACTCAGTACTCACCGGCATTCTTGCCTCGGCTCCGGTCTTTTGCTTCGGGCTGGGAGCTTTCGCTAGCCCTTGGCTAGTTCGACGATTTGGCGTCAATCGCGCAATGCTCATTGTTTTAGTGGTTCTGGCCGGTTCAGTCTTACTGCGATTGACCTTTGGTTATGTCGGCCTGCTGTTGGGCACAATCGCCGCCGGTCTTTCGATTGCAGTAGCCAACGTGCTGCTGCCCACCGTAGTTCGGTTGGCGTTCCCTAAAGCTGTGCCGTTAGTCACCGGAGCCTACACAACCCTGTTGGCGCTGTCTGCTAGCTTCGCCGCCTGGGTGGCAGTGCCTTCGAGCCAAGCTTTTGGTGGTTGGCGAAATGCCCTGCTGATCTGGGCTGTTCCAGCTGTTCTCGCGGTTATTCTCTGGTTCCCTAAGACTCGAGGGCAAGAGCTGCACGTTGCCCAGCCAGCTCACGCAGCGGCGGCAGAAAAACGTGCGGTGCTCAGATCGCCAATTGCTTGGTCGATTGTCGGTTTTTTCGGCATCCAATCCCTTGGTTTCTATGCAATCCTCGGATGGTTGCC
>Ga0075464_10001020_pt1 | contig 12576 bp, 25 predicted proteins | sample DEB19_08_DNA_5_FD_75068 | JGI IMG/M metagenome (GOLD analysis project Ga0075464, IMG submission 75068) | Aqueous microbial communities from the Delaware River and Bay under freshwater to marine salinity gradient to study organic matter... | ecosystem: Environmental > Aquatic > Marine > Coastal ...
ACCGAGCGGGCATTGAATGCGCCACGGTTCTGCGGATGCCCCGATCTGATGACGCTCGACGCCACGAACAATCGTTGGCCAGACCCGCACATTTATTGGGGGTTCTCGAACAACTGGCCCGTCTCGATGGACATGGTTCAGGCAGCGATCCAGTGGGCGTGCGACCAATGGGCCAGCGTGTGCGGTCTGCAATTCACCTACTGTGACACAGCTTTCCCGCCTGAGTCGAAGTCGCGAATGCTAATCGAGTGCGGGCGCATCGACGGGCAGTCCGGGACGCTGGCATGGAGCGAACTGGCGAATGGGCAGAACGGGCAAAAAGCACAAAAGTACGATTCGGCAGAGCGTTGGGTGAATGCCGAACGCCCCAACAATTTCGAGATCGACTTGGCGCGTGTGGCGTGTCACGAGATCGGACATTTCATTGGCATCCCACACATCAGTCAAGGCAACCTTTTGCAGCCGACTTATGATGTGCGGATTCGGACTCCGCAGTCCGGCGACATTCGAGAAGCGCAATCGCGATACGGCCCACCGAAGGCGGCCCCCAAGCCACCCAGCGGCGACGGCAAGGAATTCATCTTCAAGGTATTCGGGGATGTCCAGAGCATTGCTGTGCCTGCTGGCGTTCGCGTGCTGCCTGGGTGACGCTCACGCACAGGAAACCGCCGAACTGCACGGCAAACTTGCTCTGTTGCACTTGGCGGGACTGACAGCGGAGGACGCCCAACACGCTCGCTTTCTGAGCCTCTACAACGTGCCGACCGGGAACGAGGATGAATGGCGCGAGTTTTTGGAATGGTGGATGATGCAACTCTCGTTTAGCCCTTCTCCGATGCGGTTGGGCAAGGTGGACCCAAAAGGACGCCTTTTGGTCTTTGACATCCGAGAACTTCGCTGGAACCGCCAAGCGTGGGCAAAGGTCAACGACCGCGATCCGTACATGGCCGAACCTGCCATCGGCAACCAGACCGCGTATCGCATTCGCGAACTGACCGAGCATCACCAAAACCGCTTCGGCGTCGGCGCTATCATGCGGGCGGACTTCTTCGTTCGGGACACGATGGAGGGCGAGCGTAGCCAGAGCTATTACGACTTGCTCTACTCTGAACAGCGATTCGTCCAGGGAAAGAAGAATTTCCCGGAGAACGAGACGGATTGGAACGACGCCCACGGCATCACGGCGACGGACGAATTCCTGCGAAAAGCATCGCTCTACGTCGATCACGGAGCAATCTCGCCGGGAATGCTCGATGACCCCAAGGGGAGCATCGTCACGAAGTCGAATCGCGTGCTGTGGTTCAGACCGACGCCGGTTGGCGTGGCGATGAAGTCGTTCGACACGGACACCACAAGCGGCGAGACGGATTACCTGGAGAAGTCCGGCGACGTTTCCCAGGGGCGAATCAAGTTCAAGGCGGGCGAGTTGCTGGCGACGTTACCCGGGGGAGGGCAAGCGGCGTTGCTGATCGACGGGAAGGGTAAGCGATTGGAACTGGCCGGCAGTCAGTTCGCAACCAACACGCTCGACGCGAAATATTCGGACGTGCGGACCCCGATGAGTTGCATTCAGTGCCACGCCCCAGAGCATGGGCTGATCCAACCTCGCAATCTGGTGGACGAGATCGGCAAGGCAGGCATTGAAACGAAGTTCTACGACAAGGTGCAAGCGATCCGGTACAAGCAGTTTTTCTTGGGATGGGAGAAGAAGACGAAGGTTTGGCAGATGCCGGGGCAAGCTCTCGCGGAACAGATCGGCAAGCGAACGGCGGCGCAGCACGCCCGCAAGCTGATCGAGATTCGAGACGCTTACGATGCTCCGGTAACGACGGAGACGGCGGCGAGAGAAGTGGGCGTGCCGCTGGAGCAATTCAAGGTGGCCGCGAGTTATTCGCCGGGAGTGCGGCTACAGCATCTTTTGCAAGGGAAGCCGATCCCGCGGGCGACATGGGAAAAAGACACATACACCGAAGCGGCCCGATTGTTGGCCGTTGATGTCACAAAAAAGGGGAAGTAAATGGAACTCGATGTTAAAAGAACGGTTGTTGGATCGTACCACCCGAGCGAGCAGCAAATCAGCCAAATCCAAAAAGCATTCACGTACCATCCGCCACAGGACGGCCAACGCGAACGATACGAGGAAATCCGCGACAAGTTTGGCGAGTTGGCATGCCGCCTCACTGCACTATGCCCGCCATCCCGAGAGTTGTCGTTGGCGATGACCAAGATCGAAGAGGCGGTGATGTGGGCCAACGCAAGTATCGCTCGAAACGAATAAAAACCTGAAAAGCACGAAGGAGAAGCCATGATCGCACGACTCATCGCCGTCTGTCTGGGGCTGTTCGTGGTTGGGTTCGCCCTCGCGGACCACTGCGCCGCACCAGTCCGCGTCGTCCAGCATCAACAGTACCACGCACCGGCGTACCACGCGCCCGCCTACTATCCACCGCAATACGTCCCGGTGCACATTAGCCCCGACTACTACTACTCGACGGCGAACTACTACCAGCAGCATTTGCAGGCCGAGGCGACGGCGGCGAAGACGGTGCAGCTCCTCGCGGACGCGATCCGCTTGGGGCAAGCATTTCAGCCTCAACAGCCCGTGATTCAGCAGCAGGTCGCCCCGCTCATCCAGCAACCCGCGTCGCCTCCGCAGGCCAAGGGTACGCCCGTCAACCCGGCGTTCGCGAACCTCGTTGCGATGCGGTGCGCCAAGTGCCATACGGGCGCCGATGCCAAGGGCGGCGTGGACCTATCGAACCTGTCCATCGTGCCCAAGGCGATCCGGCGCAAGGCAACTTCGCTGGCGTGCCTGGGCGAGATGCCGCCGCAGCCTCCCGAGTTGACGGCGGATGAAGTCGCCTTGTTCAAGGCGTGGCTCAAAGCCGCCGAGTAACCGTTCACCATTTTCTGTTCCACAAAAGGAGATTGTCATGAAGAAAGTCGCGTGTCTTTTGGGTTTGTTCGCTCTCGCCATCCTCGCCGGGCGGCCCGTGTTGGCCGATTGCGGTTGCGCCGCTCAGCAGGTGCAGCAGGTCATCGCCCAGCCGCAGGTGCAGTATGTCGTCGCGCCGCAAGTCCAGCGCGTCATCGTGCAGCCCCAATATCAGCAGGTGCAACGGGTGATCGTGCAACAGCAAGTGCAGCGGGTTGTGCCGCATGTACAGCAAGTCGTCGTGCAGAGGCAAGTTGTCGCGCAGCCGCAAGTGAACGTCAACGTGAACCGTGGCGTTCTCGGCTTGCGACAGAACGTCAATGTCCGCGTTCGTTGATCCGATCCACCGCTACCTTGGTGGCCCAGCCCGGTCCCTGTAGTTCTCGCGAGTCCTCCAGGGCCGGGCATTTCGAGGCACTTTTTTCCTAAAGGAGATGTTCAATGCATTACCGAAATGGTCGCGAAGCTAAGAACGGAGACAAGATCGTCAAGCTCGAAGGTGGAGCAATCGTGTCGTTTGGCGTCTTACACAGCGCCACGCCAGGAAACGATTATTGCAACGGCAACATCGCCGTAGTTCAATCTGCGAACGACTACGCCTGCATGTGCGATTGTTTGCACATTGACGACGTAGCGGCGATGCTTGCTGAAAAAGGCTTGGACAAGCGCCCTTCTGGAAAATGATTGTTACAGGGCCGGGCGTTTTGAGACTCATGATGAGAACCAGTAAGCGAACTCGCAAGCGAGTCTATAGCCGGTTCGCGGTTCGGTCTGACGTGACGTTCTTCCCTGAGATCGACGACTACTACCAGGACGAGTACAGGGGCAAGACTGGGCGACGCCCGGCTCCCGCGATTGCGAAGCGGTTGCGAGATCCGAAGTTTCGAAGGTTGGCGAAGGCACTGGTGATCCTCGCGACGTACAACCTGCTCCCGGCGTTTGAGAGTCTTCGCAGGAGCGGCGTCAATCGAGAGAAGGCGGCGGAAACAGTGGTGAGGAGATACCGCAGGAGAATCGAATGAAGCTCGTGAAAGCTGCCGTCGAAGCCTACGCAGCGGAGGTTCGCGAGATCAACCGCCTGGAGCGCCTTTGGCACGACAAGCGGAACTTGGAAGAGGCGTTGAAGAGGCGTGAGGCGCTACGAGTCAAGGTCATGAAATCACATGGGATCGGCGGGTGGGCCGCCGTTCTGCAAGTCATCAACGACGACTGAAAGGGGGTGATCCATGTCTCTGCCTGCGCCCCAAACAAAAAAGGAACATCAGCACGTCGAAGCAGGGGGCGCAGGTTTGCCTTCTATCGGCTCCCAAGGAGCCGTTTCACGATATGGCCGCATCTGTCCCGTGTGCGGCGGGCCGGTCGAGGACAAGGCTGACGTGTTCGAGACGCCAGAACGCCGGTGGGACTGGTTTGGGGACGACGCATGTACGAGTACAGAGCCAAAATCCTGAGCGTCCACGACGGAGATACCTGCGCGGTAGTGATAGATTTCGGTTGCCGCATCACGCAGGAGATGACTCTTCGTCTCTACGGGATCAACGCGCCGGAACTGTCTCAGAAACCAATGGGTCAAGCCGCTCGCGACTATTTGCGCGCCATGATCGACGGCAAGACGGTGTTGGTCCGCACCATAAAAGACAAGCGGGAAAAATATGGCCGCTACCTCGCGGAAATCTTCGTTGGCGACGACCCGGTGAGCGTGAACAGAAAGATGATCGAAGCAGGACACGCAACGGAGTACGACGGCACTGGTCCAAGGTAGGAGGATTGCCATGGAGCCGATGACCGATGAGGAAAGAACTGGGCTCGGCGAACTCTTCTTTCGCAGGCTTCGGAACATCTACGGCATCACGCGCGGGACTATCGGTGAGGATCAGTTTCCCGTCATCGCGAACGGGCTTTTCGTGGACGAGGACTTCAAACCGGGGACGCGGCTTGCCATCGGAGAGTGGATCTTTCTCGTTCTCCAAGGTCTTGAAGCGTTGCAAGAGAGCGAGTCATTTGAATTAAAACGACGGGGTGAAGTGTGGCGCAAGAAGGTGATGAAGTATTCGGATGTCCGTATTCTGCCGGACATGACGCAGGAGAAGTTGATGAAGCTCGGCTTCAATCGGCTTTGCAAGTGATGGGGGAACGCGATGAACGCACTCCTGACCATGTGGATGATGAGTTGCCTTGGCGCTGAGGTCGATGCCCATTGGGACCGCGTTGCCGCTGCCCTGTGCGAGTCTGACGCGATCCAGACGCCCGAGGCTATCCCGGAGCCTTTGCAACGCGCCATCGAGCGTTTCAGCGTGCGGCACGAACTGTGGGACGGTCCTGGCTGGAATTGGGGGAGCGCCAAGAGCGAGATTGAGTGGGTGCGGAATCACTATCGCCTCGTTCTCCCGAGGCTGTCTGACCTGTCTCGGTTTCCGGCGAAATGCCAGATCGACGCCTGCGTGAAGGACGCTCAGGAGCATATCGCGATGCTGGAGCGCGTCAGGGACATGACGGCGGACAAGCAACGACTGTGCGCCGCGATCTTGGACGCTCAGATTGCTCTGGGGCCGTGGTTGCGGTTGCAGGCGGCTTACGGGACGGCGGCGAATCGTGTTCCTTATCGACACGAGTTGTCGGCGCTGCGTGTGCTGATCGGCCAGGAATCGTATCAAGCGGGGCTGATGCCCTTGCATGTTCCGGCGTGGCACTGGTCGCGCCGGTAGTCGCTGAGCATTTGACCAAGAGACGCGACTTCGTGCCTCAGTTCCGCATTCTCGGCACGCAGATTCGCAATGACACGCTCGCACTCCGCGTGCTTGCCGAGCAGTTCGGAGCAGATCGCTACTCGCTCCGATAGCTGGCGGATAAGGTCGCGCTGCCGCTCGATCTCCTCGACGCACGCACGCAACGCCATGGCATCGCTCATTGTGAAGTAGTGCGCCAGGACCGTGCCTCGCGGGCGCATGTCGCTGGCGATTACCGCCAGTGCCTTCAGACGGTCCAGGGGGTCGTCAACCATTGTCGGTGTCCTCCCGAGAGTCTTGGAGATTCCGGACTGCGTCCTCACGCAGCGACTGTAACGACTCCGCAACAGCCTCATAGAAATCTTGCTGAGGATGCTCTGGTGTCGGCTCCCATTTCGGAAGACCCGGCCAGATTGCTTGTTTGAGCCGGTCGCATTGTGCCGTCAGCAGCTTTATCTCAGCACGCAGGCACAGGACGCACGAATCGCGTTCTCTCATGTGTGGGCAATCGCCAATTTGCCGCCCGCTGTCACTCATCGCCCCACCGTCCTTTCGCTCGACCATATGCCACTCGATTGCCAAACGCCACACGTTACTTCGCCCTCGGAAACTCGCGCACTTGCAAATCGGCTGGCCATTCCGACATGTCGCCGCCTTTGCGGTCATTCCACGGATATTTTCCGTCTGTGTTTGGCATCAGCGCTTCGCCGAATCGCGGCTGCGCCCCCATCTGCTTCACGAAGCAAGGCACGCCCGCTTCCTTGCACTGCTGGACTATGTTCCGAATCCAAGCTGCGTTGCATGGTCGCGCACCGTGGCCGCTCTCGCCGCCGACGATGACCCAATCAATAAAGTTCCGTCGCGTCCCAGCGTACTCGAAGCCTCCTTCATCACCGACGAATAACAAGTCTCGGTGGCCTTCATGCGCTCGGACCTGCCGCAAATCGACAGGCCCCAGAAGCGGCTCAATGCTCAAGAACCGCACCGCCGCCGGCACGCGAAGCAGGTGCTGGATACGCTCGTCCGCGCGCTGCTGGTTCTCGACGGAAACGCCAAGCCAGACGTTGTGCGGCCAGTTCCAATGTCGCCCGTCGCCTTCGTTTTGGGAAACGTGGCCAACAACCTTTGTCGTCCATGCGTCGTACGTCATCTTGAGCACGTTCTCTGGCCGCTTCGTCAGCAACAGCCAATCGAGATTCGGCGTTGCGTCGATCAGGTCAAAGAGACGCTGGCGCACGTCCTGCATGGTTACGCCGCTGGCTGATTCGAGCGATTCTCTATCGCATGGATGCCACCCATTCGGTGTATGCACCAATTGCCTGTCTCGCGAATCAACCATCGGCCACTGCCAATCCTCGAACACGTCCGAGAGGCTGGCACAGAACACGCGATGACGTTCACCGGCTTCTTTGGCTGCGCGGTCCCACTTCAACGGCAGCTTCCACTGAGCCTCTGCCGCGACAACTCGCTTGCCTTGCGGTCCCCACACGCCGAGCGTCTTCGGATTGCGCCCGCTCATCGTCTCGGCATAGCAGTTCGCACAGCCTGGGCTGATCTTGGTGCATCCTCGCCATGGATTAAATGTCGCGTGCGTCCACTCTATCTTGCTGTTCTCGGCCATCACTCACCGTCCTTTCGCCTTCGCTACTGCCGCTTTGATCGCTTCCACCGCCGCCATCTCGCTTCCAAGCACCACGTCTCGAAATCTTGCTCCGACTGGATGATCTCGAACTGCACCGTTGTCGGAGATTCGGTCGCCTCGTCCGTTTCAAGCAGTTCCTCGATGAAGTTCTTGGCGTCTTCCCATCGGCAAACGAACTCGTCGTACCGTCCGTATTTGTTCCGGAACTTGGCATCGCCTTCCTTCACGATCATGCGAACGAATGTGTGCATCTACGCTCCTCCCGGTCTGTCATTCGATAGACGCTTGATAGAACGCAACTCATTGCGGATCTTCGCCAGCATGTTGTACAGCCTGTCACAATCGCTCGGACCCATGCTGCGATGGCTCGCCGTTCGCTGCACGAGGTCCGCGAGCCTGTCGGCTTCGTCTGCGTGGTCCCAGATACGCTGGTTGTTGGTTCTCATGGTTGCCTCGGTTTCCTAGGTAGGAAGCCCAATTTTAAACACGCGATCAGCGCAACGCACGCCAACCGCCGTATCCGCGCCAATCCACTTCGTTCAGTTGCGAGCCACGCTCAAGAAGGAAAAACACTTGTTCTTGCGTCATGACTTAACCATTCCAAGGCATGTCGTCGTCGAAGCCTTCGCCAACCCATCCAGACCCGCCACACTCAGGACAGTCAACATCCTCTTCGGTGCGTTCGTCCGTGACATACCCTGTGCCTCCGCATTCGTGGCAGTTTCCAAGATCGTAATCGCCATCGACGCATGGTTCGTAGCTCATTTGCTCCCCTCTGTATTCGTGTTCATGTGCAACCGTCCTTTCACCGTGTCCCATCCGTCATCTGATCGTCGCGTTCCACGAGAACACACCAATCGTTTGCGTCGTGCCCGCCATCAGGATCGCGGTAGCGATGCGCCGAGTATCCCATGCTCCGCAGTTCTCGCAGCGCTGCCTTGAGTTGCCAGAGCGTCAGGCCGCACCACGGCAACGACAGGCCCGCTTGCGGCGTGTACGCTTGCAATTCCTCGTCCCATGTCCGCACGCTGTAGGTGTGCGTCATCGCTTCATCCTCTCCATCGCGTCATTCTCTCGCACACTCGCCTGCATCCCGTACCCGCCAGAGAACCGAATCGCCAGAATCATGCTGCCGTTCGTCGGAGTCCAAATATCCGCATACTCCACATCCCGCAGGTGACGCCGGATGCGAGCGTCGTACTCCCACGCCACCCACTGCGTTCCAACGCGCTGCAAGCCGGGGAATGTGCCGTAGCCGCGTTCGTCGCACAGTTCGCACGGGCCTGCCATGCCACGCTCGACGACGAACCCTTCTCCTTCGCACTTCGGGCACAGTGAATTCTTCGCGGTCTGCCAGTGCTTCGCGGGCCATGGCTTCCACGCCAGATTCTCAACCCACGGCAATCGCTCGACCGGGGGCAGGCGGCGAGGTTCGCTGTCGGCGTCGTGCGTGTCCTCGACGCGGATGCATATTCGCCCGTCCGTGGCGTAGGCAAAGGACCGCTCGCCGATGGCTTGCACGAATGGCGAGGACAGATCATACTCGACGGTGCTGCCGAGAGGCGACTTGATTTGCACGGGGTCACCGTCCGAGCAGAACGCCTTGAGGTTGATGGGGTGCGGCTTGCTGAATGCCCATGTCGGCACAAGCGTCGCTGCCGCCGATCCTGCTACGCCTCGGAGAAAATCACGTCGGGTCATGAGTACCACTCCGGTTTGTCGCGTGCCCATTCTTCCTTTTTCACCGACTTTTCTTCCAGGCACTTCTCGCAGAAAAATCGGTCTATGCGAAACCATCCGATCTGATATGCTCCGCTTGTGTCTGTCCACGTATTCGTGTCAAGATGCACGAACTTGTGATCGCATTTCTTCATCCAGTTCCTCCCTTCGCCTTGCGAATCGCCGCCGCGATCTTGCAATTTGGCTTGTGTCCGTTTGGCTTCCAGCCAAAACATGACGGGCAACTGCGAAACTCGCCTAGCCCATTCCACTCAACAGATTCCAAGACATCTAGCATGTCCGGCGCAGCCGAGATCAGACGGGCGTTGGCTTCCATACTTGGCAGATTCGCTCTCAAACATTCATGGCAAACCACCGCGATCAGCCGACCTCGACTGCTAACCGTTTGCTGGTCGTTTCTATCTGTACCCGTCACTTCCCACGGCCCCGGATTATGCTTCGCGTCGCTCATCGTGTCCTCCTAGTTTTGCTGTGCGGCTTCCCACCGCGCCAGCAGTTCCTTGATCACACTCCAGCCAAATCAAACAACGCATGAGATTGCTTTTCAACTTCCATGCCAAGGTTGATGTTCTTGATGGCGGTTGAATAGTATTCGTCCTTGATCTCGCATCCGTAGAATCGCCGCCCCAACTTCAAAGCGACGTACCCCTCTGACCCGATCCCGGTGAAAGGCGAAAACACGATCTCTCCAGGGTTCGAGTAGAGCCTGATAAGTCGTTCGATCACCTCCAATTGCAACGGGCAAATATGCTTCGTGTCTCCCTCGCCTTTTGTCCCACGGACGTTAAGCGTGTCCGTTTCGCTGATGTTTTGCCAGCAACACTCGGCCCATTCGATCCATTGATTTCGAGAAACCTCACCGGCCCCTTGGATCGGCACCTCGTTCTCTCCAGGGACACGAAACTTCAAGATGTAGTCGGCGATCGCGCCTCGGCTCTTGGCCCGGTCAGACTCAAGGCCGGAAAATTGGAGTTCCCGAGATTTAGTGCGGATCGCCTGCGATTGCGGGTTCTTGCGAATGCACCAGTCGTACTCGAACACCAGACCCGCACGCTCGCCGATGCGAATATTGAGTCCGCGAAAATCAAACAAGCCGACGCCGCCAGTCCTCTTCATTCGCGGGATCTGTGCCACATGAACGCACACAACTCGGCCTGGCTTGATGACGCGGGCGAGTTGGGCGTAAAAGAACCCAAGGTGCAACTTGGCTTCGCCCTTCAAGTCCTCGCTGTTGCCAATGTCCTCGGCCTTCGACGTGTAGGCGTACAAGGACGGGAACGGCGGCGAGAACACCGCCATGTCAAAACACGCTTCCGGCAACTCGGCCATGTGCGGGATGCAGTCTCCGTGGTGGACTCGAAACAGTTCAGATTCGTTGAGCATTACGGAAGATCCTTTCTTGTTCTTCTGTGTCGCGTTGGACCATGCCAGCTTTCCGTAGGACGTTATCTACCATTGGTCGTTCCACTTCCGTTACTGGAATGTGGACATTGAGAGGCAGTTCACTCCCAATACGGTTTGACCGCTTAACAGCCTGATAGTAACTCTCGTAACTGTCTTGCAAACTGGAGAAGACGTGCCGTGTAGCGATCTGGAGATTCAATCCAAACCCAAGAATCTTTGGTTTGGTCACGAGCGTTTTGATCGTACCCGATTTGAACCCGTCGATGATCCGCTCGCGATCTTCGTAATCGGTGTTTCCGTCAATGCTCGCCGCCCCTGGAATCATCGCCGCCAACACGTCTTGTTCCAGGTTGTAATTGCACCAAACAATTGTCGATTCGTTCGGCCAACTGGCGATCAGGTCGCGGATGAACGTCGGTTTCATGCTGTCGATCCGCTCGCCGTCCACTATGCCTTTGCCAATCTGTGCGAGGGCCGCGCGTTTTGTAATGCCGCCCGCCTGATCGACGAATAGGCGATTCGTCTTCCGGTAGACCGCATCCGTCTGTTCGTCGGTCAATGCCACGTCATGGATGTTGACGTTGATGGGCGGTATGCTTGCCGTGTTGTCCTTCCATCCGTATGTCGCCGGGTTCGTCAGGAATATGCACCAGTGCGACAACGCCCGGTAGAACCCATCCAAAGCGTGTGGTTTCAACTCCCACCGATCTTGCGTTTGCCCACGGTTCACGAAGAACTTGGCAAGGAAACTGTTGACGGTCGGGAACGCATCAAGGAATACGGCATGGTTGGCGTACTCGATGCGGTCGTTCGGGGCCGGGGTCCCGGTGCAGCACAGTTTCCACTCAAGACCACGCCCCATACGGATCAGTGACGTACCCCACTTGCCATAATGCGATTTGAGCATGGACGACTCATCCAAGATAAGCCCGCCAAGGTTCCCTTGTGGCGTGTCATCCCGAATGGCGTCGTAGTTCGTGATCCCGATTTCCCCGTTACTCTTACCATTGATCCACTCGCTGAGGCCAGAGGCGTTGACCTTTTCCAATCGCAGCGACGAACCGAAAAACCGCTCCGCCTCGGCGAGCGTTTGCTTCACGACCATGAGAGGGGACACAATCAAAATTCTGCGTTTGCTGTGTTTTGCCGCGTGCCGTGCAAACTCCAAGATGATGCTCGTCTTGCCGAGGCCGCAGTCCGCGAACACGGCAAATTTCTGCTTGGAAATCGCCATCTTGGTAATGTCTCTCTGGTAATCGAACATCCATTCAGGCGGCTTGTACGAGGTCCGCTTGGATTTCGACTTCTCGCCAACAATGGCGGCATACTCGTCAGGGAACTCCGCGATGTGCCCAGAAATCCGGTACGTCGGCAGCGACTTGATGCGCAGGAATATTCGGTAATCTTCGATGCTCTTGATGTTCATGTAGTGAATCATTCGCTTCTCCCTTACGCCTCTTCACACCGGGAACCACGGCTGCGCCCGCTTGCCGGTGACTCGGCACAATCTCGCATCCCCGCGCCGCACCAGCCCATCACGCTCCAACTCCGGCAGACGCCGATTCACCTTCCGCACGTCGCCGATCCCAGCGGCCTCGCACAGTTCCACCGCAGTCATCCCAGGATGCTCCCGCAGCAGGCTAAGAGCCCACGCGCGAATATCCGAGAGTTTCGGCGCGATCTCGGTCGCCGCCGCGTGCGAGGTCGCCGGGTCCGTGGGTCGGGCCAATGGCCGCTCCGCGAGGTCGTACAGGTTCATGGTTTCGCCTCGACATAGTGGCCTGAGATCAGATTGAGCGGCTTCGTCTTTGAGACGACCTGTGCGTACAGATGCCAGTGGCAAACCTTGATTTTGAGTCCGGCGAATACGCCGTAGCCCTCCCCGGCCTTGATGCCCTCCCCGGCCTTGATGCCCTCCCCGGCATTGATGCCACACCCGGCATTGATGCCACACCCGGCCTTGATGCCCTCCCCGGCATTGATGCCCTTCCCGGCCTTGATGCCCCACCCGGCCTTGATGCCCTCCCCGGCATTGATGCCCCACCCGGCCTTGATGCCACACCCGGCCTTGATGCCCCACCCGGCCTTGATGCCCTCCCCGGCATTGATGCCCTTCCCGGTATGTACAC
>Ga0075464_10001021_pt1 | contig 12570 bp, 14 predicted proteins | sample DEB19_08_DNA_5_FD_75068 | JGI IMG/M metagenome (GOLD analysis project Ga0075464, IMG submission 75068) | Aqueous microbial communities from the Delaware River and Bay under freshwater to marine salinity gradient to study organic matter... | ecosystem: Environmental > Aquatic > Marine > Coastal ...
CCTGCTGATTGGTGGGTCACCGTGCGTTGACCTCTCCATCGCCAAGAAAAACCGCAAGGGGCTGGATGGCGAACACTCGGGTCTGTTCTGGGAATGGGTTCGGGTGTGGAAGGAAGCCAAGCCGAAGTGGTGGGTCTTGGAGAATGTAGCGTCTATGCCGAAGAAGGACAGGGACATCATCACCGCCACGCTGGGTGTTGAACCCGTGATGTTTAACGCCTCACTGGTGTCCGCCCAGAGTCGTAAGCGTCTGTTCTGGACGAACATCAAGTTTGAACTGCCCGAGGACAGGGGTATCCTGTTGAAGGACATACTTGAACCCGCTGTGGATGCGAAGTATGTCTATCACGGCAAGATTGGTAAGGGACAGGGCAGTCGTGTCTATGACCCTATCGGGAAGTCAGTGACGCTTGGTGCGAATGGTGGAGGTGGTGGAGCCAAGACGGGACTCTACAAGGTAGGTCGTGAGATTGGGCGACGACTGAATGCCGAGGGAACCCGAGCCGATGCGGACACTACGCTCACCTACCACCGACGCATTGAGACCCGTGAGGATGATAAGTGTGGAACCCTCACGAGCGTCCAGAAGGACAATCTTGTCGTCAGTGATGTAATCCGCAAACTCACGCCGATTGAGTGTGAGCGTCTTCAAGGTCTGCCCGACAACTATACGGAGGGTGTTGCGATGACCCAGCGGTATAGGTGTTGTGGTAATGCGTTCAATGTTGATGTGGTGGCTCATATCCTACGCCACATTAATCAACCGCCTCCTTCTTCGTCTTGCGAACCGCACGAATCTTCGCCATAAAGTCCCGAGCCTCCTGCGACCCCTTGATGAGACGACCCATCGCCACATTCTCCTTGCCGACCGAGACATCCTTGTTCGCCACGGCAATCGGCTCCTTGTTCTCCACGCCCTGAACCGACGGCTTCGTGCTGACCGCCTTGGGCTTCGGCAGAATCTTCGCAGGTGCCTGGCTCGGCTTGGACTGCTCCACAACCTGCTTGACGACCTCCTTCTGCTTGGGGAGAACCGCCGTCTTCATACTGCCCGTGGCGGCGATGCGGTCCATCTCTGCGAGGAGCAGGTGGCGAGGCATCTTACCGACAGGCGTGGATGCCTTCTTATGCTCCGTGCGAACGAGTTTGCGGAGTTCGGACAACTTCATCTTGGAGTAGTCGTTGTCGCTCATTTTATGTAGGACGACAGAGAACTTCTGTTGCGATTGAAACGCCTATGTGCCGACGACCATCCAGTCAAATGTGTTCGTTCCTGCTCCACCTGTGTAGCCGATTGTGAAACTGGATAGGTTAGTCTTCCAGACGGAGAAAGTCGGATACGGCGGTGTTGGAAGGATTGAACTGGTGTTTGTGATGAAGACATTATACGATGTGGTGTAAGGCGACGGAAGACTGACGAGAGCGGTGTTGCTTGAACCGATAGCGGTGACGCTTCCATACTGCGTGACGGGCTGGACGATGGGACTCACGCCACCGATGTAGCGGACGAACTCATTCACGATGCGTGTGGTTGGCGAGGTCATCTGGATGCTGTTGGAACTGCTGATATACATCGGGGCACCTCCTCCTGCCGACATCAGGATTTGGTGTGTCGGTGCGGCTGGAATGTTCCCTGCCCCGAGGGACATACCCGTTGCCGCATACTCGGTGATACCGCCGACCGACGAGGTGAGGAGGATGTTCCCTGCCGAGTTGCTGATGTTGAGCGGTGCGGATGTGGAGAGGATAGACGACACATTGCTGATGCTGTTTCCGCCCATATCCAGATTGGAGGTCGCAGGGTTCAGCGGGATGGTGGCTCCGTTGATGGTCGTCACGCCCGTCAAGGCTCCCGTGTTTCGGATGCCCTTGGTCGTGAGGTCTAACTGCTGGTTGAAGAAGACATTGCTGGTGGAGTTGATGTTGATGGGACCCACATTGTTGATGGACGGCACATTGCTGATGGCGTATCCAATGAGGTTCAGGGGTGATGAGATAGTCACATTAGACCCTGCGAGGAGGATGGAGTTGGACGATGAGATGGAGAGAGCCGAACCCGCTTGGAGGTTAATCTGCGAGTAGTTAGACCCAGCGGTGAGGATGATGTTGCCTGACGACGGGTTCAGCGAGGTGAGCGTCAGTGTGCCTGTGGCTGCGATGACTCCCGCATTGGAGATAGTCTGGTTAGACAGATTGACGATGCTGGTTGCGGGATAGGTAGACCAGTTGGATGCCGTGCCGATGGCTGACCCATTGACGAGAACGGTGCCGTTGAGGTTCAGGTTGGATGTGGCGGTCAGCGTGAGGTCGGCGGATGAAGTGATGTTGGAGGTGGAGATAGACCCCGTCACCTGAACCTGACCGCTGTTGGAGGTGATGAGTCGGATGTTGGACGAGGCGTTGAGGACAATGTCGTTATTGACGACCGCCTCGCCTGGTGTGGCTGGTGCGAGTAGTGTGAGGTCGCAGCGTCCGCCTGGGAAGTATCCTACATAGGGTTGGAGCGATGACCCTTGGAGCGTGAGACCCTTGACGAGCGTCGCATTCACACTGCCGAACGCACAGGCACCCGTCGCATTGATGTAGCCGATGTTATCCATCCCGTAGAAGTTCTTGATGAAGGAGTTGCCCTTGTTGCTACTACTATTGATGTAGGAGCCATCAATACTCATCAGGCTACCGACCTCGCCGTTGCTGCCCTCCATAATGATGGACTTCACATTGGAGAGGTAGAGGTTGTTAGACCCACCGCCCGACCGACCCGTGTCCGCCTGAATGCGAAGGTCGCTGCCCGAGCGATTGGCGAGGGTATCGGTGTAGAGTCCGTTGGCGACGCTGGTTCCGTTCGCTCCGTAGATATACACGGTTCCCAAGGTGTTCGGCAGGGTTGGAACGCCACCTGCGACGATATTCACACCTCCGAGACCCTGAATGAAGTTGTATCCCGCCAGAGAGCCGTAAGGTGAGATGGCTCCTGCGTAGGACACGATGGACGCTGCCGACAACTTGATGGCGGAGGTCAGGGTATAGGGTAAAGCGATGGGCGATGTGGCGGTGAGTGTAATCACGCCTCCGTTGGCGACGGTCGTGCTTCCTGCCGAGTAGGTCACGCCTTCTGCGAGGAGTTCAATGTCGCCTCCCTTGCCTCCCAGCGTATTCACCTTGAACTTGGCGACATCCGAGAAATCCGAACCACGATTGATGGTGTGGGTCTCGTTCGTGGTGGTATTGACGGTCGTGGTGGTTCCCGCATTCGTGGTGAGGGCAGAGGTCGCATTCAGGGAGAGGTTGGTGTTGGAGACGGTGGGCGTAGAGGTCGTGCCGTAGATGGTGGCGGTTGCTCCCGTGAGTATGCCTCCTGCCGTAATGTTGCCCGATGCCGTGAGTGTGGCGGCTCCGACATTGCTGATGGCTGTGATGTTCTTCGCATTCACGATGGAATAGTTGCTTCCAGCGTTGGAGAGATTCACATCCGCACTTGCGTTGTATAACGCCCAGTCCGCTATGTTGGAGACATCCGAGGCATTGGCGATGAGGTTGCCGTTGAAGTAGAGGTTTGACCCGCTATTCGTGATGTTGTTGCCGAGGTTATCCATCTTGATGGTGTTGGATGTGGCGGCGTAGAGCGACCAGTTTGCGGTCGGTGCGGATGTCGTTCCGTTCTGTGCGAGGACACCACCGATGTTCGTTAACACCAAGGGTGCGGTTCCTGCGAGTGAGATGCTCGTGGGGTTGGCGGATAACCACAGCGGGTTATTGCTGTTTCCGCCATACACGGGCGACCCGATAGTCGTCATTAGTTAAGGGACAAGAAGAGATTAGACCAGGATGGGAACGAGAGAATATATCTGCGTGGATGCCGAGGGAGCAAAGCCCGTGTCGGCGTAGAAGAAGGGCGTGGTGGTATTGTTGCTGAACTGGGTGGAGACTCCACTACCAAAGTTGGAGTAGGTGAAGACCGAATAGGCGGGAACGGTGATGCCCTGGTTGTTGATGAACTCGTTGCCGACCCACGAGTTGCCGAAGACCACATTGTTTCGGACACCGCCAACGGACTGGGGCGGAACGGTGAGACTGCCGATGTGGAAGCCACCGATGTTGTTGAGAAACTGTAAGACCGCAGGACCACACGCAGGTGCCTGGTTCATTAGTCGCACATTGGAGAACAGACCGCCACCCGACGACGCAGGGACGCAGTTCAGCGAATACACCTTATCCATTATCGTGTTGGAGGTTGCCGCATCATAGCCGATGTAGAGGTTGTTTCCGAGTCCTGCGTCAAGGTGCTGGGTGAAGATATAGTCCGCATTTTGGATTCGGACGCTGGAACTATTTGACCCAATGAGAAGGGAAGAGGACGGGTTATCCACCGCTGCGGTATTCACATTGGTTGCCGAGAAGGTGCCGAGGTTGGAGATAACCACATTGGAAGAGGTCGCACCGATGGTGAGGGTCGCACCCACATTATCCACCGCTGTCGCATCCAGCACATTCACATTCGTGATGCTATTGTTCGCCAGACTCACACCCGCCGAGAAGGTGGTGGGTCCTGTGAAGTTGGTGCTATCGGATGCGGTAGGGTCGCCAATGACGATGGCGTTGCCGACGGTCGTGCCGTCCGTGTAGAGCGAGGCGAGAGCGAGGATGCCGTATCCTGACGAGTTGCGTCCGAGCGTAGCGAGACCCACCTCTGGCGTGGAGACCGCTGAAATCGTGTAGGTGAAGACGATGTTGGTGATGTTGAAGTTGGTCGCAATCGTCGTGTAGGGAACCGACTGAACCAAGAACTCCACCTCGTCGTTGCCCGTGGAGACGAACGACACCACGGCGGAAGTCCAGACGGTTGTAGACGGGATGGTCTGAACCTGGATACCATTCACAACCACACGACCCGCTGCGATAGTGCCGACATAGGCATAGGAGAGTTGAACCGTGTCGCCAGGCTGGGCGACGGACAGCGTCGGCAGGATGAAGCCGTTGAAGGTGCCTGGCGGGACAGGCGTAGTGGAGAAACCACCGAGGTAGGCTCCCTGTGCTAATGCTCCTGGGAACGCTCCACCCGTGATAGTCACCGCCTTGCTGGAATAGGCGGGATTGACTCGTGTGATACCACCGAGAGGCGACGCACCTGATGTGCTGGTCCAAGTGATGCCTCCGTAGGTCGGGGTCACGGCGTAGTAGGTGGGACCTGCGAGGGTGTATCCAGCGAAGTCCTCTGTGCGATTGGAGGTCGTGTTCGCATAGGTGCCGAAGTTCAGAGAGGTCGGTCGCAGGTCTGCCTCGGTGTTCGTCGCACCATTATAGACCGCCAGGACACCCTGCGTGATATCCACCGTGTTGCCGAGTGCGAACCCGCCACCATCCGTGATGGTAATCGCATTACTGGCGATGCCGTTGAGCGAGATGCCCTCGGGGTTAATCTGTAAGAAACTGCCCTCGGCATTACTCACCTGGACGGGACGAAACGCCTGAATAGCGTTGCCTCCGCCGTTGATGGCGAGGTTGGTCTGTCCGTTGGTTTGGAGGAACAGACCCGAGTTGCTCCCCGTGCCGCCGTCCTTGGTATAGACGATACTCGCATACGGCTGGGTCGTCGCAGGGAAGTCGTTGTAGGCAACCGTGGTGTTGCTCTCATTCACCACGGTGGTGAAGCCCTTCGTGTCGTTATCAATCACTGTCGTGGGCGAATCAATCGGTCTTCCATTCGCTAACCACAGCGGGTAGTTGGAGTTGCCGCAATAGACGGGCGACCCGATGGTAGTCATTGTAATCCTGTAATGTTTTATCTTGGGGCATAGTCTCACTTGGGACCCGAATAAGGAGGAAGCGTCTTGTCGTCAATCCGTGTGCGGTAGATGTGTCCGTTGAGCGTATCCACCACGAGGAAGAAATGGTCTGCCGTCGCATTGCGATACCACTTCAACTTATCCACCATCTTCATTGACTTGGGGAAGTAAGAGGTCAGGAATGCCTTGATGACCTTCTCCGCCTCCGAGTCCGTATTCAACTTGCCGAGGAAGACGAAGTTGATGTTGGTGCGACCAACGCTGTTGAGGAGCGTGACCGCCTGGACGCAGAGGATAGCCGACATTGCCGAGTTGCGTCCGATGGTGAGGAGTTTCACAATCTCGGGGTTGAACTTGGCGTTGGTGACGACATCGTCAAGGATGACGAGGAAGTCGTAGTGGTTGGAGGTCTCCTTCTGAATCTCTCGCATATCTTTCAGCACCTTTGGAATATACTGCGGAGCCGTCACGCACTGCTTGAAGTTCTTGTAGATGTCCGCCTGACTGGATTGGGTCATCAGGCACGAGATGTGCTTCTTGAAGTAGTTATCCATAATGTGTCGCAGGGCGTGTGTCTTCCCTGCCTTCGTTGAGGCAATAAACCCGATGCTGTTCCCGCTTCCATCGGTAGAGAGCGGTAGATACATCTGGTGTGTTGGAATCCCAGTCTCGTCCATTAGTTCTATCAGCGGTATATTTTTCGCCTGGATAGCATAATGAATAGGTTTGAGAAACTCCACGCTGGGGTTCATCCAAAGGTTCTCGCACAGATGAAGCCGTCGGAGCGACCGAAGCAGGAAGCACCGAAGTTACAGAAGGAGGCTTCACTCGGGGCGATGCGTAAGGCGTTGATTGAGAAGAAGCCAGAGGCGAAGGAGGTGAAGAAGTATCTGGAAGAGGTAGTGACCCGTATGAGCCGAGAGGAACACGACGAAGCCGACGATTGAACTCCTTGCCTCGTTGAACCATTCTATCAAGTGCCTTCGGGCAGACATTCCGTCCAAGCATACTCTACTCACACATTAAATCGGTGCTGGTAGGCACGGAGATTGGCGAGGATGCTGGTGCTGTCGCCCCAGAGGATGTAATACGAGAGGAACCCTGCCCGTTTGGGGTCGTGAGTCTCCAAGTCCTTCTTGTGCCGAGTGCGATAGCGGTCTCGCTGTCCCGCATCGTGAGTGATGGTGTAGTCGTCCATCCCGACGGCTCCGAACTTGGTATGGGTGCCGTCCTTGAACTCGGCGACCCACTTATGAACGCCGTCTCTCGCTCGGGTCAACTTCATCCTTTAATCTACACACGAAGAATCGTGGGAAGATTAAATGAGTAAATGGTGGGGCGTTCATAACGATGAAGACGAGGTTGCGTATGAGATGGCTAAACCTGAACCTCGCTATGAGGAAGAGAAAGCCCGATGCCGCCTTATGCTGTCCGAGTCGCCCCGTGTATCTATTTCAGGAAGGAAAAACTCATCCACCCGTATCACCTTATCGTCAGTCGCAATAAGGTCACATTCAGTCGTGTTTTCGCTACGCTTGAAGAAGCGTTGAAGGCGAAGGAGCGGTTTCAGAAGACCAGTTCGCAAGACGACTGCGAGAAGACCGCCGAGGCGTTGTAGATGTAGGACAGGTGGAGGATGTAGTCCGTGATGGTGCTGGTGCCGACCGACAGAGGAGGCTGGAACTGGATATTCACGATACCGTTCGTCACATTCAGACCCTCAACCAGCATAAAGTGCGACGAGTCGGCACAATCGTAGGTCGCAGCGAACGGGAGCGTCACCCACGCCGAGGTCGCCGTCGCAGCCGAGAGCGTGGAAGACCCGCTCGTGCCCGTGAAGTAGGAGTAGGTGAAACTCGGGCTGTGCTTGGCGTTGATGAGGTTCCACAACTGCCCGATACCCGCATCAAACCGAGCATACACATCACCCGCATACAGCACCTGGATGTAGGTCGGGGCATACCACAGCAGAGGGGCAGCCACCGTCGCCGTGCTGGACGACACCGTTGTCGCATCACTCGTGCGAGTGAGCCACATCTCAATGCTCTTGACGCTACCCGCACGGAAGCCCGTCGCCGTCACCGTGGTCGTCTGTCCGCCCGTCGCCGAGGGAATCACAATCTGCTGCTCCTGCTGGACGAACTCAATCGGCATCACATACTGGTGCGTCGCCATATTCTCACGGGAGGCGAGGGAGTCATCACGGCTCTCCATCAGCAACTGCTGAACCTGGAAGAAGCCCTGGTTCAGTGCCGTCGGGAGGTTAGAAGCCGAGTTGCCGTTCACGAGGGCGACAATCTGCGACAGCGGGTAGAGTTCCACCGTCACCTGAACCTGCGAACCCAGCACATCCGACGGGAGCGGGACAGGCATACCCTCGCTGGTCGCCTTGCTCCACGGCAGGTCAACGAACACATACGCCCAGTTGGCGAGGGTCGTGCTGGTGAGGGCAGCACCGTTCAGGGCGGCACCTCCGAGCGTGAGGAGGTCGTTCATCGCCGTCGTGTTCGTCATCCGCTTCATTGCGTGTTGGAGAATCTGCTGTCCCGACACGAAGAACTGCGTAGACCCGCCGATACGGTAGGACACCTGCTTGATGAGGGCATAGCCCCAACCAGCCGCCAGAGCCTGACCCGTGGGCGTGGCGACGGACGGCAGTTGGAGACCCAGGCACACCTGCTGGATGCCGAAGTTAGGCGGGATGAGGAAGGTGTTCGTGCCCTGCCCGAGCGTGTTGAACGCCTGGGAGTAGCGAGTGGTCTGCTTGGTGCGGATACACTCCTTCTTCGTCGTCTCGGGGTTGGCGTAGTAGATATCCTCGCACTTGCCCTGGATAAGTTCCTGCTGGACGGACTCTCCGAGTTTAGACATTTCGTTGCTATACTCTATCCGCCGAAAGCGTTTCGGGCGATTGATACAAATGAGTGCCGAGATGCTTGATATGAAGAAGCCCTACCACCCTCACACGACGCAGGTCGGCAAGGCTCACCTGTTTCCCAATCTGACGGAGAAGATGGTGATGGCTCAACGCATTGGGTCTCCCGCCTACCAGATGATTCACCCGTATAACAAGGAGGCGGGTCCCTCGCATACCCACTATGCGTCCCTCGTCCAGCCGTCTATGCGGAAGCCGAACAAGTCTATGGCTCACCACCTCGGGATGCCCGTTCTCTACCAGGGCAAGAACGGAGGTGGGGTGTAGACACGCTCCCGCTCACACCTCACTCGCCAACATCGTCATACTCCAATCGCCCATATCCGCATCAAAGTAGGACAGGGAGGCACCCGTGCCGACCGTCGCACCCGTGATGCCCTCATTCGTCGTGAGGAGGTATCCCTGGCTGTCCCACACCTGAAACCGCAGACCTCCACCGATATTCTGATTTCCACGCCACCTAATCTGCTTCGGAAACGGGAACACCCGATGAACCAGAAAAGGAGAAGACCCGTAGTTCGCCATATAAGTTCCGCCTCCCGTCTCGGGAATCAGATAGATACGAACCAGGATGTTGTGGCTCTGACCCGTGTCCGCATCCTTCACCGCCTGGTTGTAGGTCAACTGGTCGCAGGTGATATCCACGAAGGGCGTAGAGAGCAGAGACACATTCGGGTCGCCATACTGGAAGGTCGTCGGCACCTGCGTTGACTCCCACGCCATCATCTCAAACAGACCGACACGCTGGGGAGCGTTCGGGTCAGCCCACCGCAGGAACCAGAAGGTGTCCGTGGCTCCCGAGACTGCGTTGAAGGCGTTGTAGGGACCTCCGTTCGTCGGGGTCGTCGTGGGTGCGGCAACCGTGGAGTCGTTGAGGTGGTTGTAGACGAGGGTAAAGGTCGTAGAACCCGTCGCCGTGCGAACCGCCGTGCGAACCTGATAGGCGAGGTTGCCGTCCACACCGCTTCCGCTGGTCGCCTCGTTTTGTAGGGTATACCACCCCTCGGGGATGGTGAGGAGGTAGCGGATACCCACCGTGCCTGACTGCGTCACAATCGGGAAGGCAGGGATGTTGTTCGGGTTGTTAAGCACCAGCGTCGTGGCGGTCGTGGAGGCGATGGTGTAGATGCCGTTGACGACATAGGTGGTGCCGCTGACGACGACGGGTGTCTCGTTGCCGACGACGACGGTCTGACCCGCCGAGTAGCCAGTCGTGGACGCCATCGTGATGGTGATGACCGACGACGAAGTTCCCGTCACTGCGGTCGTAGCAGACCGCCCACCAGGACACCAGACGATATACATCTTGTTGTTGCGAGAGGTCAGCGTCGGGAGCGTCCAGCGGAAGAGAACCTCACTGACCGCAATGCGAGTGAAGAAACCAGCGAGGAGGTTCTGGTTGCTGTTGATGACGAAATCATACGGCGAGGACGGATTGGCGACACCGAGCGGGTAAAGCGGGTTCACCACTCCTGGCGAGAACCCATCGTTGGGGAGCGGAGACGCACCCTGATTCACAAGTGCCTTTCCACCTGCCGTCAACTGACCCGCCGAGGACTGGTTGTTCGGGATGATGTAGCGGTCAATGGACGAGACCGCAAAAATAGCCGTGCTTGGCTCACGGATGTCCGTGCCTCCCATCTCACCCTGCTGGGCGTAGTTCAACTGCTTACTGATGGAAATGTGAGCCGCCATTCTTTATGATGACGACGCATTTGTTTCTGCTGGAATGGACGGAGTGGTTATGCGAACGGACGGGCGTGGTTCCACAAAGATGTGAATCGCCGTGAGACCATTTGCCTCCTCGGGTGTGGCGATGTTGCTGTTCTTGTAGGTCGTCTTGAAGAAGGCAATACTCTCTGCGGGAAGCGGTGGACTGACCTCGGCAAGTCGGTCAACATCATCCTTGACCTTTTTCAGCAGGTCGTGTGCCGACATCCGCTCATCACGAGGAAGGCTCATCTCCACTTGGAGAAACCGATAGCACTTGGCGTATTGGATGGCGGAGATGCGGTGTCCCTCCTGACGCTTCGCCCACGCAAAGTAAGAGCCAATCGTATTCAACACCGAGACAAAAAGTGAAGAGACACCCAGCACGACGGGTGTATACGCCCATCCCTGAAATATCTGAACTGAACCAACGGACAGAAAACCCGTGACTGCCGACAGGACAATGACGGGGAGTTCTAACTTGGTTTTGCGATTGCCGAAGAGTTGCTCGGCGTGTCCGTGAAGGATGCCGAGGCATTGACTCCGCTCACCTGTGGTCTTGAAATACTCTTCCAAGTCCGTAGACCAGCGGATATCCGCTGCGAGAGCGTCCGACATTTTATTTAGTCGGGAGAGTTGTTGCGATTGATTACCATCTGGATAAGACGCTCACGCTTCTCAAACAGGAGCCAAACCTGCTCCATCATTGCCTCATATGCCTGAATGGCTGCCTCGCCGAGGATGTTGCCCGTGTGGAGGAGACGATTGACTCCCTCAATCCTGCTCTTCAAGGACTGAATCTCGTCGTGGAGAAGGGCAATCTCGTCGTCAAGAGGAATCGGAGTCATCGTGAGAGTCATTTTCTATACGCAGAGAGATTCGTTTTCGCCAACAAACTCTTGTATGGGGTAAAGAGAAATGACGAAGTCGGAGCCTTCTTCCGTTGACTTCCGTGCGTTTCTCTCTACCGACCTGACGATTGTTCTCACCGTGAATGTGGATTGGGAGACGGGCGAGGTGGTGTCCCACGGCAACAAGGTCTTTGACGATGAGCCGAAGTCGTTCCAGGAGGATGTCCGCAAGTGTGCGATGGACTTCATCAACAGGGGACGCAAGGATATGGGGAAGGCGAAGAGGTCGGTGTCCGAGAGCCAAGACTTCCCTGGTCGTGGTATCTCGGCTTACCTCTGCCGTCGCAAGGGGAGCGTGGATGACTACTTCGTGGTGCTGGGCGACACGGGCGAGGACAGGATGATTATGGCGATTAACGACTACGGACGAGCGGTCGGGATGGACGGAGACCTTATCAACAAAGGTAAGGCTGCGGAGACGGCGGTGTAAAATGGATGTCGTTTCGGCAACGGAACAGGTAAGGCAGTCAAGATGTCTTCCCGTTCAGCCCTCTCTCGTGCTATGCCCTACATCCCCGAGTTGGACCACCTCATCAGCAGTTCCCGTCCGTTCGTCCAAGGTGAGGACACCTGGGGCAACTACCTCGTTGAAACCATCCAGAAGGTTCACGAGGGGACACGGATTGCGACCATTGTAAAAAGTCAGGCGGAGGCAGCCAAGCACTTTGAAAAGGTCATCGCCGACAACTTCCACAGGTCTCTCCAACGGGCAGAGGCGAATCCACGGGCTCTATGCTGTCTCCCGCACCTCTACCGCATCCACGCCAAGCACCTGCCCTTGAAGGAGACCACCTACGCCATCCCAGTGCTACCGACGAAGCAACTCATTGACCTTGGCTTTATGTCTCGCTGGGGTATGAAGATTGCGAACCGAGACACGGGGACTCTGGTGGACCCCGAGGGGTATGCCTATGTCCTACTGGTTGCGATTGTTATCGCCGCTGCGGAGTCGTCGGCATAAAACGGATTCTGTTTCGGCAACGGAATGGGGAGAGGTGTGCCGAGCAAGATGACGACCTTCCTCTTCTATTCCTTCACCTCCGCTGCGACTCGCCCCAACAGCAAGGCGGAGATTCTCTTCACGGCTCTCCGCAAGAACCACTTCCCCGAGGCAGGAGATGAGACCGAGCGGAACCTCGCCGTCGCACGGCGTGAGGGGTTCGCCAACCTGACCGAGCAAACCAAGATGTCCCTGATGATGTCGGGGTTGTATTGCCTATTAGACGAG
>Ga0075464_10001022_pt1 | contig 12566 bp, 11 predicted proteins | sample DEB19_08_DNA_5_FD_75068 | JGI IMG/M metagenome (GOLD analysis project Ga0075464, IMG submission 75068) | Aqueous microbial communities from the Delaware River and Bay under freshwater to marine salinity gradient to study organic matter... | ecosystem: Environmental > Aquatic > Marine > Coastal ...
AAATTGGATTAATACTGCTCTTGTTTGTTGCCGCTAGCCAACGATCTGATTCTTCAATAGTTAAATCTGGCGTAATGACTCCTGATCCCCCGTTGTCTGCACTTGCTTGCGCAAATTGATCTACGCCATAACGTTCAATTGGATTCCAGTAAGTCATGACAACCGCTGCAACACCTGTGTCAGTTGCTGTCTTTAATGCGGCAAATACATCCGAGGCATTTGTTCCACCTTTGAGTGAAATCTCTGCAGCCTCTTGAATCACCGGCCCATCCATCACTGGATCGCTATAAGGAAAACCGATTTCAATCGCATCTACTCCGGCATCTGCCAATGCTTGAATCGCTTTGGCACAACCCTGCTGAGATGGAAAACCTGCTGGAATGTAGGCAATTAACGCGGCACGATTTTCAGCACGAACCTTGGCCATTACCTCATCAAGTTGTGTCATTACAGTGGAATTCCAAAGTATTCAGCCGCAGTTTGTACATCCTTATCGCCACGACCTGAAAGGTTAATTAACAAGTTTGCTTGTGGTCCTAGCTCTTTTCCTACCAAGATCGCACCTGCGAGAGCATGTGCAGTTTCAATTGCGGGAATGATGCCTTCGGTTCTGCTGAGCAGCGAAAATGCTGCCATCGCCGCGTCATCGTTGATCGCACGATATTCGGCACGACCAATGTCATGTAAGTAAGCATGCTCTGGTCCAACACCTGGGTAATCCAAACCTGCGGAGATCGAATGAGATTCGATGGTTTGTCCATTTGCATCTTGCAACACATATGAACGGGTTCCATGTAAAACACCAGGAGTTCCCCCAGTGATTGTTGCTGCATGGCGACCGGTTTCAACACCATCACCACCCGCTTCAAGTCCAATAAGTCGGACATCTGAATCTGGGATAAATGCATTAAAAATACCAATTGCATTAGAACCGCCACCAACACATGCAAGAATCGCATCAGGCAATCTTCCGGTCAGTGCAAGCATTTGCTCACGCGCTTCTTCGCCAATGACCTTGTGAAAATCGCGAACCATTGTTGGAAATGGATGTGGACCTGCAACTGTTCCTAATAAGTAATGTGTATCGGCAACATTTGTTACCCAATCACGCATCGCCTCGTTGATCGCATCTTTAAGTGTGCGCGACCCAGAGGTAACAGGAACAACTTCTGCTCCCAAGAGTTTCATTCGAGCGACGTTAAGTGCTTGGCGACGCGTATCTTCTTCGCCCATGTACACAACACAATCAAGGCCCATCAATGCAGCCGCAGTTGCTGAAGCAACACCATGTTGACCTGCGCCAGTTTCAGCAATGATGCGCTTCTTGCCCATGCGCTTAGTGAGTAAAGCTTGACCCAGAACATTATTAATCTTGTGTGAGCCTGTGTGGTTGAGGTCTTCACGCTTAAGAAAGATTCGGGCACCACCTGCGTGCTCCGAGAATCTCTTTGCTTCTGTAATGATGCTTGGTCGGCCTGTATAGGTTCTGTGGAGTTCCGCTAACTCAGCTAAAAATTGCGGGTCTTTCTGTGCTGTCTCATGAGCGATCTCGAGTTCATTCAACGCGCCAATTAGCGCTTCAGGCACAAAGCGCCCGCCATACTCTCCGAAATGACCCGCGCTACTCATAGTTAAAGCCTACCGAGCAATTGGTCGATCGCAACCGATGGAGATTCTGCACGAACCAATGCCTCTCCTACCAGAATTGCAGTTGCTCCTTGCTCTTGAGCAAATACAACATCTTGGCGAGTTGATATCCCCGATTCGGCAACGCGAGCTATTGTCGTAGGAATCTGAGGAATTAACTCAGCAAAGGCTTGAGAATCAACATCCAATGTCTTCAAATTACGTGAGTTCACTCCGATAATTTCTGGAGAGATTTCCAGCGCACGTTCTAATTCATCATGAGTATGAACTTCGATCAAAGAGCGCATCCCTAGCTCTCTTGCCAAGAGAAAGTAATCTTCAAGTTGATTCTTACTCAAGGCTGCCACGATCAAAAGAACAACATCGGCCCCGTGTGCTCGCGCTTCATAAAATTGATAATCATCGATCATAAAATCTTTACGAAGAATTGGTAAATCAACTTCTCTTCTGACCGCATCAAGGTCTGCTAATGATCCGCCAAAACGTCGTTGCTCAGTTAAAACACTCACAACATGTGCGCCAGCTTTTTCATATTGGGCGGCAAGTCCCGCTGGATCGGCTATCGATGCCAGCGCACCTTTACTGGGTGAAGATCTTTTTACTTCTGCAATAACTGACATCTCAACAGCCAGTAGATTCGGAAGACAATCACGAACAGCTGGAGCAACTTCTAAGGCTTCGTGTAACTGCCCCATAGGAAGGCGACGTGCGGCCAAATCTTCGCGCACTCCTTCAATGATGGAATCTAAGACGCTCATACCTTGTCATCCGTTGTTGGATCGATGCCGTGATCGAGGGAGCTCCAGGTATTTAATTGACGTGGTTTGCGCTCATATCGTGATGAAAGATTAAAACGTTTTGAAATCAAAACCACTAAAGCAAAAACCACAACTAATGAAATCAATACTGGCAAGAAATCTTTCATGAAGTTTGCGCCAATCGATTTGCTGCATGAACCGCAGTTAAGACCGCGGCAGCTTTATTGCGGCACTCTTGATTTTCCGACTCAGGATCTGAATCTGCAACAACACCCGCACCAGCTTGAACATAGGCGGTGCCGTTGTGTAAAAGCGCGGTTCTGATCGCGATACAGGTATCTAGATTTCCTGTGAAGTCGATATAACCAACTATTCCGCCATACACACCACGACGGGTGGTCTCTAACTCTTCAATAATCTCCATTGCGCGGGGCTTTGGAGCACCTGACAAGGTGCCTGCCGGAAAGACTGAAAACAGAGCGTCCACTGGTGAAGCGCTCTTTGAAAGTTTTCCAATTACGGTTGAAACGATGTGCATGACATGCGAATAACGTTCAATGTGCATGAAGTCCACAACCTCCACGCTCCCAGCTGAACAGACCCGTCCCAAATCATTTCTTCCAAGATCAACAAGCATTAAGTGCTCTGCGCGCTCCTTAGGATCGGCCAATAGCTCCTCAGCTAACCGGTGATCTTCTTCAGGATTTGCCGAGCGCTTACGTGTACCTGCGATGGGGTGAATCATCACATCCTCTTGATTTACCTTTACTAATGCTTCAGGGCTTGAGCCGACAATTTCAATTCCATCGTTAAATCGGAATAAGTACATGTACGGAGAAGGATTGTTGAGACGTAGCATCCTGTAAACATCAATTGCATCTGCAGAACATGGCATTGCAAAGCGTTGGGACAACACGACTTGAAAGGCTTCGCCAGCAAGAATTTCTTCTTTGACTTGGGCGATGTTCTTCTTGTACTCCTCTGCAGAAATATTGCCGGTGTAATCTGGCAGTGAAAAATCTGGAATCTCGGTTGCGTCTCCGGGTAATGAAATCGACAAATCCAATTGCATTCGATCTAATCTCTTAATGCATGATGCGTACGCCTCATCGATTCGGTCATCGCTGCCATCCCAGTTGATCGCATTTGCAATCAATGTGATGGTTCCGTCGCTGTGATCCATCACCGCTAAATCACTAGTTAGCATGAAGGAGAGTTCAGGAAGTGGAATATCTTTCGTGGCAAGCGAGGGAAGCTTTTCTAAGCGTCGAACTACGTCGTACCCCATGAATCCGACTAAGCCACCAGTTAATGGCGGCAATCCTGAAATCTTAGGTGATTTCAAATGTGCTGCAGATAAACGTAAAGCCTCTAATGGGTCAATTCCGGTAGGTGCTCCCGCGGGTGCGGTTCCTTGCCAATACGCCAAACCATCTTTTTCACTCAAGGTTGCTTCGCTATGGACTCCAATAAATGAGTATCGTGACCAAGCGCCGCCGTGTTCGGCTGATTCAAGTAGAAATGTGTTGGAGGCATTTTTTGCCAACTTCTTGTAAACACCTAAAGGAGTTTCAGAATCTGCAAGGAGTTTCCGCGATACAGGTATGACATTTGAAAGCTTTGCATATGCACGAAACTCTTCAAGATTCATAGTTACGAACGCATATCTAACGGCTTATGAAAACAGCTTTGCTCACCAGTGTGGCAAGCCGCCCCAGTTTGAATTACCTGAAGTATCAGAGCATCGCCATCACAATCTAAGGCGATTGATTGAACATCCTGGAAATGGCCAGATGTAGCACCCTTGACCCATAACTCATTTCTGCTGCGTGACCAATAAGTTGCTTTTCCCGTGGTTAAAGTGAGTTCAAGTGATTCGGCGTTCATATACGCCAACATCAATACTTCTTTACTAGATGAGTCTTGAACAATTGCAGGAATCAAAGCATCTGGATCCTTTAAGAGTTCTGCTACCTGCGGATCCAGAGTTGTCATGGGCTTATTCTGCCTTACCGAGCAGTCAGCGCGCGCACTGGATAATTGTGCTTACCCAGATACTTTTTCACATCACCGATTCGATGGACTCCGAAGTGAAAGACACTTGCGGCTAATAAGGCGTCAGCCCCAGCATCTAAAGCGGCGGAGAAATCTTCAAGAGCACCTGCTCCCCCGCTAGCGATCAAGGGGACCTTGGAAACGGCACGCACCGCAGTAATCATTCCAATGTCATACCCAGCACGAGTGCCATCAGCATCCATTGAGTTAAGAAGGATTTCGCCAACTCCGAGTGCGCATGCCTGCTCCACCCAAGCTAGCGCATCAACGCCAGCACTCTGTCGCCCACCATGAGTTGTAACTTCAAAACCTGATTCTGTGCGCGCGCGACGGGCATCAACCGAAAGAACCAATACTTGAGAACCAAAGCGATCCGCGATTTCAGCGATCAATTGTGGGCGCGCCAATGCAGATGTATTGATTGAAACCTTATCTGCACCTGCACGCAATAGACGATCAACATCTTCTACTGATCTGATTCCTCCGCCAACAGTGAGCGGAATAAAAACTTGTTCAGCTGTTCTGCGCACAACATCAAGGGTTGTCTCACGACCGGCAACGCTTGCGGAAATATCAAGGAAGGTTAATTCATCCGCACCTTCTATGTTGTACAGCGATGCCATTTCAACTGGATCTCCAGCATCGACTAAATCGGTGAAGTTAACACCTTTGACCACACGACCATCGGTGACATCTAGACATGGAACGATTCGAACAGACAGTGTCATTTACCGCTGACCTTAAGTGCTTCTTCTAAAGTGAATTTTCCGGCGTACAAAGCTTTTCCAACAATCGCACCTTCAACACCGGTTGCTCTAAGCGCAGCAAGGGCTGCAATGTCATCTAACGAAGATATGCCACCGCTTGCAATCACTGGCTTAGGGGTTGCTGCACACACTGATTTCAGAAGTTCAATATTCGGCCCAGCCAAGGTTCCATCCTTTGCAACATCGGTGACAACATAACGTGCACACCCATCGCGATCTAAACGTTGCAAGGTTTCAAATAAATCTCCACCCTCTTTTGTCCAACCGCGAGCTGCCAAGGTATGTCCACGAACATCTAAACCAACTGCGATTCGGTCACCGTGTTCTGAAATTACGCGAGCTGTCCATTCCGGATCCTCCAACGCTGCGGTTCCTAGGTTAACTCGGCGGCATCCTGTCGCAAGAGCGCGGCGCAATGATTCATCGTCACGGATTCCCCCAGAAAGCTCTACTTTGATATCTAGCTTTCCGACAACCTCTGCCAATAAAGCAGAATTTTCACCGCGACCAAAGGCTGCATCAAGATCTACCAGGTGTAACCATTCAGCACCTGCTGCTTGAAATTCGAGCGCCACATCAAGTGGTGCCCCATAAATACTCTCTTTATCAAGTTCGCCCTGCACTAAACGAACTGCACGTCCATCCTTTACATCAACAGCCGGCAATAGTTCGAGATAACTCATAGCGATCCCACCCAGTTCTTAATTAGCGCTAACCCTGCAGCTCCGGATTTTTCAGGATGAAATTGTGTCGCACTTACATAACCATCCTCTACCGCGGCTAAGAATTTCTCTCCATGCGTACTCCAAGCCTGAGATTTTCCAACTGCATTCTTGGCCGCATACGAGTGAACAAAATAAAATGATTCAGATTCAACGCCTTTAAACAAAGTTGATGCAGAATCACTTTCAACTGTGTTCCAACCCATGTGAGGCAAGATCGGTGCATCTAATTGGGAGACGATGCCATCCCAAACACCGATTCCGTTATGCGTACCGGTTTCAGAGTGTTCGGTTCCTTCACTAAACATGATCTGCATTCCAATGCAGATTCCTAAAGTTGGACGCTCTTTTGCAAGACGTTCACGAACTATCGAAGCGCCATCAATGGCGTTTAATCCATTCATGCACGCAGCAAAAGCTCCAACTCCAGGAACAACTAAACCCTCAGCTTCTAAAGCGATGGAGCGATCTGATGTAACAACGACATCTTTTCCTGCGGTTGCAAAAGCGCGCTCTGCAGATCGAAGATTTCCAGAGCCGTAATCAAGAATGGCTATCAAAGAGAACCTTTTGTCGATGGGATTCCAGCAACTCTTCCATCGAGAGAAACTGCATCACGCAATGCGCGAGCGACAGCCTTGAACTGTGCTTCAAACACGTGGTGCGCGTTACGACCTTCCAAAACACGAATATGAAGTGCGATGCGTGCCTCTGCAACAATTGACTCCCAGATGTGCTTTCCTAGAGTTGTATCGAAGGTACCGATCAATTCAACGATCTCTGGCTGACGATGAACAAGGTACGGGCGACCTGAAAGATCAACCGCAGCCTGAACTAGAACCTCATCCAGTGGAACCATGGAATCTCCAAAGCGACGAATGCCAGCCTTGTCCCCCAACGCCTCGCGCAGAGCTTGGCCAAAAGCCAAAGATGTGTCTTCAACTGTGTGGTGTGAATCAACATCTACATCACCAGTTGTCTTAACGGTTAAATCAAAACCAGAGTGCTTACCCAATTGGGACATCATGTGATCAAAGAAAGGAACACCCGTAGCGACATCGATGATGCCTTGGCCATCGAGATTGATCTCAACGAGTACATGCGACTCTTTAGTCTTTCTTTCGACGCGTGCTGTTCTCATGGGTATCTCCTTTAAATGTGCTTCTTGAGGGCTGAAATGAACAATTGATTCTCGGCTTCATTGCCAATTGTGACTCTTAAGTACCCTGATAATCCCACATCTCTAATCAGAACACCTTCTTCAAGCAGGCTGGCCCATAGTTGTGGCGCATCCTGCTTAAAACCTGAGAACAAAACAAAGTTCGCACTGCTTGGAATCGTTGTTAACCCCATCTGGTGCAGTTCCTTGACTATCAATTCACGAGCAGCGACCAAGGTTGAAACTCCACCCAATAACTCGGCTCGATGGTCTATGGCTACCTGTGCTGCCGCTTGGGTTAAAGCACTTAAGTGATACGGCAAACGAACAAGCATCATCGCATCCTTGACCGCTTGATCACTGACCAAGTAACCAACACGAGCACCAGCAAAGGCAAATGCCTTACTCATGGTGCGAATAACTATTACATGCGGGTTGCTTGGGATCAAAGTGACCGCAGAAATCTCTTGTGAGAATTCTGCATAAGCTTCATCGACCACCAGTAATCCGCCTACACTTTTTGCAGCATCAGCAAGTTGTTGTATTTCCTGGATCGTTACAGCTCCACCAGTTGGATTATTTGGTGTCGTGATAAAGGTTAGGGACGGCTTGTGTGCTGCTACTTCTGCAACTGCGGATTCGGCATTCAAGGAAAAATCAGCGTTTCGTTTTCCATCTATCCACTGCGCACCAGTTGTCTTGGCAATCAAAGGGTGCATTGAGTATGAAGGGGTAAATCCCAAAACGGGTCCCTGTGCGAAAGCAAGGAAGATCGATTGAATGATCTCATTTGAACCGTTAGCTGCCCAAATGTTTTCCACCGAAAAATCACTTCCATTTTGCTCATTTACATAGGTTGCAAGCTGGGTGCGAAGTTTTGTTGCATCACGATCTGGGTAGCGATTTAAATCCTTCGCGACATTTGCGATCGCATCAGTAATCGCCTTTTGCAAAGCAGCCGAAGGTGGATATGGATTCTCATTTGTATTGAGTGATGCACGTGCCGGAATTTGTGGCGCTCCATACGGTGACAATGGGCGCAAGGCATCACGCAGAGGTAGCCAGCTTGGCCAACTCATCAGAGATTCTCCAAGCGCACAGTCATTGCTTCACCGTGGGCCGGTAAATCTTCAGAGTTTGCAAGGGTGACAACCGTGTCAACAATGTCAGTGAAAGCCTGTTGTCCATACTCAATAAAGTGCAATCCACGTAGGAAGGTCTGCACCGATAAACCACTTGAGTGGCATGCGCAACCACCCGTTGGAAGCACGTGGTTTGAACCTGCAGAGTAATCACCCAAAGAAACAGGAGAGAATCTTCCGATAAACACCGCTCCTGCATTACGAATCTTTTCAGCATCACTTCGGGAATTACGTGTTTGAATCTCAAGGTGTTCTGCCGCATACGCATTAACAACATCTAAGCCTTGTGCGATGTCATCAACTAATGCGATTGCCGATTGAACCCCGCTGAGTGCCGTCTTGATTCGATCTGAGTGCTTGGTTTTTGCAACTCGAATGGATAGTTCTGTCTCAACAGCCTTGGCCAACTCTGGTGAGTCAGTAACCAATACCGCTGCCGCAATAACATCGTGTTCTGCCTGACTGATGAGATCGGCTGCCACATCTGCAGCGATTGCTGAAGAGTCAGCAAGAACAGCGATCTCAGTTGGTCCAGCTTCAGAATCAATACCGATGATTCCTCGAAGTGCGCGCTTAGCGGCTGCAACATAAATATTTCCTGGCCCAGTTACTAAATCTGCCTTCTCACAAACCCCATCCATGCCATAGGCAAAAAGTGCAACAGCTTGCGCTCCCCCGACTGCATATACCTCGGTGATTCCAAGCAAGGCACAGGTTGCAAGAATTGTTGGGTGTGGCAATCCATCAAAATCTTTTTGTGGAGGTGATGCGACGGCGATTGATTTCACCTTTGCAATTTGTGCAGGAATGACATTCATCATCACACTACTTGGGTAAACCGCACGGCCTCCTGGAACATACAGACCTACTCGATCAACTGGAATCCATTTCTCTGTAACTGTTCCACCATCGACAACGATCGTAGTTTTCTCGCCACGTAATTGATCCTGGTGAACCTTTGTGATGCGAGAAATGGAAAGTTCTAGCGCTGAACGAATAGCTGGATCTAGCTGTGCTAGCGCGGTATCCAGAGCGGTTTGAGGTACTCGAATACTGGGTGGAGTTACGCCATCAAACTCTTGCGCCAAAGCTATGAGGTCTGCCTCTGTGCCCTTCTTAACTCTTTCCAGAATGGGCTCGATCAGCACCATTGCATCAGCGACATTGAGCGTTGCGCGAGGAAGTTCAGCGTTGTACTGGGCTTTAGACAGGGATCGTCCGCGAAGGTCTACGGTACGAATCATTGGGAAATTGTATCGGGAAGGCGGTGTTCTCCGCCCTTTAATTTATGCCAGACAGTTAGGTCCCAGAATTGATTTCAAGTCAGCGCTCAAACTTGGTGATGATGTGATTAACGCATCTACCTTCATAACGGTGCTGCTTCCATTATCTAGGAGCTGCAAGTGAACTTCGCGTTTTCCAGGATGGGAGCGCAAAATCTCTTTAATGCGATCAACCACTGGTGGGGTGCACTGTTGAATTGGAAGAGAAATAACCAGCGGACCTGTAGGACCAGCGTTGATATCTGGCATCGACATTTCAAGTGCAGTAAATCGAAGAGCATCCTCGCGGCGATCGACTCGTCCTCTGATCGTGACGATACGGTCTTCAGTTAGTGACATCGAATACTGGTTGTAGGTATTTGCAAAGAAGAGAACTTCAAGCGCACCTTCTAGATCTTCAACGGTTACAACCGCCCACGAAGCTCCTTGACGCGAAACTTTACGGGTAACACTTGTGATTAATCCACCAATTGTCACGATGGATTCATGTTGGGCTCCATCATCCACGAGCTGGCTGATAGACATATCTGTGTTTGCGCGCAGAACATGCTCAACTCCAAGCAGCGGATGATCTGAAACATATAGACCCAACATTTCGCGTTCGTAGGAAAGCAGCATCGCCTTATCCCACTCGCCGGTTGGAACTTCTATATCTAAGCCAGAGACTGCGGTGACTGACTCCCCGCCAAAGAGATCAAACTGTCCAATAGCTTCAGCTCGCTTTGATTCAATTACCGAATCGATCGCTTCTAAGTGAATCGCAATCAAACCTTTTCGAGAAGATCCAAGAGACCCAAAAGCCCCCGCCTTGATCAAAGATTCAATGGTCTTCTTGTTGCACACTTGTGCATCAACTTTGGCTAAGAAATCGCCGAAGGATGTGAAACGCCCCTTGGTATCACGCGCGTTCTTAATGGATGCAACAACACCTTCGCCCACATTTCTGATGGCAGCTAAACCAAATCGAATGTCGACACCACGAGGCGTGTACTCAGCATCTGATTCATTGACATCTGGTGGCAAAACATTGATACCCATTCGACGGCACTCAGATAAATACAAAGCAGATTTGTCTTTATCGTCACGTACAGAAGTAAGAAGTGCAGCCATGTATTCAGTTGGATAATTAGCTTTCAGATAAGCGGTCCAATACGAGACAACACCATAGCCCGCAGAGTGTGCACGGTTAAATGCGTAATCTGAGAATGGAATCAAGACTTCCCAGAGTCGCTTAATCGCCGCGGTTGAGAAACCATTTTCCTTCATGCCAGCTTCAAATGGCACATACTCTTTATCAAGAATCTCTTTATTCTTCTTACCCATCGCCTTACGTAAAAGATCTGCGCGCCCCAGAGTAAAGCCCGCAACCTTTTGGGCAATCGCCATTACTTGTTCCTGATAAACGATCAAGCCATAGGTATCGCCCAGGATTTCATTGAGGGGCTCTGAAAGTTCAGGGTGGATTGGCTCCACTGGCTTGCGACCATTTTTTCGGTCTGCATAGTTGTTGTGCGCGTTTTCACCCATCGGTCCTGGTCGATACAAAGCGATAACCGCTGAAATATCCTCGAATGAGTCAGGGATCATGCTCTTAAGTAGTGCGCGCATTGGTCCACCGTCGAGCTGGAAAACACCCAATGTATCTCCGCGACCCAATAACTCATAAGTCTTTGGATCATCGAGAGTTAAATCTTCTAGTACTACATCAATTCCTTGATTGGCCTTGATGTTCAATAAGCAATCATCAAGAACCGAAAGATTTCGTAGCCCCAGAAAATCCATCTTTAGCAAGCCAGTTGCTTCGCATGCACCCATATCAAACTGCGTGATGATCGCACCATCGGCTTCACGACGATGAATCGGAATAACATCAAGCAATGGTTCACGAGAAAGGATTACACCTGCTGCGTGTACACCCCATTGACGCTTCAAACCTTCTAAACCACGTGCGGTATCAACTACCCGCTTTGAATCTGGATCTGCGTTATACAAAGCGCGGAACTCGCCCGCTTCTCCGTAACGATCATCCTTGGGATCAAATACACCGCCCAGTGAAATGTCTTTACCCATCACTGATGGTGGAAGTGCCTTTGTTAACTTTTCGCCAACCACATATGGATAGCCAAGAACTCGGGTTGAATCTTTAATCGCTTGCTTAGATTTGATTGTTCCGTAAGTAATGATCTGAGCAACTCGATCCTCACCATATTTGTTAGTTGCATAACGGATCATTTCGCTTCGGCGACGTTCATCGAAGTCAAGATCAATATCGGGCATGGAAATACGCTCTGGATTAAGGAAGCGCTCAAACAAGAGACCGTGCTCTAGAGGATCCAAACCGGTGATTCCAAGTGCGTAGGCAACTAATGAACCAGCTGCAGAACCACGTCCTGGACCAACTCGGATTCCCACCTTCTTGGCGTGACCTACAAGGTCAGCAACTACAAGGAAGTAACCAGGAAAGCCCATCTTCTCCATCACACCGAGCTCGTACTTAAGGCGTTCTTCATGAGCAGGAGTAATCCGATCGCCTAAACGCTCTTTAAGCCCACGCTCTGCCTCTTTTTTTAACCATGAATCTTCAGTCTCGCCAGCAGGTACCTCAAATTGTGGAAGTAGATTTTCTCCTTCTCGCAATGTGATGTTGCAACGTTCAGCGATGAGCAAGGTGTTGTCACAACTTTCAGGAATATCCTTAAAGAGTTCACGCATTTGTGCGGCGGTTTTTACGTAGAAAGTGTCATTATCAAATTTAAATCTCTTCGGATCTGCCAAGGTTGATCCAGATTGAACGCACAGCAATGCTTCGTGCGCACCTGCATCCTCTTGGCGTGTGTAGTGGAGATCATTGGTTGCAAGTAGCGGAAGACCTAACTCCTTGCCTAGCTTCATTAGATCTGCCTTCACGCGGGATTCAATTTCAATTCCATGATCCATGACTTCAAGAAAGAAGTTTTCTTTACCAAAAATATCGCGATATGCACTTGCTGCCTTTATCGCCTCTTTGTATGCACCCATTCGCAAACGAGTTTG
>Ga0075464_10001023_pt1 | contig 12564 bp, 6 predicted proteins | sample DEB19_08_DNA_5_FD_75068 | JGI IMG/M metagenome (GOLD analysis project Ga0075464, IMG submission 75068) | Aqueous microbial communities from the Delaware River and Bay under freshwater to marine salinity gradient to study organic matter... | ecosystem: Environmental > Aquatic > Marine > Coastal ...
AAATAAAAAAGCGTGTTATCTTAGTCCACAATACAATTTATATGGAATACCATCTCAATCAGCCTTTAATTCAAATCATTTTACACAATCTCCCAGAAACGCATTGATGTAATTTCTTAATAACAATATAATTTATAATATTTATATTGTTATATTATATTTCTTCAGTTTCCTTTTTATTATTTTCTTCATTTTCTACTTTTAAAGGTAAAAAAATATTTACTTTTTCAGAAAATTTATTATGTGGAATTTTAAATTTTTCACACCAGACAACAGATTTTTGAATATTTGCTTTTTTAATATTTTCAATTTTGTCTTCTTTATTTTTATTTTTTAAAATATTAATTATTTGGTCGATTGATTCTAATTGTTGCTGTCCAATTATAATATTTGTATCATCTATTTTATTTATAAAATATAATGGAATTTCAGAATCAATAATAGATGAAATATTATTATTATTTTGTAAATAAGTGTTAATAATCTGTGCTAATTTAAAATAATAATTTTTGTATACTTCTTTTTTATTTTCATTTAATGTAAAATTTTTACATACAATATATTTATCAAATGACATTATATTACTCGTGTTTGGTTTAATAATATAAACTTTTTCATAAATAGAACATAAAATATATAATATATCAATAATAGGTTTATGAAAAATATTATTTATCTTAATTAAACAAACGCCATTACTTGATTGATATTTAAGTAATATCATTAAAACTTGAATTATATTTAATGTATAATAATTTAAATTTTCAAATTCTGTATTTTTTATTTCATAGAAAATAAAATCATACCTTTTATCATTAATTGTATTATATATGTCTTCTGTAATATCTTCAAAATTAGTATTTTCGTCATTATAATTTTCTCTTAAAAAATCAATACATTTATTTGAATCCGCATAATTTTTACTAATATGAATACTTTTAATACTTTTATTAAAAAAAGAATCTAATACATTTAACGTGTTAAATATTTCTAATATATCATAAAACATATTAGATTTTGTTTTTAATTTACTAACAGAATATTTATATCCTGGAATCTTAGAAAAAATATATTCATATGGATTTATCACTTTTAATAAATTTTCAAATGTAATTATTGAATCATTTGTCTGAAGCAAATAATTTAATTGTTTTTTACTTTCTTTATAAAAGTTATAAAGACTTGGAGAGGTATAAGATTTAATATCATTAGTTTCTGTTTTAAGATTAATATCAATTAAATTATTATTTTTTGGTAATATATAATAGCTCATTTATTATTTTATTATTTTAATTATGTTTAAGTAATTATTATTATTGTTCTTAGATATTATTCTTCAATTATTAGTTTCTTTTTTTTGGGCATTGTTTTTTTAGTAATTTTTTCTGAAGGTATAACAACCTGTGGCATTTCTTCAATTGCTTCAGTAGCAGGCACTAATAATAACTTTTTATTTAGTTTTCTTACCTTAGCATAAGTATCTATTTGTTTAACCTTTTCTTTGGCAACTTCAACTGCTACATGCGTTTCATTTCTATTAACAACAATGTCAATTTCATTATATTCACTAAATTCAAGTTGAACTTGCTCAGCATTCACATGTTTATTAATTTTCTTAAAAATAAAGTATTTATTCAAGAATGAAATTTTTTTTTCAAATGACGTCATAAATGGTGCTTTTCCATAATTACTTGCCTTGAATTTATTTTTACCAATTTCATTTGTCATTTCGTCAAATAATTCACTAAAGAATCCACAACCATTTGGTAAACCTAAACTTTTTGCTTCATCAGAATCTATTAATTGAAATCCATAGTTTAACATAATTCTTTCAAGATAATTGAAATTGATTAAATATTCGGGAATTAATTGATTTATACTTTCTTGAAATACATCAATTCGATAACCTATTGAACTTGAATCATCAGGAAATTTTGTATGGTCATATGATTTTATAATCTCCCATATTTTTTTTCCATCCTCTAAAATTTGAATACTTTCGCCTGGATTTTTTTTCTTTAAAAGGTCAAATATAGTTTTGCCATCATAAGCTGTTCCAATGAAATATCCTTGATATTTTGTACATTCTGATAAATTTCTTAAAAATCCTTGAACTGTATTTGGATTTTGGAAAAAGTAATGCATAGCAAATTGACATGATGATACATTAAACCCTTCTTGACCTTTTCCAAATTGTCTAGCTACACCAGGACCAATTTTTTCCTTATCATTTGTTCCATTACCAAAAATAGCACTTGTAATTTGGATTGCTTTATCGTTTAACATTGCGCTACCATTTCTAATATTTTGTGAACTATTACCATGAACAAACAAAGCATATGGCATAATTTTGTTTTCTTTTCTAGCATTTAAATATCTTGTACAACATCCATTTAGTCTATTTTCTAGATTATCTTTTGAAATATCAATTCCAAATACAAATGATAATTTAGAATCAATCCATTTAGGTAAATCACCTGCTTTTCCACAAGCATAATCAATTAAAGTTTCACCACTTTTTGATACACTTTTAATCAATAGTTTTTTTACATATAAATTGTGAAAATTTTTCATCCCTTCTGTTTTAGATTCATTAGAACCCTTATTATAATATTTATCCTTACTGACTTGAACACTAGGAATATTTAATCCTGTGCATATCATATCTTCAGTAATAGGAAAATGAATTGATTTCCAATTGCTTTCAGCTGTATCATAAGAATTTCCAAAATTTTTTTTACCTTTTAACATGTCACTTGTTTTATCATATCTTACTCTTAAAGGAACCCAGCGCCAACCTTTTTCACGCGTCATATCATAACTAAATTCAACTATTGTATTATCTTCAAATACTTGCTCTTCTTCAGTAAACATTTTTTTAATATCACTACCATCGTTACGTAACATTATTTTTGTAATTCCAGCCTCTGGGTCATAAGGCTCAGTAGGATAAAACTGAACTGGTTTAGCATTACTAGACCTTTTATCATAAGCAATATGTTCTGGAAGCTTATCATCAATAATATCTTGACATGGATTAATATATCCGTGTTTACTTTCATCAAAAGTGCATCTTAATTGAATAACTTTATTTTCACTTATTTGTTCATTTATTTTAACATTTAAACCATCTTGAAATTTTTGTTCTATTAAATCATTTCCATTAGTTTTAATTGTAGTCACTAAAAAGTCAATTGTATTATAGTGAGGAGGTTTCCATTTAAATGAATGCTTCCAGGTTTCTTTTTTAATTGGACCAGCTTCTCCTACTTTATTAGAACCAACACCAAGAAATGCTGGAGTAAATATTAAGCCATCAGTTGTATATTCAAATAAATTACTATTGGCTTTCGTTAATATATCATTACAAGCATTAAATATATTACTACTTATTTGATTTTCTGGATAAAACTTTTTACATTCAATTCTAATAGGAGAAATTATTTCCTTGTTTTTTTTAAATTTTTCAACTAATGATTTACTGGATGGATTATTTTCTTGTTCTATTGACATAACATTAATATTTTCAACTAAATTTTTTAGTAAACTATGTCTACACTTATGACCATCTTTACTTTTTTCATTAGGCACAAAAGTTAATGCTCTAACATCAGATTTATTCAAATAATATATATCAAACGCGGCGTATAAATTTATAAAATTACCATATTTATTATGATGAATAAGTTCACCATCAAGAATAGAATTAAAATATTCATTTTCAAAAGTTTTTGCTCCTGTAAAAATTACACTCATATTTGTGTTAATTAAATATATTTTTCCATTATCACTAATATACATTAAATGACGGTCTCCATCTGCTTTATCAGTAACAACAAAATTTTCTCTAATATTTGGTTCTGTTGAATTTTCATCAACTGGCGCAACATTAACTAACTGTAATGTAATAGAATTTGGACCAATAAAATTTCCAGAATGTATCCATTTGTTACGGTCAAAATTATCTTTGTGAAGTAACTCCATGTATGAATTTAACACATTTTTTTGTTCTGGATAAGATACAGGAAAATTTGACCCTTGTAATCCACTTAATACAAATTTAATTACTTTTCTAAGTGACTCTAAAATAATTCTAGGATTATTAAATTTTAAATTTGTTCCAATAGTTTTATTATCAACTTCCAACTCAATTTCGTATGTTTCTTCACGATTGAAAATATTTGAATCAGTTGTTGAATAATATGTTTTGGGTTTTTTATCTACTAATTCAGTTGATTTTGTAATACTAATATCTACTAAAACAGGATAATCTGGATGACTAAAAGTAACACGATTTAAATAACGAAATGTTTTTTTTGATTCTTTCCATTTATCTATTATATAAAATGCGGCTCCTTTGTTTGCTCTTAATATTTCTTCATTTTGAAGTGAAACTCTAAAATTAAAATCATCAAAATTTACAGGCCAAATTTTTTCACCTTTATCATTTAAAACATTCGTTTTTTTATTAAATTTTATAGCATTACCAGAATTTTTTAAAAGTTCACTTATACTATTATTATTACAATATTTTTGAATATTTTCACTACCTTCAATTTCTGTTCTAATTGGCGACAGCATGACTTTACCTGAATTTTGTTCAATAAATTCAGACTGAATACGTAAACTATACAAGCCATCTGGATTATAAGTTGTAAATCCTAATGACTTTAATTTTTGTATAACGTTATCATAATCATTTTTAGTTAATTTATTAATTCCTCTAGTACCAAATCTAACTTCTAATTCGGGAGTTTGAGTAACACTACGACCTGTTAAACTATAAAATGAATTAACTATTTTTTCAAATTCAATTTGTGGTTGAGTTAATTTTTTAGTTTTTTGTTTGGCTTCCTCTTCCTCATTTTCTTCATCAACATCCTTTTCAAAAACTGCTTTCCAATCAGCTTGACTTCCCCATTCATCTCTTGGGGTTTTTAAATCATCACTCCATCTAGAAGGTTGTTTTGCAAGTTCAATCAATTCTCGATTAAGTTCTTTATCCCAATCATATATAATTTCGGTTTGTTCTTCTGGACTGAATTTTTTTTCTTTTAAAAATTCTTCGAGAGGACTTGAAGTTTTCTTTTTTGGTTCTATGCGTTGTTTTAGACGTTGTTCTTTTCGTATTTCTTTATTCTTAAAATATTCATCTTTTTCTGTTGAGTTCATTTTTGCGACTTTTGCGGCTTCTTTTTCCTTGGCTTCTTTAGCAAAATTTAAAAACCTAATTTTATCTTCTTTAGTCTTCATTTTTCTAACTATTCCTTGTTGTATTTCATTTAAATTTTTGTAAAAAGCTAATAATTCAGGGTCGTCTATACCATAATTTTCTGAAACAACGGGTGATTTAGATTTAAGGTTTGCTACATCGACATATACATCTTTATTAATAGGAGCAATTCTAGCCATTTCTTCAGGTTCTTCCCAATTTTTATCTTCAAATGAAGTCTTATGTGGTTTTTCAACCCATTTTTTATCTAAATTTTTTGGAATTGGTTTAGTACGTTTTTCGTTCATCTTATATATTATATATTAAATACATATTTTTAAATTGTATTTCAATTTTTAAAAATATTGAATTAATGATTCATACAAATCTTTTTTACTTTTATTTTTATTTGTATCTTTAACACATATTTCAATTCCTAATTTAGTACAAAATTCAATAAGTTCTGAAACTTTATATGAAGAAATAGATTTAATCGGTTTTTCAACACTGTCTACTTTAAATAATGTAGACCTGTATAATTCAATCTTTGAATTTTCAGTTCCTTCATAGCCGTATTTTGAATAATTATCTAAACGATGAATAATATGTATTTTATCGTCATTGATTAACAATTCAAAATAAGTTTTTTTGCAAACATATAAAACATTAATATTTTCAATAACACATAAAGTAAAAAATGTATTTAAATCAATTCTTTCTTCATTCGCAAGTTGATTTTCTAAATGTGTTAATGTAGCAAACTTATGTGATTTTACAATTTGTTTTTCTCTTCTAATTTTTTCAACATATTCAATTTTTAATTTCTTTTCTAGAACAATATTAATATTTTCAAGCATGTCATACTTTTGTTCTCCGTATTTTAAAATATAAAAACACCAAAAGAGAGAATCCTTTTGTTTTGGTGTAAATGTATTTATTCTTTCTTTTGATTTTTGTTCGAAACATTTATTTGGTTTTATTATATTTGTTTCTAATCTGTTCTCTAGAGAATTTTGAATTGTTTTTTTATCTAACATATAATCTTGTAATTTTGAAATTACATCATTATATTTTTCTGTTGAATTATGATTTGACATTACTTATTATTTTTTATATTTATATCTTTATTATCTTTTGTAAAATATATATTTTTAAAGCTTTCCTTTTGTTTTTCTGCTTGATGTAAAGTAACTTCCTGCGTATTTACATATTTAATATAATTATTTATTTCTTCGATAATTTCATTTTGTAACTCAGAAAGATTAATATGAACACCATATTTGTTTTCATTTAATGTAACTTCGGAATGTTTATTTAAAATTCTTAAAACTTCAATTTGATTGAATTTATTCATGTTTTCAATTGTCTCTCTAATATAATCTAATTCACTTACTGAAAAAGTGTTTACATCATTTGTAGATACTGATACTTCCATTATTAATTAATATACGTAGTTATTTTTAAATACCTTTTTTACAATAATCAAAATTTGTTCTTTTTTCAGATATACAAATATGACGATTTTTGAATATATTATATCCACCATACACTACAGGGCAAAAAATTACAAATGGTAAATGAGAATATTTTTTTTCTTCTAACACGAAACATAATCCTGCACCAAAAAAAAATGATGTCATAGCATTAATTTTAACATATTTATTGAAATTTTGTATTACTGTTGGAGAGGTCATTATTATTATATATAAATAATCAATCCTTTTTAAATATTTATTCTTCAAATACTAGTCTAGCTTTAGACTCACCTTTTTTTACTTTTTTATAATCTGGTTTTTCTTTGACAAATTCACCAATAATAGAAATAAACTTGTCATTTAATTCAAATCTTTGACCAATTACTCTAACTGTAATTTTATCACCTTCTTTTATTGAACCAAAATCAGCAATATTATAATGATGGTCTCTAGCTATGAATACAACAATTGGTGAAGGCACATCAAACGCACTTTCAGCTCGAATACCTGCTTTTGTAATATTTTTAGCAATACAAGTGATTTTTGTTCCTTCAACTGGAAAACATATATCACATTCAAAAATTACTTCAAAAGAAATTTGATTGCCTCTCTCTATTAATCCGCTAGAATATGTAATAATTTTACTAGAGTTAGGTTTTATAAAACCTTCAACTAAACATTTTCCCTCAAAATTAAAAATAATACTATTTTCTAATGTTTCTTTAATATTTTTGCCAATATTTGTAATTTGTAACACAACATTCCTTGTAATTAAACCTCTTGAATAAACAGAACTAATTATATTTCCTTTTTTTTTACCAAGTAAACCTTGTTGATTTTTTTTAGGTAGTATTTCTTCTTTTTTATCTTGTTCAACTTCTTCACTTTTTTTACTGACAGACTCTTCTTCTTGTTCAGGTTCTAAGTTAACTAATTCAACTGTTATTTTTGTGGTATAATCATTTATTTTTTCATCTTGAAACCCAGCATATTCTCCTTCAATTGAATTAACGCCATTAGTTTGCCATGTACTAGAATGTTCCTTTTTAAGTTCGTCCTTTTTCATATTTTTCCAACTTTGATTTTCTCTTAATAATTGTAATTTTTCTTCTAAATCCATTCCTTCTAAATCTGTTATTTCACAATCATCTTCTTCTGGATTTTCAATTTCTAATTTTACTTCATTTACACGTCGTCTTAATTCATCATCTTCTCCTCCCCATCCCCAATAGTTATTAGGATATCCATTTAAGTCAGTATAATTTTTTCCAGATATACTAATAATTCCTCCTAAATATTCTTTACCCTTATATCTGTCCCAACATCTAGCAATATGTATAGGAATTTCTGGATTTTTAACATAATAAGGCGCAATAGAATCACCAGGTAATAAATCTACATCATGAAATATAAATACATTATATCCTTTTTTACTAGCTTCAACAAACCCTATATTTAATAAAGCTCCGCGATTAAACTTATGTTCTGGAGATTGTTCAACAATAAATATATGAAATCTAGTATTACTACTAAATTGATTAATCGCTTTTTCCATAAAAGGACCCATATAAGCAATAAATTTTTTTAAATGTTCAGCACGTTTTTGAGCTGGATGTAAATCCCTATACGGGACAATTATAGCTATTTTTAATTGATTTAAATCAGCAGACATTATTTTACTATTATATACTATATTAATAATCTTTTAATTGTTTTCAATTTTATATTTAATTTTAAATATTAATTATTTCAGCGTTGGTGTATAAATTTTATAATGAATTGCCATATCAGGAGGCAAAAACCAAAATTTACCTTCTTTTTTAATTTTATTATATTTTCTTAGAATAAATTCTTGTAAAACACACAACTCATTTTCACCAACTGCTTCTTGAACAACATTACCATCTTCATCTTTAATAATTTTAGTATTTTCTTTGGTGTATGTTTCGCTACCAACAATTTTATTAAGTGTTGCTAGGGTCTTACTTTTACCTGCTTCAATACAACTTGCTCCAGTATCTCTTGGTAAAAATACATCTTTTGTTTTAAAAATAAAGTTTTTACTATTTTTTTTATAACCAATAAAGCCAATTATTCCATTAGGAATTGATTTATTTAAATAATCGTCCATATTAAAATTTATTATTTTTTTACCTTCTTTTGAATTATCAATTTCGTTTTCATCTTCAGGTTCAGCAAGTTCCCATACATTATCTTTATTTAATATCATTGTTTTTCTAATATTAAAATCATATAAAATAATTGCTTTTGTTTTTTTTTCAGTAATAATATGGTATTCAAAATATTTTTTAGCAAACCATTCAAATGATTTTTCTTTCAATTTATCTAAGGAATATAAATAATTCATTATATCAACTTTATTTTTGAATGTTAATAATTCTAAAATATGATGAACTAAAAACTCCAAAAGTTCTTCTAGTGGTTCACCCGTTTTTGCTAATTTTTTCATAACTATTCCACAATGTTTATACCAGTCATCATCTCCTCTTGGAACTTTTGGTCCTTTTGTAAATTCTACAGCAACTTCATATTGTATTTTTAATTCGTCAATAATATTTTTACCTTCTAGTTTTAATGGTTCAATACGTTCACCAATATTTCTCATATCAACAACAGGTTTAATGATGTCTTGTTTTAATTGAAAATCAATCATGCTATGTTTATAATCAATTGGCACTGACCTATCAAAAATAGATAAATTTTTATCTCTTAGTTCACTTGGCTGAAATAAATAATATTCATCAATATTTATAAGATAACCGGTTCTATCATATTTGTCTATAATGATTTCATTCCTATCTTCAATTAAATGTGTTAAAGCAGCAAATATTTGAATATATGGATATTCTTTTGGAGTTCTTATTAAGTTAAGTAATACATCTTTTTTATAGAAAAAATTCTCTTTCATTAACATTCTTATTTTTTGTAAAATTTTTTCAGAATTAGTCATAATAAATTTTTCATTATATGTATCTTCATTTAAATTATTCTCATCAATTTTTTTATCTGGATTACAAGTATAATCACAAGTTGCCATATAATCACACGCAGCAGAATATGGAGCATCCCCAATTTTAAAATTATTTATAACAACACCTGTTGATAATTCTTGAGTAATTTCTTCATCAATATTTGAACTTAATTTTTCTTGTGTAAAATTTGTTTGGTCGTGATTTATTATACAATCAACCGCAGTTTCTTTTAAAATTCTACTAACTTTACCAATTTGAATTGCTTTATATTCAGCAACACGGTATACATATAAATCAGCTGCTTCTTCTTCGCTATCTTCTAATAAAGTTCCATACATAAAAATTTGAACATTTCTTTTTTCAAATGGTAAATCTTTGTGACTAAAATTGCGAACAGCACGACCAATAATTTGGTCCAACCTATTCATATTGTACCACGGTTCTAGTATATGAACTTGTCTAATAAACTTTAAATCTATACCTTCTGAACCAGCCTTTGAAATTAATACAACTTTTATTTTATGACCTTGAATATTACCATTTTGTTTATCATCATTTGTTAATCCTTTTACTTCAAAATCATTATTTGGAGATAATCTTGGGTCACCTGTAATCATAGAATATCGTGCTGGCATAAAATCTTTTTTATTTTTTGGAGGTTTCATTGTTCTAGAATCAACAACATCTGTTGGTTTTGTTTTAAATAATGGTTCAACATCTTTTCCGTATCTTGTAAAACCCATTTCTTCCAAAGCAAGAGCCATAGGTACTAAACCACTATCAATATATTGAGAATAAATTAGTATGATTCCTTCAGATACTTCACCTGATGGAGAGACAATATGGTCCAAAATACATTTAATTTTTGAACTAAATTGTCCTATTAATTCTTTTGAAAAAATTCTTCCATATTTATCAATTGTTGATTTTTTATATTCAAAAGAACCTTTTTGAGGTGGGGATTTTTCATCAATAAAATTCATCATTCTGTTTAAACCTTTTTTACCGGTTAATTCTTTTGGGTCTAATAAAATTGTTCTATCAGACGATGATTCAGAAGATGATTTTGCGCCACCCTTAATTAATTCAGAATCTTGTTCAATAATATCATCCGGTGTTTGAATATTTTCTTTTTCTTTTTCTTTTTCTTTAGAATCAATAAAATCATCTAATTCTTCGCTATATTTTTCTTTTGGAACATCATCTAGTGCTTGTTTTAATGTATCAATTGGATAAGAAATAATTAAACACTCAAGTGGATTTTGTAACAATGTATAACCAAATGATTCCATATTTTCAAAGTTAGGCATTTCTCTCGTTACTCCTGTTTTAGTTGTTATACTAAAACTTTTATTTCGTAGATTATAAATAATATATCTATAAGCACATGCTTGACAAATTCCACAAGAGCCACAACCACCAATAGTATTTAAAAACAAACTAATTATTCTGTTTGTATCTTCTTTTTTAATTTTTTTCTTGTTCATCTGATAAACTGGATATTTATTTACTAAAAATGTATTTTCTTTTGCGAAGTTATCTGGATAAACTCTATATGGAAAAGTGTATGGATTTTCACCTCTAACAAATGAAATATAACCAGTTGCTTTTCTAATTAATAATTCTTCTCCTTTTTCTTTAAAATTTCCATTAGCATCAAATACATTTTTTGTTTCAATTTTAGCACGTTTATCATTTATATTCATAATATTTAATAACCAAATTATTTCTTTGTAACTATTATACATTGGTGTAGCTGATAAAAATAATAATCTTACATTTTCTGCGGCCTTTACTAAGTATTCTAAAAATATGGCTACTTTTTTATTTTCATTATCATCGGTTATGCGTATATTATGTACTTCATCAATAATAATCAATCTATTATCAAATTCATTACGTATTTTTTTGATGGTTTCTTTATTTAAAGATATATTCATATCCTGCAAAACTTGAATTTTATTTTTTTCTCCAGGTTGCTTTTTTTCTCCTTTTTCTCCTTTTTTAAATTTAGAATTTTCAAAATCTTCTTCTTCATTATAATGCATTGTTTTAATTATATAGTTCGCAAATTGTCCATAACCCAAAAATAAATATGAATTATTTATTAGCGCTTTAATTTGACTAATCACTTTCTCTCTTGGAATACCTTTCATATTCATTGGATTAATTTCTTTGAGCAATTTATTTCCTATACAAGCTTTGATATTCCATAATCCATCTACAAGTTTTAGTTTTCTTTCATCAAATAATTGTAATTTAAAATTATCCTGAACATTTTCAGAAGCAACAATAATGATTCTTCTTGACATTCCCATTTGTTTTAAATAATCTCGCATTTCTTCGCTTACCCCAATAGCACTACATGTTTTACCACTTCCTAAACCATGATACAATAATAAACTATTGTATGGAGTTTGAGATGATAAAAAATTTTTTACGAATGCTTGATGCGGAGATAACTCAAAATCAGCATTTGCTAATTCATCTGCGTGTTCTTTAATACTTTTATATATTTCTCCATCATATTTTGTATCATTAAATTCTTTTTTTTCTGCTATTTTAATATTGAAGTTTGTGTCATTTAAATTTGGGTATAAATACGGTTTATCGTCTTCTTTTTTTAATGAATTTCTCTCGACAAGTTCTTTTTTTAACATAAATTTATTACAATCATTAGAATACTTATTAGTATGACATTTATCTTTTATTTTATTAAAATCTATTTCTAATTCAATATCATTATTTTCACCTTCACTATCATATTCAGATTCACTTTCAGCTTCACTATCACTTTCAACTTCACTATTGGTAGATTCAATTTCTACTCTTGTAAATTTTTCTGGAGGAGTTATTGCTGGTTCTAGTGAAGGCATATTAGATA
>Ga0075464_10001024_pt1 | contig 12562 bp, 15 predicted proteins | sample DEB19_08_DNA_5_FD_75068 | JGI IMG/M metagenome (GOLD analysis project Ga0075464, IMG submission 75068) | Aqueous microbial communities from the Delaware River and Bay under freshwater to marine salinity gradient to study organic matter... | ecosystem: Environmental > Aquatic > Marine > Coastal ...
CACCCAATAAGATGCCACCACTAGTGACTACGCTATTTTGTTACGAATAATTCCAACACCGGTAATTTCAGTCTCCATTACGTCACCTGGCTTAAGAAATTCTGGTGGCTTTCTGCTGTAACCCACTCCCGATGGTGTGCCAGTAGCAATAATGTCACCAGGCAGCAAAGTCAAACTTCGCGACAACTCAGCAATAATTACTGGGATTTTGAAATACATCTGCTTATAGCTGGCGTTTTGTTTTTCTACACCATTGACTCGGCAGATAATGCGCGTGTCATCTAGGTTTACGCCACCTGCCGTGACAACCCAAGGACCCATTGGACCATGACCATCTAGACTTTTGCCCTTAAACCACTGACCTGAATGTCGCTTTTGCTGAACATCACGTGCGGTTGTATCGTTATAGGCGGAATACCCAAATACATACTCCATTGCATTTGCTTCGGAGATATTCTTACCCTTTGTACCAATAACAACAGCCAGCTCTGCCTCCCAATCAATCGTAGTCGAATAACTAGCATCGTAAGGAATGGAATCAAAAGGACCGTTCATGGTTTGAGTGCCCTTGGTGAATAACACCGGAACCTTGGGATACTCTTTTACCGTTTGATCGGCACGGCTCTGCAAGCCCTCATCAAAGTGATCCAGGTAATTCCAACCCACACAATAAATATTGCTTTGAGGCTTAGGAATCGGCGATAGTAAAACGACTTGATTTACATTAATCGAGCTCTTACTACGATTTTTAAACAGGGCTGCTAAATCGAGCAAACCGCGATTACCTGAGGCAGCCAAGGAAATCATTGAGGTAGGATCGAATGAAAGCGCTAACTTTTGCCGAGTAGCTTCAGCGGGAATATCCACCACAAAACCATCATTAGTTACCAAACCTAAACGCGAGCTAGCTCCCATTTTAGGCAAATAATTGGCCACTCTAAACCCTGCTTTACCAGTTAGAGGCTCTACAACAATGGGTGCGCGCTCTGAGGCGCCAGCCATACCGGGCATGAGCATTCCACTAATAGCGGTAGTAGCGCCAATTTTCAATGCATCACGACGATTGATATCCATACATCTCCTTGTCTATTTTTTCTTATGAGCGATATTCCCAATCCAGGAACTCGTTGAGATAAATACTAATACAAAATGGTTTCCCAGCAAAAAGAAATGAATAAGGCTATCCTCACCGCTATGAAGAAAATATTGCCTTTATTGGTATTGACCCTAGGGCTTACTTCTTGTGGGCGAGAAACTTACACTACCTGGTCCTGCATAGATAGTGTGAGCTCTAAATCCACCATGATTCTCAAAAAGGCCCAAATGCAGTTTCAGGATCACCAATACGACTACTGCGGAAGTCTTGGCCCTCAAAGTTATTTTGATTTGAAGTGCCCCGCCCAGATTCAGGAGTCAAGCAACCGCTTTACTCCTGACTCCGGAAAACTGATCAGCGGTTCCAATGAATTTCAGTGCAATGCCCTCTAAAGAAAAAAACCCGCTGAATCCTAAGAAGCTACTTCTTAGTAAATGGACGGCGGTGAAACCAAGTAATAAGCGCAAGCACTTTCTGGTGAGCAAGGTCCTCCTTCCAGAGTTACCCGATGGCGCAATTGAATTAGTTGAGATCGAAGCAGTCTTTGATAAAAAAATTGAGCTCATTCCCTGGCGCCAGCTGCAGGATACTGAGATCTGGCTTCAAGGCTGGGTATAAAAAGGCCGTCTAATAAATAGACGGCCTTTTGACTGCTCAATTCATCAGAAAATCTTACTTAGAATTCCTCTTTGTATCCGACGGTTTTCTGAGGTGCTCCTCAATATTTTTCTCAGCAGCATCAGCCACTTGATTCACAATTTTTCGACCTTCCTTAAACATCTTTTGACCGGCAGTCGACATGTCATGAACTACCTTAGATAATTTATCAGCGTGGCCCGGGATTTTATCCTCAACATCTTCAAGCCAGCCCACCAAGGAGCTGCGTACTTTCTCTAAATGCTTTTCAGTTCCATCGGCGGCATCATCGCCAATATCCCTTAGTACAGACTTCACTTTCTTTTGATATGCCGTCGCACGCTTTGTAGCTTCTTTTGCCGCAGATTCTTGTAGCTCTTTAAGCTTTGCAAGATCGTTTTTGGCTGCAGATTTGGCGCTCTCCAGGGCATTTTTCATACCCCACTGAATTTCCGCTAGATGCTGATCACCGAGATCTTTGGCGGCATCGAGTAATTTATGGGAATAGGCAAACAATTCTTTAGCCTTTTCTTGCTGCCATGCTTGAATATCCTTCTTATCCATTACCACTCTCCTTGATATACGTTAGGGGTTATCAGTAAATAGTAAAGCTAGGATTACACTCTATACTGAAATCGTACCCCTGCCAATTCCCCCGTACATTGGCATTAAAATCATCAAATGAGCGAACTAAAAAATCCCTACGAAATAATTGGTGGCGCAGCGAAGGTTGAGGAATTAGTCGACCGCTTCTATGATTTGATGGCACTAGAAGAGCCCTTTTCGGAGTTACGGGCCATGCATGCCCAGGATCTATCGAACTCTAGAGATAAACTTAAACTCTTTTTATCAGGGTGGCTTGGTGGCCCAGATATCTACTCCCCGAAGCATGGTCACCCGATGCTACGAGCCAGACATTTACCATTTAAGATTGGCCTCAAAGAGCGCAATCAATGGTTGGCCTGTATGTATCGCGCCATGGAAGACTGTGGCATTGATGGCCAGATTGGCACTCAGCTAGAAGAGTCTTTTTTTAAAACTGCCGACTGGATGAGAAACCAAGCAAACTAATCTAGCTTGGCTCCAGCTTGCTTGACAGTCTTAGCCCAACGCGGCATCTCACCTGCTAAAAACTTCGTAAATTGGTCTGCATTGAGGTATGCCGGGTCAGCCCCCTGCTCTAACATTCTTTTTTGCACCTCCGGGGAGTCTAAGGCCTCCTTAAAGGACTGGCTTAGTTTATTCACAACTTCGGGTGGAGTACCTTTGGGTGCTAAGACGCCATAAAAACCGACCACCTCTAAATTGGCGACGCCAGTCTCGATTACAGTCGGAGTATTAGGCAGTGCCGGATTGCGCTTTGAGCTAGTCACTGCCAAGGCCCTGACTTTGCCTAGCTTTGCATAGTTAGCAGCCTGAGGAACCGACTCAGCCATAAATTGCACGTGCCCTGCAATCAAATCTGTAAATGCCGGCGCGCTTCCCTTGAATGGGATATGCACCATAAAAATACCAGTCTCATTTTTGAGCATCTCTGGGACGAGATGAGAAATCCCACCGTTACCAGCCGAGCCATAATTCAATTTACCGGGATTGGCTTTGGCATAGGCTACAAATTCTTTTAGAGTCTGTGCTGGTACATCCTTGTTCACTATCAAGGCTAAAGGTTGCTGTGCAGTCCTAGCAATCGGCTGAAACTCTTTTAGGGTCTCATATGAGGTTTTGGTATAGACGGCGGGGTTAATGACCATTGTGCCCGTATTGGCTAAGAGCAAGGTATATCCATCCGCTGGTGATTGCGCTACAAATTGCGCCCCAACAGTGCCGCCTGCCCCTGCTTTGTAATCAACAATTACCGTTTGACCTAAGGAAGATTGAAGTTTTTCAACTAACAATCTCATGTGAGCATCAAGCGGCCCACCTGCTGGAAAACCAATAATGACTTTTATAGGCTTATCTGGATAAGCAGCTTGGGCAGAGAAAGAAAACCAAAGCCCCAAAAATAGGGTGGTGAGAATGACTATGTGATGAGAGGGTTTGCGCATACTAAACAAGATCAGTGAGCGTCAATTTCTTTAACTTATAGAGCATTAGCGCAAGCGAATCCGCTAGCCCAAGCCCACTGAAAATTATGCCCCCCAAGGTGCCCAGTGACATCGACGCACTCTCCAATGAAATAGAGACCCGGGTGCTTACGAGCCACCATAGTTTGACCATCAAGCTCTTTAGTATCGACTCCACCCAACATCACTTCGGCCTTTTTCCAACCCAATGTACCCGCTGGTTTTACTGACCAATTAGTGATGAGCTCCTTGAGGGCTTGACGATCCTTCTTAGAAACCTCGGCCCACTTTTTACCCAGGAGATTTTTCTGCTCAGCAAATGCTTTAGCTAAACGCAGTGGCATTACTGAAGCTAAGATATTTTCAGTCAGCTTAAGGCGGTTATCTTCGTTATTAAATAGGTCATCGCAATTAAAACTTCCATTGGCCTCAACCGCACCGAGCCAGTCAATATGAATTACCTCGCCTTCAGTCCAATAGCTACTAGCTTGCAAGACCGCTGGTCCTGATAGGCCTTTATGCGTCAAAAGCAGATCTTCATTAAATCGGCATGCGCCATAACGATGGCCTTTCGATCCAGCGGCAATACGAACTGGCAAACTTAAACCCGATAACTCAATTAAGTTATCAAATTCTCCAGAGGTGAATGAGAGCGGCACTAGAGCAGGACGAGGGTCAATCACGTTCAAGCCAAATTGCTTAGCAATGTCTAAGGAGTACGCTGTTGCACCGATTGCAGGAACTGGTAGACCTCCTGTTGCCATTACTAAAGAGCTTGACCGCTCAATACCGAAATTAGTTTTAACACTCCATACCCCAGCCTCATTTGAGATGGACTCCACAGTAACTGGGTGACGAATATCAACATGTCCCTTGACGCACTCCGCAAGTAGCATCTCAATAATCTGTTTAGCAGAGTCATCACAAAATAACTGTCCCTGGTGTTTCTCGTGATAAGCAATACGGTAAGACTGCACCAGCTTAATAAATTCTTTTGCGGGATAACGAGCCAAAGCACTTTTTACGAAGTTCGGATTTAAAGAGAGGAAATTTGCTGGACTACTGTGTAAATTCGTGAAGTTACATCTACCTCCGCCACTAATACGAATTTTTTCACATAAGGTATCGGCATGGTCCAGAACTAAGACTTTTTTACCCAGCTGGCCAGCAATGCCAGCACAAAATAGTCCAGCCGCACCTCCACCAATCACGATGGCATCCCAAGATTTCGTCATAGCTTACTTAAAGCGCTCAATGACTTCAGTTGGTAGCTTAAGTTTTTGCATATGCAAACGGGTATAAGCCTGACGGAAATTCTTTGTCATGGAGATCATGACGGATGCGGTCCAGGCAAAAGCAAACATTCCTGAGAAGGCAATAATGATTGCTAGCATCTTCCAGCCACCCGGCAAGAGGTCATCCATAAAACCCATCGCGGTATAGGTGCTGCCACTAAATAAAATACTCTGACTTAGACTCGGTAAGAGATTGAATGCTTTTAGTGAAATTCCCCAGAGAATGATTTCAAAGATATGCGTGAGGAATAAACAGAGTACGCTGACATAAAATATCAGAGCCACTGCAGAGTATTTGTGCTCTGAAAGATAGAGAAATGACTTGACCTCGTAGCGCTTCGCAATTTGGAGCAAAGCCATGCCATGGACCAGCATTACAATCAGCAGCATGGTAATGCCGAACAAATAGGCCGGTAAATCGAGTTCGGAGCTGAGGGTTAAGGTATTTGGAATAGTCATGGTGTCTGTGTGCCTATTTTACAGTTCTCATGAGCAGCTTAAGCTAACTGGTACCAGTCGCGAATGACTACCCAAGCCTCTTCGGCAGTTTCTACAAAGTGGATCAAATCGATATCGGCCTGTTCAATCACGCCATGCTCAAGCATCTGCTTGAAGTTAATCACCTCTTGCCAGAAGGCTTTACCCACCAAAATAATTGGAAAGCGTTCCACCTTTTTGGTTTGCATTAAGGTTAAAACCTCAAAGAGCTCATCAAAGGAGCCGAAGCCGCCTGGATAAGCCACAATCGCCCTCGCCCGCAGCATGAAATGCATTTTACGAATAGCGAAATAATGAAAGCGAAAACTTAAGCCTGGAGTGAGGTAAGGATTGGGATGCTGCTCTCTTGGCAGGCTGATATTAAAACCGATAGTTTGGTCGCCTGCTTCAAAAGCTCCACGATTGGCGGCCTCCATAATTCCGGGACCTCCACCAGTAGCAATATGTAACTTATTTCGATCTTCAGATTGAGTGGCGTTATATTGGGCTACGATTTTTCCAAACTCTCTTGCAGAGTCGTAGTACTTGCAATGAAGCAATGCACGCTTCGCTTCCTCTATCTCTTCTGGTGTTTTGGCACTCTTTTCAAGCTCCTGAGCTTTTTCACTACTGACAAAACGGGTGGATCCAAATACAGTAATCGTGTGCTCAATGCCACGCTCATGCAATAAGATTTCAGGCTTTAGTAATTCCAACTGAAAGCGTAAACCCAATGTTTCACGGCGAGCCAAAAAGGCTTCATCATCAAATGCAAATCGATACGAGTCCTCAGAATTATCTTCCGTTAACTGACTTTTTTGAAGATTCAAAAAATCAGTGATCGTTTGGGAGTTGTTTACAGGAAGCCTTGGACTCATATTGAAACCTTTATTTCAACCTTAAAAAATAGCCATCTTGAATCCTGAACATGATCAGCGGACTGATGAGGCCTAGGGATAGAGCTGCAGAATTAGTATTACTACCTAGAATATTGTATTAATTTGCTATCTAGGGCTTATTCGGATGTACCGCTAGCCCTTCAAGCGTTAATATTGCTTCATATTAACCAAACCGAAGGAAAAGCAATGAGCAATCGTTCAATCATCATCATGGTACTAGTATTAGTTGGTGCCACAGCCTATTTACTCCTTAAAGGCGACGGCGACATTGATATGGGTGGCGAGAAGCATGGTGCTGAAGCAGCTCACATGGAAGAAGCTAAGAAAGATGCACCTGCAGCTCCAGTTGCACCAGTCGCAGCTCCAGCAGCTGACGCTAAGAAATAATCTCTTCTTGAGAAAAATCAGCCGCGGTTCGCCGCGGTTTTTTTATAACTTTTTACCCCATCTCCTCCGAATGAATACCCTTAACCCCTCATTGCTAAGCTCTTTTGCGCCAACCGGCACTTTGCGAGTAGGTATTAATTTTGGTAACCCCCTCTTGGCCAGCTTGGATATCAGCACTGGCGAACCTAAAGGGATTACCGTCGACATAGCAAATCACATTGCCGGCAAACTAAAGCTACCGATTGTTTTCATCTGCTATCAAATGGCAGGGGCTACTGTTGAGGCGGTCAAATCAGGAGATGTAGATTTAGTGTTTGTTGCAATCGATCCTGTCCGCGGCGCTGATATTAGCTACACCCCTGCATACATTCAGATTGAGGGTGCTTATATGGTGAAGGATTCATCACCACTGACCAAAAATGAAGATGTAGATGCACTGGGTAACGAGATTGTTGTAGGCAAAGGCAGCGCCTATGACCTTTACCTCACTCGTGAAATCAAACAAGCTCGCTTACTACGTTCAGCAAACTCACAGGCAGTGGTAGATGACTTTATGTCGGGATCCGGAAATGTTGCTGCTGGTGTTAAGCAGCAACTTGAGAGCGACGCAAAACGCTATGCCGGCTTGCGCATGCTTCCCGGCAGGTTCATGGCAATCCATCAGGCCATCGGCATTCCTAAGGCACGGGTCGATTTTGAAAAAATTAATGCTTATCTTAATAGCGAGATTCAAGAATTAAAAGTCTCTGGGTTTATTGCACAGGCAATGCTACGTCACCAGGTCCAGGGCGCCAAAGTGGCTGAGTAAAACTCAACAGGCATAGGTATGCAAACGCTCTGGAATAATGACCCTCTTCCACTCCAGCTCTTCCCGTATAGACTGAGCTAAGACAGCGGAGGCCTCAGGCTCACCGTGAACCACGAACACAGTTTTAGGTTCAGATGTAAAACCACGGAGCCAATCCAATAGCCCCGCTTGATCCGCATGGGCTGATAGCCCCCCAATGGTGTGCACCGATGCGCGAACGGGAACCTCTTCTCCGAAAAGGCGCACCTTAGTCGCTTTATCCACCAAGCGGCGACCTAAACTACCGTAAGCCTGAAATCCTGTTATCACAATGGCATTTTGAGCGCGTGGCAAATTATTCTGTAGATGATGAAGAATGCGGCCCGCATCACACATGCCGCTTGCTGAAATAATAATCGCCCCACCCTTGATCTTATTGAGCGCTTTAGATTCCTCTACATCTGCAATGAATCTGAGGTCTACTGCGCTGGGATTTTTTTTGAACCACTCAAAGGTAGATTGCGACTCTTTGTCTAATTGTCCAAAAAAATGTTGGGTCAGATGAGTGGCTGCGGTTGCCATCGGAGAATCGACCCAAATACTCAAATGAGGCAACAAATTGCGCCTCACCAAATTAATCAATAGAAACAGCATCTCTTGTGTACGACCCACAGCAAAGGCCGGAATGATAATATTTCCATGTGCACTTAGGGTGGTGTTCACCACCTCAATCAACTCGGACTCTGTATCAGCTAAAGTTTTGTGCAGTCGATCACCATAGGTTGACTCAACCACCACAACATCTGCTTGAGCAATCTTGGCGGGATCTGGCATCAACAACTTGCCCTTCATGCCAATATCTCCAGAGAAAACACAGCGCTTTTTATTGGAATGATCTTCTGTGATATCGATCACGGCAATAGCAGACCCCAGGATGTGTCCTGCATTCTGAAACTCCAGATTAATCCCTTGGCAGAGCTCCAATGATTTTCCATAAGGTAGAACTTGGCATTGCCCAAGAGCTAGCTCAGTCTCCTCCATGGAATACAAGGTAACAGGTAGATCGCCACGCCACTTACCTGCCTTTTTCCTGCGCTCTGCACGCTCTACATCTGAGCGCTGAAGATGGGCGCTATCAGGCAACAAAATCTTGAGCAACTCAAATGTGGCATCTGTGCAATAAATGGGGCCGGAAAATCCTTGTGCGCATAGCCTTGGCAATAGACCACTATGGTCGATATGCGCATGTGTCAGCACAATGAAATCGATTTCCTTAGCAGGAAAAGGGAGGGGCTCCAAATTCTTGGCGGTGGCCTCGCGCCCACCCTGAAACATGCCAAAGTCGACTATAAATCGAACCTCACGTCCGCCAACAGTAGCCTCTACAGAATGCCTTGAGCCAGTAACCTCACCCGCTGCACCAAGAAATTGTATTTTCATCACTTAAGGATACTCCCGATAAAATCCGTTGTTAAGCCACTTATTAGAGCGATACTACTCAGATGAATGCACCTACCGAGCTGAGATCACTAGAGCTCATTACTCGTCTCAAGCGAGCATCCTCAGAACATAAAGGGGATGCAGGCAAGGTGCTACTGATTGAGGGCGCTCCTGGCATGGCTGGCGCTCTGATGCTGTCGGGTAGTGCCGCGCTCCACTTAGGGGCTGGCTGGACTATCCTGGAGATGCTAGATCCAACAGCTGCTCATGCAATGCCAGAACAAGCTGAGCTGATGGTTCGTCTAGCTAGCTTTAACGCCCAAGAGCAATTAGCAGATACAGCACCTGATGTGATTGCGATTGGCCCAGGACTTGGTTTTTCCGCGCTTGCAAGAGATTGGCTAATAGCCGCACTGCGCTTTCCAAAGGTACCGCTAGTCATTGATGCCGATGCGCTCAATTTAATTGCCGATACACCAGAATATTTGGATCTGTTGCAGGAGCGTAACCGAGCATTCCCGGAGATGACCGTTCTCACCCCGCACCCTGGCGAGGCTGCGCACCTTCTCAATACAACATCTTCAGACGTACAGGCAAACCGCCTTATAGCCCTATCTGACTTAGTCAAACTCACCGGCTCAATTGTTGCGCTTAAAGGTCAGCATACGCTGATTGCATCCCCCTTTCATTTAGCAGTGCAATGCGAGCAAGGCAATCCCGGCATGGCCGTCGGCGGTATGGGTGACGTTTTAACTGGCTGCATTGCAGCGATTGCCGCCCAAGGTATACGTCATAAGCTAAATCTGTGGGAGGCAAGCTGTATTGGAGTTCAACTCCATGCCTCGGCCGCAGATAGTTTGGTGAGTCGACAAATTGGTCCTATTGGACTTACTCCATCAGAGCTTATCTTGGAGATGCGGAGTCTCCTGAATAAGCTGTTATAAAACAGCATGCAATCCGCTAGCGCAATTCTTCATCATCGTCGTTATGTATATGGCCTATTTATGGCTGGCCTGGGCTCCATTCTGTTTTCCGGCAAAGCTATTCTGGTCAAGCTTGCTTTTGGTTATGGTGCCAATGCGGAGACTCTGATTGCCTTACGGATGTTGATGGCCCTCCCCCTCTTTTGGGGAATTTTTTGGTGGCAAGCACGCAGACAAGTAATGAGCCCACTCACTTGGCGAGATCAAGTGAAGATATTTTGTTTGGGATTTATGGGTTACTTCTTGTCCAGCTACTTAGATTTTCTGGGACTTCAATATATTTCTGTTGGTCTAGAGCGAATTGTTCTTTACCTCACCCCAACCATCGTGCTCTTAATTTCTTATTTTGTATTAAATAAATCCATTAGTCGCCTGCAATGGTACGCCCTAGTTGTAGGCTACCTTGGCGTGATTGTGGTGTTCATCCAAGATGCCAGCTCAACCGGATCGACAGCTGTTCTTGGCATGTTGCTGGTCTTTGCCAGCGCATGCTCGTATGCGACCTACATGATCGGCTCTGGAGAGATGGTTAGGCGTGTCGGGAGCGTACGCCTGGTCGTCTATGCGAGCTCCGCATCTGCGCTGCTGAGCGTCATTCAAATTCTGATTTACGATCCCACGGCTGTATTCGTACAAGTACAGCAGATCTATTGGCTCAGCCTTCTCAATGCAAGCCTATGCACTGTCGTACCGATGCTGTTAATTATGATTGCGATCAATCGAATTGGCTCACCCCTAGTTGCCCAAGCCGGCATACTCGGACCTGTCTCAACGCTGTTTATGGGCTGGATCGTGCTCTCTGAACCCATTACCTGGATTCAGGTTGGTGGAATGAGTTTAGTAATGGGGGCGATGTGGCTGCTCGTGCGCAATGATGTATCGAGTAAACAACGGGGGCAGAACACCGCAAAGTCCTTAGACCTTGAGGGATCTGACCCTCTCACTTAATTGCTCAGTAGCTTACTGAGTTGCACAACGAAATACTCAGAGTTTATTGCTGAGTTGCTGCAGGCTCTTGAGCTGCCTTTGCTTTCTTCTTAGCTTTCTTCTTAGCTTTCTTCTCTGCTTTTTTATCTTTCTTAGCCTGCTTCTTAGACTTCTTCGTAGCCTTCTCGGGCTGAGCAGCAGGAGCTGGGGTTGTAGGCACTGCTACTGGAGCAGCCGCTGGAGCGCTAGCTGGGACTGGATCGGCCGCCATCACGGTAAACGGAGATAAACCAATTGAAGCAGAAATGAGTGTGGCTAATGCGAGTTTTGTAAGGCGAGAATTCATTTGAGACTCCATAAGGTTTGTGGATAATTTAATAATACCCAATTATTTGTCATAAATGCTTCATTTAAATAAGGTATCCAAATGATCTCTTTTCCAGCTGATATTTATACAGAGCCTCAGGGATACTCTATTCATACCCTAGAAAATCTGGGGCCCCTCACGCGTCTTGCCGGAATCTGGGAAGGTCAACGGGGCTTGGACATTAAGCCAAAAGCCGAAGGTCCAAAGAAGCAAACTTATACCGAGCGTATTGAGATGCAGCCGATTGACCCCCAAACCAATGGGCCACAGTTGTTTTATGGCTTACGCTATCACCTCCACATTACCAAGCCAGATCAAGTAAAAACTTATCATGATCAAGTTGGCTATTGGCTTTGGGAGCCTGCTACCGGATCGATTGTTCATACCCTCACCATTCCTCGCGGCATGGTCACCATGGCCATAGGAAAAGCTTCTCCAAGCGCTACTCAGTTTGAGTGCATTGCCAAGATTGATGACCCGACCGCTGGGATCTCTTCGAACCCTTTTTTAGACTACGCATTTAAAACGATTGAGTACCGCATCATGGTGACAATCTTGGAAGATGGCACCTGGTCTTACGAGCAAGACACGGTAATGATGATCAAAGGGCAAGAACAACCCTTTCATCATCTAGATACCAATGTCTTAACGAAGGTTGGCGAAGCAACCCCAAATCCTCTAGCGCTACAGGCAATGAAAAAGCCGTCCTAAGACGGCCTTTTGTGGAAATTAATTACTACTACTTAAGCAGGCTGCGCTTCTGTCTCAGCAATCTTTTCTAAAGCCGCTGCAAGATGACCAACTGTACGGTCAACATTTGCGAGCTTTTCCAGACCAAATAAACCAATTCGGAAAGTGCGGAAGTCTGGGCGCTCATCACACTGCAATGGCACGCCAGCAGCAGTCTGTAGGCCAAGGGCAATAAACTTTTTGCCTGACTGAATATCTGGATCTTTGGTGTAGCTCACTACAACGCCAGGAGCCTGAAAACCTTCTGCTGAAACTGAGGGATAGCCCTTCGATACCAATAAGGCGCGAACCTTATCGCCCAACTCTTGTTGTTTTGCTTTAAGTGCAGCAAAACCTAAAGCCTGGGTTTCTTTCATGACACTGCGCAAAATTTTCAGTGCGTCTGTTGGCATCGTGGTGTGATAAACATGGCCACCTTTTTCATAGGCTTCCATAATTTGGAGCCACTTTTTGAG
>Ga0075464_10001025_pt1 | contig 12556 bp, 7 predicted proteins | sample DEB19_08_DNA_5_FD_75068 | JGI IMG/M metagenome (GOLD analysis project Ga0075464, IMG submission 75068) | Aqueous microbial communities from the Delaware River and Bay under freshwater to marine salinity gradient to study organic matter... | ecosystem: Environmental > Aquatic > Marine > Coastal ...
AGGAGCAGATGCTACACCAAGCTTTAGAGCATTAACAGGTGCCGATTTACCTTCTGGTAGTGGTTCCTATATAAGTAATGGAAATTCTCAACAAGCTAATGCAACTTTCAATATTAGTGGAGCGGGTGTACTTGGCGGATCTTTAACTGCAAGTTCTATAAGTGTAACAAATGCAGTAAGTGTTGCGAATGGAGGTACGGGAGTTAAAACATTCCCAACCAATTCAGTTTTAATTGGAAATGGATCTAATGCTGTTCAAGGTATTCAGCCAGGCGCTTCTGGAAATGTATTGGTTTCAAATGGTAGTGCTTGGCAATCTCAAGCAGCACCAGCTTCTGGCGTGTCGGTAGTTGGATCTATTCCTGTCACTTCCAATGTTAAAGGAGCAACTGTTAGCGGAACTACTATTACATTAACTCCTGCTGACGGGACCAATGGTGGTATTGTAACTTCAGGTGCTCAAAGTTTTGCAGGTACTAAAACATTTGCTAGTGCAAATGTGGCTGGGGGATTAGTTGGTACTACAGTTAATTCAACACTTTCTGGATTTAATGCAGCATTAAGTCCTCTTACTGCAGACTTAACAATTAGTGCTGCGAATGCTACCTCTTATAATGGAAAAGTATTAGTATGTTCTGGTAGTGCATTTACAATCACTTTCGATTCCACAGTTCCTGTTGGGTTCTCTTGTATGGTTTTACAATCTGACAATAACACAATTAGTTTCTCAGGGGCTAATAATAGATATAATTATACTGCAACTTCTGGAACCTACGCCATTGCTACTGCAATGTGTTATGCCAGTGGCTCTGTTTTATTAACTGGAGATTTACAATAATACAAATGAAAAAAGTAGTCTACATTATATTATTGTTATTAGCGAATCATTTAAAAACTGATGCTCAGATTACTTTGCCCAATTTACAATCATTGCAATATGTAAATAGTGATTTGGGTAATGCATTAAATTTTGACGGTGATTCTACTTATGCATTAGGTAAGGCCTATGTTAAAGATTCAATAACCGATTTTACTATTGAATTTTGGATTAAGAATACCGGAACCGACGGAACTAATGATAGAATTTATGGATCCTATTTCAACAATGCTTTGCAAATTGGGAAAAATAGTACTCAATTAAAATTATTGGCAACCGACTTAGGAGGTCCTTCCACTTGGCAAACGGTTTGCACACTACCCTTAAATATCTGGGTCCATATTGCTATTATAAGAAATGGAACTAGTTTGAAAGTATATAAATATGCTGGATTGGTGCAAACTTATTCTGTTAATAATACTTCAGTTTTACCTAGTCTTTTTAGACTTGGATCAAATATTGATGGCACTAGTGAAAATGGTAATTTTTCAATTGACGAACTTAGAATTTGGAAAATAGCAGTGGCAACAAGCCCCATTAATTATATTCAAAAATATATGTACTCAAGCATTAACCCTAGTTCAACTGCGGGTCAAAACCCTTCTACAAAATTAGTTTTGTATTATAACTTTGACCAAGGTGCATTAGGGGAAAGTAATTCCAGTGAGTTGGGACTATATAATTCAGCAATAAGTAATTAATATTATGAAAAAAATAATTTATTTAATCATCCTACTATTTATAACGAGTCATTCTTTTGCTAATAATTTAGTAATGGGAACGCCAGTTTATAATGGTACTACAAACACATTGACTTTTACTATTAAATGGGATAATAGTTGGAGAGTTAATGGAAATCAAGGACCCAACAATTATGATGCTGTTTGGGTTTTTGTTAAAAGACAACCTTGTGCAGCTAACGGTATATGGTCGCATGCAATATTAAGTTCCACTGCAGCAGATCATTCTGTGACAGGTGCTTATAGTTTAGTAGCCGATCCAGTTACCGACGGAATGGGCGTTTTTATTCATAGAGATGCGAATGCAAATAATCAAATAGGTAATCTTACTACTACAAGTAGCGTTGTAATTAAACTTTCGGGTACTTATAGTCCAGCTTTAATTGGATCGTCTTCAAGTTCAGATAATTTTAAAGTAATTGGAATTGAAATGGTTTATGTGCCTACAGCTAGTTTTTATATTGGCGATGGTCGTTCCACAAATACAAGTAATTTTTCACCTGGCAATACTATTGGGGCTATACAAATTACGAGCACAACTCAATCAAATGGTATAGGCGCTTATAGTAATTATGTAAGTAATCCAACATACGGATGTGTAATTCCTTTGCCAAGTACTTATCCTTTAGGATATAATGGATTTTATTGTATGAAGTATGAAATTAATCAACAACAAATCATTGACTATTTAAATACATTAACTTATGACCAGCAAGCAGGAAGATTAGCTGTTTGGGGGGCTAGGGTGCCGTCTGCAGTAAATACCTATTGGAACAATAATGGATATAGACAAAATATTAGAGTGGGTACCGCGGGCACTAATAATACGATTCCTGCCGTTTTTGTAATAGACAATGTATGGAATGCTTATTTACCTGCGGGATATATGAATTGGCAAGACCTAACTTCTTATTTAGACTGGTCAGGTTTAAGACCCATGACAGAATTTGAATATGAAAAAGCATGTAGAGGAACTTTAAATCCTGTAGCTTATGAATATCCATGGGGAACTACTGCAATTAGTATGGTTGATGGTCGTAATACAAATACGAATACTGCCACTGAAGGTAATAATACAGTTGCCGACGGACTAGTGCATGCGAATTGGGATGGAGGAAGTGCACGCTCAGGTTTTGCTGCAACTTCAAATTCAAATAGAGTACAAGCGGCTGCTACCTTTTATGGTATTATGGATATGGCAGGGAATGTGATGGAACAATGTGTAGGTGGTGGAACAGGATACAACTATGCTACTTTTACTAATGCAAATGGAGATGGCGTTTTAACAAAAACAGGGTTAGCTAACACAACAGGTTGGCCTACCGATGGTGGATTACAGTCTGGTACTATTTTAAAGGGAGGAGGGTATTACACGAACAGTGGTCAGGCAACTCAAATGCAGGTTTCCGATAGACAATTTTATGGGGGTACTACTTTGAATCAAACTATAAATAGTACGAAGGATAGGTCTTATGGTGGAAGAGGGGTGAGAAATTACTAATTGAAGCATTAAAATCGTTGAAATAGAAATGAACAAATTATAATAAAAGAGAATAAATAATAAAAAAATAAAATAAATAAATATGAAGCAACTTTATTTAATCATTACAAGCTGTTTGCTTTTTTTATCGCAAGCGAATGCTAATAACTTAGTGATAAGTGGAACGCCTGCTTACACCGACGCTACCAAAATATTAAGATTCAATATTCAATGGGACAATAGCTGGTGTATTAATTCAGGCCCAAGTAATTGGGACGGAGTTTGGGTATTTGTTAAAAGACAAAACTGCTCAGGAAATAATAACTGGGTTCATCAAAAATTAAGCACTACAAGTGCAGACCACGTTGCTAAAATTGGCGCTAACGCTTCCACTGATGTACAAATAGATGCAGTAAGTGATGGCATGGGCGTATTTATAAGAAGAGTGGGTACAGTAGCTAATCCAAATGTGGTTGGTAGCGTTCCAGTACAAACTGTTTATCTTAAGTTAGATGGAAGTATTACTGGAACTAATCCTACTGGAACTACAAGTGCTTCTGATAATTTTGAAGTATTAGGTCTTGAAATGGTATATGTTCCTCAGGGTCCATTTTACGCTGGAGATGGACGTAGTACAAACAATTATAATTTCTCCAATGGAACCTCTGCAACTCCATTTTTAGTGGATGCAAGTAAGCAAGCTAGCGGTGCTGGTCAAGCAACTAACTATACAAATAATGTAACCTATGGTAGTCCAGTTCCATTGCCATCAGCTTTCCCATTAGGATACAATGGTTATTATTGTATGAAATATGAAGCTACTGTTGGAATTTTTGTTGAATTCTTGAATGCATTAACTTATGATCAACAAACTACTATACTACAAGAATCTAGTGCCTCCAATTTACCTAACGTACTAAATTCCTATTTTGATTACCCCAATTCCTGGGGATTTTGGAACAGGGTTACAACAATAGGTGTTTACAACACGGTACCAGCCGTGTTTTCTGCACCCTATTTATTTTTAGCACAGGGTGGAGTTGTTTGGAGAACGATGACTGCTTTTTTAGATTGGTCTGGTTTAAGACCAATGACTGAATTTGAATTTGAAAAAGCTTGTAGAGGTTCTAATACAGTTGCGCAAACACCTATTGCCGCTGTCGCAAATGAATACCCTTGGGGAACTACAACAATAACTAACTCTCAACTTGGTTCTGATTATACGAATGCAAATTCGGCGCTTGGAGCAAATGTAGAGGGTCCTGCTTTTTATACAGGTTGGGATGGATCTTCAATGAGACCAGGTGCTTTTGCGAGATCAAATACAAACAGAACACAATCTGGCGCTACTTATTATGGTATCATGGATATGGCAGGAAATTGTTGGGAACAGTGTGTTGGTGGTGGTGGTTTCGATTATTCTGGCTTTACGGCTGCTAATGGTGATGGTGCATTGTCGAGTATTGGAAGAGCAAATGTAACTGGTTGGCCTGCCAATGGAGGAGTCGCTTCTGGAACCATTATTAGAGGTGGTTGGTGGGAGATTGGTGGAAATACAAACAGATGTCAAACATCTGACAGATCTTTTTATGCAGGCTATCAATGGAATGGTGATAAGTCTAACATGGGATATGCGAAGTATAATGGCGCAAGAGGTGTTAGATCTTTCTCCTACTAATTTTAAATTGAAAAAATTTCTTTATGAAAAAATATGTTCTATTCTTTTTATTAACGCTAGCTTTTGTTGAAACAACAAAAGCAAATAATTTGACTATTTCTACTCCCAATTATAATGATGCCAATAAGACTTTGACATTTACAATTACTTGGGATAATAGTTGGAAAATAACAGGAGGCCCATCTAATTATGATGGTGTATGGTTATTTATAAAAAGACAGGCTTGTTCTAATACGAATGCATGGGCAACTGCTTTGTTAAGCACTACGTCGGCCGATCATACAACTGCTTTAGTAGCAGCTGGTGCTAAGCTTTTAACGGTGGAAGCGGTAAATGATGGAATGGGTGTTTTTATTAGACGTCAATATAATGGATTAGGTAATATACCTGCCCATACTGTTACGCTTCAACTTAACAGCTCATTGACTACTAGTCCAGCTATTACCACTACGTCCTCAGATAATTTTAAAATATTTGGAGTTGAAATGGTTTATCTACCTCAGGGCCAATTTTATTTAGGTGATGGAAGGCCTGTTAATACTACCAATTTTTCTAATGGAAATAATGCAGGAACACCTTTATTAATCACTGCAGCAATGCAGACTGCCGGATTAGGACCTTCTACTGTTTATACTTCTAACCCTTCTTATGGATGTCCCAATTATTTACCTGCATCTTTCCCTATTGGATACAATGGATTTTGGTGTATGAAATATGAGATAGGCGTAACTAGTTATGTAGATTTTTTAAATTCCATTTCTTATAATGAGCAAGCTGCAAGATTAGTTAAATGGGGTGCTCGATATCCCAACTCTGTGAATACATATTTCACAACCTCTGGAAGAGCAGTTGATATTCATACTACGGTAGCGGGTACCTATAATACAGTGCCTGCTGTTTTTGATTATAATGTTTGGGCTAAGTATAATCCTGTAACACATTTATCTTGGAATGACTTAACTGCTTATTTGGATTGGTCAGGTTTAAGACCTATGACCGAATTTGAATATGAAAAAGTATGCAGAGGATCGAATGTAAATCCTATTCCAAATGAGTACCCTTGGGGTGACGTTAATTTAACCAATAACGTTTCAACAGGATCAGGTGGCGGAACGGCTACATTTGTTCCTAGTAATGTTGGTTTATATAATGGTATGTCTATTTATCAATGGAACGACAATAACTGGACACCATTTCGTTCTGGTTGTTTTGCAACTAACCTAACTACTAGATCTCAAGCTGGAGCTACTTATTATGGAGTGATGGATATGGGAGGAAATGTAATGGAACAAGTAGTTGGAGGAGGTAGTGGTTATGATTTCTCTAATTTTACAACAGCCAATGGTGACGGTATTTTAGGTGTGGATGGTAACGCTAATACAGCTGGTTGGCCAACAACCTGGGGAGCAAATACAGGAAATTATTGGAAAGGGGGAGACTACACTGGTAATGGAAACTATCCAGCAATTCTTCAAACTTCCGATAGACAAAACTATGCCGGTAACACAACTAATAATGGCCAAAATAATGGTTTTGGTGGAAGAGGAGTTAGGTCTTTTCCTAATTAATTAATTAAATAAGCAAGCAAGCAAGCAAGTGAACTTAAGAAAGTATTTATTACTCTTACTTTTTACCATTGGTATAATTTGCGCAAACGCGCAAACACCCAATTTTTATATTGGTGGTAAATCTGACCCTGGCACTGGAATTACAGGGCTTAGAGTAAATCTTTCTGCGAACACCTGTGTGTTATATTATGATACGACGGTTATTTTTTATCATGGTGGAAGTTATGGAGGTGCTAGTGGAAATTCAATAAATTCTATTACCTGTCCCATTATAATTGATACAGTTGCCTCATTTTATCATGGTGGAAGTTACGGCGGTTCTGCAATTAATAGCATTCTGCCATCTATATGTAGTATTACAATAGATACGACGGTTATTTTTTATCATGGTGGAAGTTATGGAGGTGCTGCAACCAATACCATTTTACCGTCTATTTGTAATTTTGTATTAGACAGTACAGTTATTTTTTATCATGGGGGAAGTTATGGTAGTAATGCGACCGTTGCACTTAATGCCTCCGCCTGTGCAGTTCCAGACCCTACAAATATTTACATGGGGGGTAATTCTTCTATTAATGCTCCAGGCAATATAGCAGCTACCACTTCTAATAATACATCGGGAGCATTTATCACAAGTATAGACAATCCCACTATCACCAATGGTAACTGTGTAACGCTAACTACCACAGGTACGGGTGCTACAGGTTATTCTTGGTCTCCTTCTATTGGATTAAATAGTACTTCCATTGCGAGTCCGATAGCTAGCCCATCCACAACCACAACTTATACAGTAACTGCTGCAGGTACTGCTGGTTGTAGAAGTGTATTTTCGGTAGTAGTGACTGTAGCTAGTGGTAATGAAAGTGGTACTGCAATTAGCTATCCTACATCACTTATAAGTAAAAGTATAACCACTCCTCAAAGTGTAATTTTAACTGGTATCACAAGTGGTGTGTTTTCTGCTTCTTCCACTAATTTAAAAATAAATACGTTAACTGGTGAAATTACACCAAATACTAGTACTGCTGGAACGTATACTATAAACTATACTTATGGGACATGTAATAGTATAGCAACTACTTCGGTAATTATAACTACAGATGCAGCTAATCATGGTGAAGTTAATTATCCTAATTTTTATTTAGGTGCAACATCGCCAACTACTACAGCAAGGCTTATTGTAACTCAAAGTAATTGTATTGTTCCATTAGATTATACTTTGATGATTTTCTCAGGCGGAACTTCGGGAAGCGCTATCCCTAGAGTTTTATTGCCTGCTAGTACTTGTAGCGTTAATATTGACTATTCAGTATCATTTTATACAGGTGGAATTTCTTCAAATTTGGCTCCAAATAAATTAATGCAAGGTGCATGTACACCTTATATTAATCCTTCTAATACCATCTTTATGGGTGGTGCATCTTCAAGTGCTACTGCTAAAGTTACTTTGATTCCTAATTATTGTACTTACCCTGTAGGGGATAATTTTTATATGGGAGGAAGTGGTGTTGGATACGGTAATGGAAGCTTAACACCTACTACCGGAACATCTGGTGGAACTGCAGTAACTACCTTAACTGATTTTACAATTTGTCCAGGAGTTTCTACTACCTTAACTACAACAGGTGCTACCAATTATGTATGGACCCCTGCTACAGGATTAAGTAGTAGCATTGTGGCAAGTCCGATAGCGAATCCTTTGTCGACTACTACCTATACAGTAACTGGATCAGGTACAGGAGTAGGCTGTTTCAATACAGCCAAAGTAACTGTGACAGTTTTAAAAGACAATCTTACATCTATTTCTTATGGAGCGTATAGATTTGATGAGACTAATATGTCATTGGCGAAAGTGAATTTTATTATTGGTCCATTAACTGGTGTATTTTCTGCTACGCCTACTGGATTATTTTATGATCAAAATTCGGGCGCTTTCACCCCTGGTTTAAGCTCGAGTGGATTGTATACAATTAATTATAATTATACAAAAGCAGGATGTAATTATAGCTATCCTGTTAATATTAATATTACTACATTACCTCCAACTATTATTTATCCTTCCCCAAGTATTTTCTATTTAAATTATTCAAGTATAACTATAAGTCCAACCAATTCAGGAGGACAAGCTTTTGGTTATCAGTTATTAGATTCATTGCCAGCAGGTTTAAAAATGGATACTGTTACTGGAGTAATTACAGGTAAACCAACTTCATTGGTGAATGCTGCTGCAATAAAAGTTCGTGCGTTTAATTACAATAAATCGGGCAGTAATAATTATAGTGATACCTATACCATAAATCTTTCAGTATATAAGCCAATAATTAATACAACTACAAGTACGGTAGACGGTATGAGTGGAACTTATGGTAATGCATCTACACCTAATACAATAAATGTATCTGGACAATATATTGTTCAAAATATCACAATTACACCACCAACTGGTTTTGAAGTTTCTGTAAATGCAATTACCGGTTTTGCCAACACGGTGTCTTTAACACAATCTGGTGGTACTATTACTAATACAAATGTGTTTATTAGATTAAAAACAACAGCAAGTGTTGGTGATTATGCTGGTAATATTAAATTAACTAGCTATGCAGCAGATAGTTTACTCATTCCAATGTCTACTTCAAGTGTTGCTGCAGCACCTTTAACCGTAACGGCTACCTACTTCCAAAAATTCTATGGATCTACTATTGCATTAGGTACTGGAGCGGGTAATTTCACATCATCAGGATTATATAATAACGAAACGATAGGTTCTGTAACCTTAACTCCTAATGGAGGGTTTACTCCTGATTCGCCTCCAGGTTTTTATGATATTACACCAACTGCTGCAACAGGCGGTACATTTTCTGCAACTAATTATAACATTACTTATGTTCCGGGACAATTTGAAGTGTTATATAGTTTATACAAATTCAAAATGTCTGGAAATGCATCCAATTGGGTGCAGGGCAAAGTGCCAATTCCAAAAATAGCTGCAGGGGTACTTTCTAATATTACCGATGCAGGTGCAAGTTATGATTGTACGATATCTTCTGCTTATTCAAAATTATCTCAAAAAGGGGTATGCTGGAGTACAAGTGTCAATCCAACCATTTTAAATGGTTATAGTACGGATAGTTCTCCAGGGACAGGACCTATGACTGTGTATTTAACTGGACTTAATAGTGGCACTACTTACTACGCAAGAACTTTTGTTAAAGTAGGTAACTATGTTTATTATGGTCCTAATATAAAGTTCACAACTACTTATTAAAATAGAAAATAGTATTAAATAAATTAATAAAACTTAAAACACTATGAAAAAATCTAATATTTTAATTAAAGGCATTTTTATTGGAATGGGTATAATGCTGCTGACTGCTTTTGTTGCTGAAAAAACTTTTGTAATTAAATTTTCTGAATCAGAAATTAATAAGCATTATCAAAAGTTAGCTGTAATAAAGCAAATAGTTGATAATAGTAATTTAGCACATCAAGATGTAGTTTTTATTACTAAAAGTATTGATACATTACAGTCGGAAATTTTAACACAGGTAAAGGCGCAAATAGAGCAAGCTGCAGCTGTAAAAAAATAGGGTTAATTAATTCTATTTTACAAGTACATAGGTTACCCAGCTCATCACATAAGCCAGCCCAGTCATCATGACAAATTGAATGGCTGGCCATTTCCAAGAACCTGTTTCTCTTTTAACTACCGCAAGTGTACTCATACATTGCATAGCTAGTACATAAAATATCATTAGTGATAATGCTGCTGCTAAACTATAAACAGGCGTGCCGTCTTCGTGCTTTGCCGACTTCAGCTTTTCTCTAAGTGAACTGTCGTCTGCCGACTCTACACTATATAATGTTGCCATAGTACCTACAAAAACTTCACGAGCAGCAAATGAAGTCACTAAAGCGATACCTATTTTCCAGTCATAGCCAAGTGGCTTAATAACAGGTTCAATAGTTTTTCCTAAAATGCCTGCATATGAATGTGCTAACTTGTCTGTATGATATTGTTTTTCAAGTTGATTTTGATTCGACGGGTTTGCAGCTAATGCTAAAGTATAATTAGTTTCAACTTGTTTCATTTTTTCACTTGGCCCATAACTACTTAAAAACCATAATAGCAAGCTAATTAGCATAATCACTTTGCCAGCATCGGTAATAAATATTTTAGCTTTTTGTATCATGGTCATTACCATATTTCCCCAACGTGGTGCTCTGTAAACAGGAAGTTCTAATATGAAATAACTCTTCTCTTTTATATTGATGAAAAACTTTAAAATAAAACTAGCTAATAATGCCATTACTATTCCTAATAAATAAAGCCCCATCATTACTAAACCTTGCAAGCTTAAAAATCCTAGATATACTTTTTCGTCAATCACTAAGGAAATTAATATAGTATAAACAGGTAGTCTTGCACTGCAACTCATAAAAGGAGTCACCATAATAGTAAGTAAGCGTTCTTTTTTATTTTCTATATTTCGCGCACTCATTATTGCAGGTACGGCGCAAGCGAATCCACTAATCATGGGCATTACACTCTTGCCATTTAATCCTACTTTTCGCATTAACTTATCACTAAGAAAACTTATACGAGCCATATAACCCGTGTCTTCAAGTACTGTGATTATACCAAATAGAATCATTATTTGAGGAACAAATATTAATATCCCGCCAAGTCCCGCCACCATTCCATTTACTAATAAGTCCTGCCACCATGCTTTTGGCAAATGCGCATTTAAATAAGTAGTAACATTGGTAAATATCCACTCAATACCATCCATAGGAAATTTAGCCATCCAAAATATGGACTGAAATAATAAAAATAGAACACTAAATAAGATAAAATAGCCACCAATTCTATGTAAGAAAATATTATCTAGTTTGTCAGTTCTTTTTTTCTTAGCATTAGGGTCGGGAGCTTCTACACGATTTTTCATAATTTCTTGTATATGACTATATCGTTGTAATATTTCCTGCGCCTGTGTTTTAGTATGGTTAAAATTATTTTCAATTTCAATTTGTTCTATCGTCTCATGCATCTCTAGGTCTAATGGAAAAGTTTCATGATGCATTAAATAATGTAATGCAGCATAGTCGCTATGGGTAGGGTACAATTTTTTAAAATCGTCAATCGCTTTTGGAGCCAAACTTTTATTATCAATAAAACTTTCTTGATTTCTACTTCTTGGTGTTTCTATAATTGTAGTAAGCGCTTTTTTAAGCTCTACTAAACCTTTATTTTTTCTAGCGTCTATAGCAATTACTGGAATACCTAGATCTTCTTGTAAACCTTCCACGTCTATTTTAATCCCTTTTTTAGTTGCCAAGTCATTCATGGTAAGTGCTAATACCACAGGAATTTTTAAGTCAATTATTTGACTACAAAAAAGCAAATTTCTTTTAAGGTTACTTGCGTCAGCTACCAACAATATTAAGTCGGTCTTTACGTCTTTGTCCACACCCATGAGCACCTTATACGCAACCCACTCATCCTCTCTTTTTGGGTAAAAACTATAAGTTCCTGGTAAGTCAATTAGGGTAGTGGTATAATTGCCTAGTGTAAAGCTCCCCGTTTTTTTGTCGACTGTAACGCCTGGGAAATTGCCTACTTTTTGGTGTAAACCAGTTAATGCGTTAAAAAGTGAACTTTTTCCGCTGTTGGGGTTACCCACTAAGGCAATATGTATACCTGCTTTCATGCTGGGCAAAGCTATCGTTTAAAGGTATGCCCTAGTTACGAAATTAGAAATTGAACAAAGCTTTACTTATTTTTGTCATGTAAAGCGTTTCTATGAATAAATACCTAGGTTTTTTAATTTTATTGTTCCCTTTTTTAACAAAGGCGCAACATGTAAAAAGAGCAGATAAGCTTTTGATTAAAAACCTAGAAAAACATATCAATTTTTTAGCAAGTGATTCGCTAGAAGGAAGGCAACTAGGGAGTATTGGAGCGCTGAAAGCTGTTAACTATATCATTGGTGAATATGAAAAAGCAGGCTTAATGTCCATGGGAGATCAAGGATATATTCAATCATTCCCTATAGACGAGGGCAAGAAATTAGGGGTTAATGCATACCTAAGTATTAATAATCAAAAATTAAAGGAAGTTGCTGATTTTTTCCCTTTATCTAACAGTGCTTCTAGTGTATTTAAATCTCAAGCGGCCATTGTTTTAAATGAGGCCAAGCAAGTATGGTTCAATGA
>Ga0075464_10001026_pt1 | contig 12552 bp, 13 predicted proteins | sample DEB19_08_DNA_5_FD_75068 | JGI IMG/M metagenome (GOLD analysis project Ga0075464, IMG submission 75068) | Aqueous microbial communities from the Delaware River and Bay under freshwater to marine salinity gradient to study organic matter... | ecosystem: Environmental > Aquatic > Marine > Coastal ...
GAGCCATGGGAAAAGCGCGGCTTCCTGAAACACCACGCCGCGGTCTGGCCCGGGTTTGTCAACCGGCTGGCCATGCACATGCAGCGTGCCGCTGCTGGCTTGTTCAAAGCCTGCCACCAGGTTCAGCAGGGTTGACTTGCCGCAACCCGAAGGCCCGAGCAGCGCGACAAATTCACCGTCCTGAACATCCAGATCAATCTTGGCCAGCGCATGCACCGGCGGTTCTGTCGGGTAGGTTTTGTCGAGTTTTTCAATTTTGATGGCGGACATGCGGACTCGAAAATTTAATGGTTTTGAAGGATGCGCCAGCGCAGCACGCGCTGCTCTACAAACACAATCAGGCGGTCACTGAGGTAGCCCATGACGCCGATCGACACCATGTCGGCCAGCACGATGTCCATGCGGCCCACGTAATAAGCGTCCCACAGCACATAGCCCAGACCTGACTTGACAGCCACCATTTCAGACACGATCACAGCCGTCCATGAAATGCCCAAACCAATGCGCAGGCCGGTAAAGATCGACGGCATGGCCGACGGAAAAACGACCCGCCGCAGCAGTTGCATACGTGTCGCCCCCATCATCATGGCGGCGCGCATCAGGTTGCGTTCGACATCGCGCGCACCCTGCGTGGTGTTGACGACGATGGCGTAAAAGCCGCCGAGGAAAATCAGAAAGATCGAACCCATGTCACGGATGCCAAACAGGGCAATTGAAAATGGCAGCCAGGCGGTAATCGGGATCGGCCGCAGGCCTTGAATGAACGGGTCAAACATCTGCGACGCCAATTTGCTCCAGCCGATCATCAAGCCCAGCGGCACGCCCAGCAGCGTTGCCAGCGCAAAGCCCTGCGCCACGCGCATGGCCGAGTACTGCACATTCGACAGCCAGGTACCCAGGTAGGGGTTCAGCCCCATGCCGGGCTTGCCGAACACCCATTGATTGAAGCCCTCCAGCACGGCGAGCGGCGTGGGCACGATGCCGGCCATGTTGGGCTGGCTACCCGCAAATTGCCAGAACGCCAGCACGGCCACAGGCACCACCGCACCAAGAAAGAGTTGCTTCAGACGAGACATGGGGATATTTATTGTTTAGCTTAGCGCTTGATCTCGCGCACCATGCTGTCGTCATACAGCGCAGCCGCATCCGTTGCCACATCTTTTTGCACGATGCCTTGCTTGAAGGCTGCGTCAGCTTGCAGGCGCACCTGGTCCTTGGTCAGCACGCCGCCCAGCTTGATGATTTTGGCCGACTCCTTGGTCACTGCAATCGGCAAACCGGTGTACTTTGAATACGCATCGGCAAACAAGTCGTTGTTTTTGGCCATCTGCTCTTCAGCATTCAGGTAGACCCACAAAAAGCGGCGAATGGCTTCTTTCTTGTTGGTCATGGCCTCGCGCGAGGCCGCCAGCATGCCCAGCTCGGCACCGACAGACTTGGCCTGGCTGTACTCCAGGCCTTTGGCAAAGTACGCATCACCTTCAGCTACAGCCTGTGATTCAAACGGCTCCCACAGCACCATGGCGTCAATGTCGCCGCGCTTTAATGCCTGCAAGAAAGCTGTGCCGCCGCCCTGAATGTTGACGGGTGTGAAGGTGCTGTACGGCACGCCTTTTTCCACCATCGTCATGGCCCACTGAAACCACACGGCAGAGCCGGGTGCGATGCCAATTTTTTTACCCGCCAGGTCCTTCCAGTCATTGATGACCACGCCCTTGCGCACCACCAGATTTTTTAATGAGCCGCCGACGCCTGTCAGACCCACCAGATTTTTGCTGCCTTGCGATGCGGCAATGGCCAGGTCACCAGGGCCGACAGCCGACACGTCGACCGAGTTGGACAACAGGGCGGTGCGTGCGTCGGCATAGCGCACAAACTCTGCGCGCTTGACATCGATATTGAATTTCTTGAGTTCTTCTTCAATGTTGAGCATGGGCGACAGATGCCCGACTTTGACAAACCCGACGGTCAGCGTTTCGCGCTGTGCCAGTGGTGCCGGTGCAGGCCCGATGGCGTGTACCGCCGTGGTGATGGCCGTCATGAAGACGGCTGTGATGGCTACAAAAAGTTTCATGATCTACGCTCCGTAAAGGTTAAAAAAACACACAAGGAAATCTACACATCAATCTACACATCAACTGCTACATCAATGACCCGTGAAATTCGGCACACGCTTTTGAGCAAACGCCTGGCGACCTTCGGCATAGTCGCTGCTGGCAAAACAGGCCTTGACCTGCGCATCCACGGCCTGCACATCGGCATCAGGGCTGCCAGCCAGCAGGGTACTGAAAGCGCACTTGGCCGTCGCAATCGTCATGGGTGCATTGCATGCAATTTCCGCACCCGTTTGCGAGGCATAGGCAAACACATCGTCATGCACGGCGTTGACCACACCCATGCGCTCTGCTGCGGCAGCGTCCAGCACACGGGCGGTGTAAAAAACTTCGCTGGCGCGCGCCACACCCAGCACGTCAACCAGCCGCTTCATGCCCTTGAGGGCATAGCCCAGGCCGAGCCGCGCGGCAGGCATGCGAAAGCGCGCATTGGGCGCGGCATAGCGCATGTCGCAGGCCATCGCCAGGCCCAAACCACCCCCGTAGCAAATGCCGCTGATGGCAGCAATCACGGGGCGGGGGAATTGCGCCAGTGCGGTTTGTGCGCGATCAACGGCTGCGTCATAGGACGCCACATTGGCGGGGTCATTGCGCTGGGTATCAAATTCGCTGATGTCTGCGCCCGAGACAAAAGCCTTGTCGCCATCGCCGCGCAAAATGACGACGCGCACCGTCGCGTTGCTGCGCAACAGCTCCAGCGTGTCGGCCAGCTGTGTCCACATCGCCAGCGACATGGCGTTGTAGCGGCCGGGGTTCGACAGCGTGATCGTCGCCACGTGGCTTTCAATACTGTGGGTGACATCAGCCATATCTTTAAACCACTCCGTCGGCATGAAATTGTTCAATCTCAGTTTCAGAATAACCGGCTTCAGTCAATACCTCGTCCGTGTGCTGGCCCCAGCCGGGTGCTTGTGCCACCACGGTTGCAGGCGTGCGCTGCAGCACTACGGGCTGGTTGATGTAGTGCATTTCCTTGCCAAAGTCAGTCACCAGGGATGTCGTCACGCCCAGGTGCTGTACCTGCTCGTCTTCAAATACCTGCGGTACGCTGTAGACCGGGCCCGCCGGCACACCCGCATCGTTGAGCAGCTTGACCCAATGCTGCACGCTTTGGGTTTTAAAAATATCGGCCAGCAAAGGTGTCAGGCGCTCGCGGTGCTTGACGCGCAGCGGCTCGGTCTTGAATTCTTTGTCATGCAGCCACTCAGGGCGGTACAGCAACTTGCACAGGCGAATCCAGTTGCCTTCGCCCGAGGCGCCCAGGTTGAACACACCGTCGGCAGCCTCAAACAAACCCATCGGGCTGCTGGTGGGGTGGTCGTTGCCGACCTGTACCGGCAGGTCGTTGTCATTCAAATAACGCGCCATTTGAAAGTCCATCATGGCGATTTGTGAATGCAGCAGCGAGGCATGCACCCACTGGCCTTGGCCAGAGACTTCACGCTCCAGCAGCGCCGTCAAAATGCCCAATGCGGCATACAGGCCGGCGCTCATGTCGGCGACTGCCAGCCCGGCGCGCACCGGGCCATGGCCGGGCAAGCCCGTGACCGACATCAGCCCGCCCATGCCTTGCACAATTTGATCAAAGCCGGGGCGGCCAGCCAGCGGGCCGTCTTGCCCAAAGCCTGAAATGCTGGCCAGAATAATGCGCGGATTCACAGCCGCCAACGATGCGTAGTCAAGGCCCAGCTTGTTTTTAACGTCGGGCCGCCAGTTTTCAACCAGCACATCCGCATCTTTGACCAGACGCATCAGCACTTCACGCGCGCCGGGCTTTTTCAGGTTCAGGGTCATCGACCGTTTGTTGCGGTTGATGTTCTGAAAATCACCGCCTTCGCGGTTGGCGGCAAACATCGCTTCGTTCGGATCAATGCCGGGCGGCGGCTCAATGCGAATCACGTCAGCGCCAAAGTCTGTCAGCATGCGCACGCAATTGGGGCCGGCGCGTACGCGTGACAGGTCAAGGACGCGGAACCTGGCCAGTGCGCTGGAAGCCTGAATTTTGGGCATGTAGAAAGTCTGTTCTTTTTATCGTTGCTAAAGTTTGTGTATTCATTAAAATCTTATAAATATAAATATACAGTAATTAAAGATACTGAGCAACATGGGAAACTCGCAGTCATGAAAACAGTCAAAAAGCCGGTCTCCCGCGCTAAATCTGCTGTGGCCGTCAAGCCTGTCAAGCCCGTCGCCCCTGATGCCAAGTTCACAAAAGCCAGTGACAAGATACGACTGGACATTGAAACCGCCATCAAAGACGGCGCACTGCTGCCGGGCGAACCGATTGACGAGGCCGAGTTAGCCAGCCAATACAAGGTTTCCCGCACGCCAATACGCGAGGCGCTGATCCAGCTGCAAACCCAGGGTTTGCTGACCAGCCTGCCACGCGGCGGCATGGTGGTGGCCAAAATGGATTTGCAGCAGCTGCTGCAGCTGTGGGAACTGCTGGCCGAGCTGGAAGGCGTGGCGGTTCGTCTGGCCTGCCAGCGCATGACGCCCAAGGAGCGCGAGGCCATCGCCAGCCACCACGCCAAAAGCCGCATCGTGGCAGAGGCCGACGACATGGCCGGATGGCAGCACAGCAATCTGCAATTTCACGAACTCATCTACCGCGCCAGCCGTAACCCCTACCTGCGCCAGGAAGTGCTGCGTATGCGCTCCCGTACTGGCTACTACCGGCGCCACGCGTTCGGCGCACTGGGCCAGGTCAAGGCGTCGTTCGAGCAGCACAGCCAGATCGTCGATGCTTTCAACAAAAGCGACGGCGAAGCCGCCGCCCAAGCCATGCTGGCCCACATGCGCCCGGCCAGCGACGCCAAGGGCTTGACGGACTTCATTGTGAATTTGCCGAAGGAAGTGTTGGCACGCTGATGTTTGAGTGCTCTGTTTTTAGGAGCTGCTCGCGCATATATTCATTGGCTTGTAGGCATATTTGATGGGTAAATCCGACCCCAAAGCATCAAAAATGGCGTGGAAAGCCAAAATACCGCTAAACCCCACCCCACGTGACCTAAAACCGACAAGGATAGGTTACTACTGGGTAAACAAATAGACGCACTGGTATTTGTGTGGCAGTATTCATGGGTTAATTCTTAATCCCCCCCCACTTGAAAAGAAACCAAGATGAACACCACCACACGCCGTGTATTTTTTATGCAAGTTGCTGCAGGCACATCTGTGCTGGCCGCCACCCACGCTATGGCGCAAGCCCCTGCCATGGTGAATGAAAAAGACCCAGCCGCTGCTGGCCTGGGTTATGCCGCTGACACAACCAAGGTTGACGCGAAAAAATATCCAAAACACAACAACGAGCAAAACTGCGCCAACTGCCAGCTCTACGCTGGCAAAGCCAAAGAGGCCGCTGGCCCCTGCCCACTGTTTGCTGGCAAGCAGGTTGCCGCCAAGGGCTGGTGCAGCGCTTACGTGAAGAAAGCGGGCTGATTTAACGGGTTTAAGTACGCCGCCGAAGTCGCCAGGCGATGTCGGCAGCGTGCGCAACGCCCGCTCCTGTCAGCAGCGCGGCAATCAGGTTCCCGCTGCTGCCCAGCATGGCGCAACGCAGTGCCAGCATCAGGCACAAGCCTGATGCAACATTGAGCAAATAATCACGCGGCGCCAAGCCGCGTTTTGTTTGGTGGTGGTAGGCCAGCAGGGCGGCTACCTCAAGCAGCGTGAGGGCAATGATGGTGTCGATCAGTCCGCCGCCCATGATCCAGGGTTGTAGCCAAGCCTGCATCCAGGACATCACACTTTGGCCAAGCCGAGTAAATGCCCCATGTCTTTGATGAAGATGCGCACATGCGCCATGGGTTTTTTGCGCACCAGCTTTTTGTTCATGTAGGACTCAAACGTCAGCTGCTGCACATCGCGGTCTTCGCAGATTTTGACAAAACGCTCGCGGCGCTTTTCACTGCCGTACCAAAACCACTGCATGATGCCCAGCACGCCAAACACCAGGCCGTGCTCTTTCATGAAGCGTTTGCGCGCCAGCTTAAGACAGCTCGCGTCACCGGTTTGTAGCAGTTCGTGGACTGATTGCGCCGCCAACTGGCCGCCAAACATGGCGTAATAAATGCCTTCGCCCGATGCTGGCGCGACCACGCCTGCTGCGTCTCCTGCCAGCACCACGTCGCGGCCGTTGTCCCAGCGCTTCAAAGGCTTCATGGGCAACGGCGCACCTTCACGGCGCAAGACTTCGGCGTTTTCCAGTCCGGCGATTTGGCGCAATTGACTCACTGCACCGCGCAATGAAAAGCCTTTGTCGGCGCTGCCCGTGCCAATGCTCAAGGTGTCGCCATGCGGAAACACCCAGCCGTAAAAATCAGGCGACAGCTTGCCTTGATAAAAAACATCGCAGCGTGCGTCGTTGTAATCTGCTGGCTTGACGGCGGGGGCACGCACGATCTCATGGTAAGCAAAAACGCATTTGGGGTGGCTTGCACCCGGCACGGTTTGGCGGGCAACCTCCGAGCGAGCGCCGTCGGCACCGATGATGCTGCGAGCGCGCACACGTGCTGGAAAGCCGCTTGATTTTTGCGCCTGCGAGCGCGCTTCAAAATGCACAACAGCCATGCCGTCCGGGTCGCGCTCGATGCGGTCAAAGGTACCGATACGACGCACAGCGCCGCTGGCAGCGGCCCGCTCACGCAGCCATTCGTCAAACTCTTCCCGGTTGACCATGCCCACAAAGCCGTTGTCGATAGGGATGTCCACTTTGTTGTTGCTGGGTGAAATCATGCGTGCTGATGTTGCCCGTGCCACCAGCAGTTTGTCAGGAATGGCGTAATCTTTGATCAAACGCGGTGGAATCGCGCCGCCACAAGGTTTGACGCGCCCTGCGCGGTCCAGCAAGAGCACGGAGCGCCCACGGCGCGCCAGGTCATGCGCTGCAGTCGCGCCTGCGGGGCCACCGCCCACCACCACCACATCAAAGGTTTCTGTCATGCTCATGTTGTTCACCTTTTAAATTGATCGTCACCCAGAAAATCAGTCATGCGGCGGCCTGCATCAAGTGGCCTGTATCAGGCCGCGCAGTGCAAAGGCGCTGACCATCATGCCGGCCACGAACAGCGGCACGCCAAAGCCGCTGTACCACAGGGCGCGCTCGGTCACGCGGGCCAAAAACCGCCGCATCATGACCAGCTGTACCGCCATCAACCCCGCAATGGCGGCCGCGTGCACGGGCTTGCCCCAGCTCAGCAGCAACACCACGACAAGACATTGCGACACGATCATCACGCCGCAGGCGACGCGAGCCGCGTTTTGTACGCCCAGCTGGACCGGCAAAGACCGTACACCCATTTGCCGGTCACCCTCGACCGCCTTGAAGTCGTTCAGCGTCATGATCCCGTGCGTGCCGATGCTGTACAAAAGTGCCAGCATCAGCGAGCGGCTGTCGGGCATCACGCCGCCAGCCATCACCGCCGCACCTGTTGTCCAGGCAATGCCTTCGTAACTCAAGCCGCAAGCCGCGTTGCCCCACCAGCCGTTTTCTTTCAGGCGAATCGGCGGGGCGCTGTAGGCCCAGGCCAAGAGCAAGCCGACAACCGCAGCGCAAAACCCCCAAAACCCCAGGGCCGTCGCAACCAGCAGGGATATCAGCGTCCACAGCACGGCAATGTAAAACCCCCATTGACCGGGCATGCGGCCTGACGGGATGGGGCGCATCGGCTCATTGATGGCATCGACATGGCGGTCATACCAGTCGTTGACAGCCTGGCTGGTGGCACACACAAACGGCCCAGCCAGCGCCACACCCACCAGAGCCAGCAACCATTTGCCCTGCATGACCACGCCCGAGGCCACCACACCGCAAGCAAACGCCCACATCGGCGGAAACCAGGTGATGGGTTTGAACAGTTCTGTGACGGTTGAAAAAGAAGGGCGCTGGGCTAAAACAAGCATGTGTGTATTATTTAATTGACATGTTCTTGTGTCAACTTATATTTACACCTACACTTCGGTGATGCAAAACAGTCACAGAGTCTGTTGATGGGTCATGTGGGGCAACTCGAACGCTTGGCATGACAGGTCGCCGTCCATTTTGATAGGCGGCCCAATTTAGGGTGAAGGTGATGTCATGACTGAAACAAAGAACGCGACAAAAGCCACTGCGGCGACCACTGCGGCCTCCTTTTCAGAGTCATTGTCTGAATGGGCGCCCGAGCTCGCGCGAACCATGGTGTCTTTGGGCGGCGACATCGCCCTGGTGATTGACGAGCGCGGCGTGGTGCAGCGAGTCGACCAGCGCGCATCGACACCGCTGGCCAGTGATGCTCACACTTGGGTAGGCCACCACTGGACAGATACCGTGACCCGTGAATCCAAAGTGAAAGTCGAGCGGCTGATGGCTGAAGCGTCGTCAACCAGCGCCACCCGAAAGCGCGAAGTCAATCACCCTGCGGGCGACGGCGTCACCGTACCTGTTGCTTACACGGCGATGCGACTGGGTGCGCGCGGGCCGATTTTGGCTGTCGGGCGAGACTTGGGCATCAGCGCGGCATTGCAGCAAAAATTCATAGGCGCGCAGCGGGAAATGGAGCGCAACTACGCCCATGCTCGACAAGCAGAAGCGCGCTACCGGCTGCTGTTTCAGGTCGCTACGGATGCGGTGATCGTGGTGGATGGCAGCACGCTCAATATCCTTGAAGCCAACCAAAGTGCGTCTGAATTGTTTGACGTGTCACTCGGCCAGGTGGTCGGGCAAAACGCTGCGTTTGGCTTTGAGGCGCAATCGCGAAACATTGTCAGTGCGGCGCTCAACAGCGCATTGGCAAGTGGGCAGTCGACTGAAACGAGGGCGCAGCTTTTAGGCCGTCTGAGCAGTACCAGTGTGACGGCCACGCCATTTCGCGTCATGGACTCGCAGCAGCTGCTGGTCAGAATCAGAACGACCGAGCAGCTCGGCTCGTCGGCCAATCTGGGTACGACCCTGGCACGGCTGGTTGACAGCGCCAGCGACGGCGTGGCCGTGACCGATGTCGACGGCGGCGTGCTGGTGGCCAACCCGGCTTTTCTCAAGCTTGTGCAAGCCAGCACCGAGGCATCGGTGCGCGGCCGGCCACTGTCAGACTGGCTCAGCTTGCCGAACGAGCCTTTTGCAGAGCTTTTGGCGCGGGTCGGCCGCGAAGGCATGACGGGCTATGCGCCGTCGAGCGTGCTGTCACTCGACGCCATCGTCAAGCCGGTTGAAGTAGCGGCCACCTTGCTCAGTGAGATTGACCCGCCTTGTATAGGCTTCAGTATTCGGCTAACTCCCACGCCGGGTGGCGAGCTGGCCGTGGCTGTCGAACCCATGCAAGCCGCCGTCAGGGTGCTGTGTGACCAGGTGGGCAGCGCCGCACTGCCCGAGCTGATGCGACGTGCCTCAGATGTGTTGCAGCGCAACTTTATCCGCATGGCGATGGAGCGGGCGGGCGCAGACCTGAACAAGGCCGCAACGATGTTGGGTATCAACCGCCAACAGCTGGACATGCTCAATCAGGACCCAACAGGCGCCTGAAGTGCCTGAAGCAGGGCTGATTTGGAGGTGTTTTAGGCCTCTAGGCTAATAAATATATGCGTTAGCAGCTATTTATTTAATAGCAATTGGCTGGCTGAAAAATCAGTCTTCCAGCTCCGCCTTGGCCATTTCCACATCCAGCCGCTCGGTCGCGTCCATGGGTTTGCTGGCTGCCGCCTGCTCGTAGAGCTGGGTGGCTTCCTGCATCTTTTTGTCGCCTTCCAGCATCACCATGCCGTTGGCTTGCTCGATCATCGCAATCGCCGAGGTGGGGTTCAGCTCCCGTGCTTTTCTGAACAGGCTCAGGCCCACGTCTTTCTTGGCACCATAGGTCATGCCGCCTATGAGCGAGCCGACTTTGTCAATCACCTCGGCATGAAAAGCGGCCAGCGCAATGTGTGCGTCAGCATGTTGGGGTTGCAGCTTGATGGCTTGCTCCAGCGCCTGTTTGACCTTGGTGCCCAAGCCTTGGGCCAGTGCCTTGGCCACGCTGATGCCCTGGCCGTAGCGGCCCAGGGCGTACGCTTGCCAGTAATAGGCGTTGGCGTTTTGGGGGGCGGCTTTTTGCTGTGTCTCGGCGCGTTCAGCGGCTTGCATGAACATGTCGAGCTTGGGCTTTTCTTTGGTTTCCAGGTAGTTGGCGTACATGCAGGCGGCCTTGTTGGCGACGGTTAAACCATCACCACCCGCCTTGACGCCTGCATCAAAAGCTTTTTGAAAGTCGCCGTTGTGAAACAGCACCCAGGCACCCAGGACCGCCGTGTCTTTGGGCAGCGGTTCGCAGTCACCCTGATGCAGGCGTGCCCAGTTCTTTTTGACGTTGGCCGCGTCAAAGCTGTAGTCTCCCGCATGCGGGAAGGCTGTCCATTGGGCCATCTTTGTCTCCTTTTTTTATGTGACTTGATGTTACTCAAGATTGATGACTGTTGCTGTAGGCGCCGACCAGCGACTGCAAGTGGGTACGCTGGCTTTGCTCAAGGTACGGCACCAGCAAATTGAGCACATGGTGCGCGCCGCGCAGCAGGGCGGCTTGTGCGTTTTCAGGCTCCAGCGCCTTGCGGGGGTCGCGCACGTATTCAAAGCTCAGCCAGTACGTCAGCACCACCACCATACTGGTGGCGGTGGCTTCCACTTCGCGTGAATCAATCGACACAGCGCCTGCGCGGCTCATGCCGTCAAGCAGGGCTTTGACGGCGCGGGTCTTGTTTTTAAGCACCCACTGAAAATGCGTTTCCAGCCGGCGGTTCTTGCTCAGCAAGTCGTTCAGGTCACGGTATAAAAAGCGGTACTGCCAGATCAGTTCAAACAGTGTGTGCAAGAAGAACCAGGCGTCTTCTACATTGCGCACGGCATCGCTGGCATTGAGCAGCTCGCTCAAGCTGCGCTCATAGCGGTCAAACAGCGAATTGATCAGCTCGTCTTTGGCGGGGTAGTGGTAATAAAGGTTGCCGGGGCTGATGGACAGCTCGGCCGAAATCAGTGTGGTGGAGACATTGGGCTCGCCAAAGCGGTTAAACAGCTCCAGCGTGACCTCCAAAATACGCTCTGCGGTGCGACGCGGCGCTTTTTTCACCATGGTGTGTTCCTTCAGTACTCGGGATGCTCTGCGTAACTCCATGCGGTGGCTGCTAGTGCAGGCTTGGGCGATCTGCGGCGTTGCATGTCTTGCCAATAGTCTAGCTATTGGACTGCGAAATGCGCCTTGCAGCTCATCCCAACCTGCACGACATCCACTCGCAGCGAGTTGCGCAGAGCATCCCAAACTCTACCCCAGCGCGAGCCGAGGGTAAATCAGGGATGTCCAGAAGTAGGGTTCAGGCGGACTTGCGCGCTGCAGGGCGTTTTGCCGCAGGGCTGACGGCCTTTTTGGCGACAGGTTTTGCTGTTGTCTTGGCTGCGGGTGCTTTGGTGCCCATTTTTTGTACGCTCTTGGTCAACTCATCGATGCGGGCCACCAGCGCGTCAACATCTTTGGCTGAAGGCACGCCGAGTTTGTGCAGCGCCTTGGCCACGCGGTCTTCAAAAATGTTCTCCAGCTTGTCCCATTGCTGACCGGCTTTGGACTGGATATCGCCTGCCATGTTAGCCATTTTGCTGGTGGCTTCGGTGAGTTTTTCTTCCGCCACGGCTTGCGTTTTGCGCTGGATGGTCAGGCCTTCTTTCATGAGCGACTCAAACACCTTGCCGCCACCTTCTTGCGCTTTCGAGAAAGCGCCCAGGCCAGCCAGCCAGATCTGCTGGGCTGATTCCTTCACGGCGTCTGCCAAATGTGGGGTGGCGGCTTTGTCTGCGCTCATTTTTTGCAATTTTTTGACCATGATGTGCTCCGTTGGGTGTGGCGTGGGTGTGAATCAGTTCACGCACTAATGTAAATCGATGACTTGGGCTTGGGTAGGTGCGCGCTTCTAGAAAACTAGGGTGTTGTGCCTATTGCGCACGACTGTGCCGCCTTGCGCGGGTTTTCGCTGAATAGGAAAACCCGTGATTCGGACAAGAATCAATCTTTGAACCGTGTGTAGTTACCAACAAGAGGCATCAAGATGCATTATTTCGTCACCGGAGCCACCGGCTTTATCGGCAAGCGCCTGGTTAAAAAACTCCTGGAACGAAAAGGCAGTACGGTGTATTTCCTGCTGCGCAAAGAGAGCGAGAGTAAAGCCGCTGCACTGCGCGACTACTGGGGTGTGAGCGCTGCACGTGCTGTGGCAGTGCACGGCGACCTGACGACAAAAAAGCTGGGTGTCAGCACCGATGACATCAAAAAACTCAAAGGCCAGGTCGACCATTTCTACCACCTGGCAGCGGTGTACGACCTGGACGCTGACGAGGAAAGCCAGATCGCCGTCAACATTGACGGCACACGCCACACGGTCGAGTTTGCCAAGGCGATTGAGGCTGGGCACTTTCACCATGTGTCGTCGATTGCAGCGGCGGGCC
>Ga0075464_10001027_pt1 | contig 12548 bp, 10 predicted proteins | sample DEB19_08_DNA_5_FD_75068 | JGI IMG/M metagenome (GOLD analysis project Ga0075464, IMG submission 75068) | Aqueous microbial communities from the Delaware River and Bay under freshwater to marine salinity gradient to study organic matter... | ecosystem: Environmental > Aquatic > Marine > Coastal ...
CTTGCGCATGCACATCAGCCCGTCTTACGGCAAGGGCCGTGACGTGGGCAACGCCGTGATCGACCAGATGTTCCCCAATGGCGCAACCGGCCGCATTCCGGTGATCGCGGTCACGGGCACCAACGGCAAAACCACCACGGTGCGCTTGACGGCGCACTTGCTCAAGGCGCAAGGCCTGCGCGTGGGCATGACCAACACCGATGGCGTTTACGTGAATGGCCGCCAGACCGATTCAGGCGATTGCAGCGGCCCCCGCAGCGCCCGTAACGTGCTGATGCACCCCGATGTGGACGCGGCCGTGTTCGAGACCGCGCGCGGTGGCCTGCTGCGCGAAGGCCTGGCCTTTGACCGCTGCAATGTGGCCATCGTCACCAACATGGGCGGCGGTGATCACCTGGGTCTGAACTACATCACCACGCTCGAAGACCTGTCTGTTTTGAAGCGTGTGATTGTGCTCAACGTCGAGCAAAACGGCATGGCCGTGCTCAACGCAGCCGACCCGGCTGTGGCTTCGATGGCACCGCACTGCCCTGGTGATGTGACCTTTTTTGCGCTCGATGCCAACCAGCCCGTGCTGGCCACGCACCGCGCTCAAGGCAAGCGTGTCGTGTTCACCGAAGACGGCCACATCGTGGCCCAAAAGGGCAAACAGATTTTCCGCATTCCGCTGTCCCAAGTGCCGCTCACCCGACAAGGCCAGATCGGGTTCCAGACCGAAAACGTCATGGCCTCCATTGGCGCCGCCTGGGCCGTGGGTGTGCCGTGGGATGCAATAGCCCAAGGTGTGGCCACCTTCATCAGCGACATCCAGGGCGTGCCTGGCCGCTTCAATGTGTTTGACTACCGAGGTGCCACCCTGATCGCCGACTACGGCCACAACCCGGATGCCATTCAGGCGCTGGTGCAAGCGGTGGACAACATGCCTGCCAAAAAGCGCATGGTGGTCATCAGCGGTGCAGGCGACCGACGCGACCAAGACATCCGCGACCAAACCAAAATTTTGGGCCAAGCCTTTGACGATGTCTTGCTCTACCAGGATGCCTGCCAGCGCGGACGTGAAGACGGTGAAGTCATCGCCTTGTTGCGCGAAGGTTTGCAAGGCGCTGCGCGGACCACTTATGTGCAAGACATTCAGGGCGAGTTCAACGCGATTGACACGGCCTTGAGCCGCCTGTCAGCGGGTGACCTGTGCCTGATTTTGATCGACCAGGTGGAAGAGGCTTTGGCCTACATCACCGAGAAAGTCAAAGCCAGCGGCGCTTGACCTCAAGCAGCTGGGTTCATGAACAAGGCCAGTGCCACACTGGCCTTGAACACACCGGCCCACAGCCACCATCGCCACAAAGTCGCTGACTGGCGTTCCACCAGCCGGTAGAGCAATGCGCCACCCACCAGTGACAACAACAGGGCGAGTAGCATGCCCAGTGTGTTGGCCCACAGCACATCGGGCCACACGGCGCTGACCCCTGCGCTGACGACCACGGTCACGCCAAAATGGATCAAAAACACCGAATACGACACGGTGGACAGCCAGTGCACGGCTTGCACCCACCATGAAGAGCGGATGAAATCACCGGACAACCACGCTGCAGGCACGCCCATCAACAAACAGGCCACGCCCAACGCAGTTGCAATGCGCAAGCGAGGCTCCAGCCACCAAGCGACGGCACCAATCACCAGCATCAACGCCCACGCCAGCCAACGCTGATTGGGTGCACCAGGCATGCCCGAGCTGGCATGCTGACGCGCCTCCCAAGCGAGCAAACCCAAACCGTAAGAGCCAAAAAAATAAACGCCGTGGTTGTCCAGGCCAGCATGCAAGTTCCACCCCCACAAAGAAGTGCAGGTCAGGCACAACCACAGGCCCCAGCGCAAAGTCCGAGCCGAGTGCACCGCGTGCGCCGAACGACAGGCTTTGACCAGCATCAGACTGAACAAGGTCATGGCGTACAACTGAAAATCGATGGCCACGTACCAAATACCAGCCGACAGCGCCTCCATGTCCAGCACATGCTGCAGCAGCAGCATGTGTGCCAGTGCCTGCCCCCAATCGGGCGTGGCCGACAGGCTGGCATGGTCAAAGTCAGGGCGTACCCATTCGGTGACCAAGACGGTGAAACTGAGCGCCGCCAGCAAAGGAATAGCCAAGCGCAAATAGCGTTGCCAGGCCAGTTTCAGGGCCTCTGACAAATCCAGTGCCTCATACCGCGCCAGACTACCTGCGGTCAAGAAACCCGCACACACCAAAAAGAACTGCACCGCCAAACGACCGTGGTCATAAAGCCAATCCAGCACAGCAGGCCAGGCAACGGCCACCACATCCGACATGGGGCCATAAAACGCCATGTGGTGCAGCACGATGAGCAAGCAGCCGGAGGCCTTGATCGCATCAATCAAAAAAGAGCGCCCCGAAGGGCGCTTTGCTAACGTGGAAACCACCGGGTTCAGACAAACACCGCCGTCATCACAGTGCCAAGCGCACGCGTGCTGCTTGGTATTGCGCCTTGAACTTGGCCACCAGTTCGGCCGTGCTCACCACCGCCTGAATGGCACCAATACCTTGGCCGCAACCCCAGATGTCTTTCCAGGCTTTTTTGGCATCGCCGCCAAAGTTCATCTTGGTCGGATCGGACTCAGGCAGGTTCTCTGGGTCCAGGCCTGCAGCGCGGATCGATGGGGCCAGGTAATTGCCGTGCACACCTGTAAAAAGGTTGCTGTACACGATGTCATCCGAATTGCTGTCGACGATGGCTTGCTTGTAGTCATCTGCGGCACGCGCCTCGTGGGTCGCGATAAAGGCCGAACCAATGTAGGCAAAGTCTGCGCCACAGGCCTGCGCCGCCAAAATGGCATCGCCTGAAGCGATCGAACCCGACAAGGCCACTGGGCCATCGAACCACTGGCGAATTTCTTGGACCAAGGCGAACGGGCTTTTGACGCCCGCATGGCCTCCCGCACCAGCGGCCACAGCAATCAGGCCATCAGCGCCCTTTTCGATCGCCTTGTGCGCATGCTTGTTGTTGATGATGTCGTGCAGCACCACACCACCGTAGCTGTGTGCGGCTTGGTTGATCTCTTCCCGCGCACCCAGCGAAGTGATGATGATCGGCACCTTGTATTTCACGCACATGGCCATATCGTGCTCAAGGCGGTCATTGCTCTTGTGCACGATTTGGTTAATCGCGAAAGGTGCAGCGGGCTTGTCCGGGTTGGCTGCGTTGTAGGCGGCCAGGGCTTCGGTGATTTCGATCAGCCAATCTTCCAATTGCGCGGCAGGCCGGGCGTTCAAAGCGGGCATTGAGCCCACAACGCCGGCTTTGCACTGCTCAATGACCAGCTTGGGGTTGCTGATGATGAACAAGGGTGATGCGATGACAGGAAATGGCAGCTTCGCCAGAACGGGTGGCAACTTGGACATGGGGTCTCCTCAAATGGTGGACGAATTGTCTAAGACCGAAACAGGGATGGCTGTCGGCGCGGGGACACGCCAGCCAGTTTGAAAACAGCAAAAGCCAACAAGCCACGCCCGAAGGTTGGGCCTGCCGGTCTTCAGCCGCGGTCGAGAAAATTCAGAAAGCGTCAAGCGCCATCGCTGTCACGCTGCCAGCGCCTTCCACGATGCTGTCGCGCAGGCCGGGGGCCTTGGACAGAATGTGGTCCGCGTAAAAACGTGCGGTGGTGACCTTGGCCAGCATGAAGGCGGCATCTTGCGCCTGCGCTTGCGGGCTGAGTGCCACCAGCAAAGCGCGGCCCATTTGCCAGCCCGCCATCAGGTTACCAGCCAGCATGAGGTACGGCACGCTGCCTGCAAACACGTCGTTGGGGTGGGCCTTGGTGTTGCCCGCCACGAAATCGACCACGTCCACAAAGGCTTCACGCGCGGCCTTGATGCGACGGGCCACAGCTTGCGCATCGGCGTTGCCGGAGGCGGTCAGTTCGCTTTCGGTCTGCGCCACTTGCGCGGCCAGTGCCTTGGCGGTTTGGCCACCATCGCGCGCAGTCTTGCGGCCCACCAGGTCGTTCGCCTGGATCGCGGTCGTGCCTTCGTAGATGGTCAGAATCTTGGCATCGCGGTAATACTGCGCCGCACCGGTTTCTTCGATGAAGCCCATGCCACCATGCACTTGCACGCCCAAGCTGGTGACTTCAAGACTCATTTCGGTGCTGTAGCCCTTGACCAGCGGCACCATGAATTCGTAAAACGCCTGGTTTTGCTTGCGCACCTCGGCATCGGGATGGTGGTGCGAGGCGTCGTAAGCCGCGGCAGCGGTAGAGGCCATGGCGCGGCATCCCTCGGTATAGGCGCGCATGGTCATCAGCATGCGACGCACATCGGGGTGGTGAATGATGGGGCCCGCTGCAGGCAAGCTGCCATCTACAGGGCGGCTTTGCACGCGGTCGCGAGCGTACTGCACGGCACGCTGGTAAGAGCGCTCAGCAATCGCGATACCCTGCACGCCGACCGCATAACGGGCTGCGTTCATCATGATGAACATGTATTCAAGGCCCCGGTTTTCTTGACCGACCAAATAACCCACGCCCCCACCGTTGTCGCCAAACTGCAGCACGGCTGTAGGGCTGGCCTTGATGCCCATTTTGTGTTCGATGCTCACGCAATGCACGTCGTTGCGCTCGCCCAAGGAACCATCGGCATTGACCCTGAATTTAGGTACCACGAACAGGCTGATGCCTTTGACGCCCTCAGGCGCACCCGCCACGCGGGCCAGCACCAGGTGCACGATGTTCTCGGCCATGTCGTGCTCACCGTAGGTGATGTAGATCTTGGTGCCGAAAATTTTGAAAGAACCATCGGGCTGTGGCTCGGCGCGGGTACGCACAGCGGCCAAGTCCGATCCAGCCTGCGGCTCGGTCAGGTTCATGGTGCCTGTCCACTGGCCGGAAATCAGTTTTTCGAGGTAGATGGCTTTGAGCTCGTCAGAGCCAGCGGTGATCAATGCTTCGATCGCACCGTCGGTGAGCAAGGGGCACAGCGCAAACGCCATGTTGGCCGAATTGAGCATTTCGCCGCAAGCCGCGCCAATGGTTTTGGGCAGGCCTTGACCACCAAACTCTGTCGGGTGCTGCAAGCCTTGCCAGCCGCCTTGGGCGTATTGCTGATAAGCCTCTTTGAAGCCGGGCGTGGTGGTCACACCGCTGCCGTTGTGAAAAGAAGGGTTCTTGTCACCTTCCCAGTTCAGCGGCGAGATCACGTCCTGGTTGAGCTTGGCGCACTCCTCGAGAACGGCTTGCGCGGTTTCAAGACCTGCATCTTCAAAGCCCGGAATTTGCGCGATCTGGTCGATTCGAGCCAGATGTTCGATATTGAAAAGCATGTCCTTCAAGGGGGCGATGTAGCTCATTTTTGTCTCCTGCAACAGATTGAAAACGGAAATCCAACAAACCGGTAGCTGTGCTCAAGGGCTACAAAAAAGGCATCGCGTGCGATGCCTTTTTCTGTGCGCCGATGGCTCAAAGTGCCTGTGTCAACTCGGGCACTGCCGCAAACAAATCGGCTTCGAGACCAAAGTCGGCCACGCTGAAAATCGGGGCCTCAGGGTCCTTGTTGATCGCCACGATCACCTTCGAATCCTTCATGCCCGCCAAGTGCTGGATCGCACCCGAAATGCCGCACGCGACATACAACTGCGGCGCGACGATCTTGCCCGTCTGGCCCACCTGCAAGTCGTTGGCGGCGTAACCGGCATCGACCGCCGCACGGCTCGCACCAATGGCAGCACCTAGCTTGTCGGCCAGCGGCGTCATCACTTCGTTGAACTTTTCAGCACTGCCCAAAGCACGACCACCCGAGACAATGATCTTGGCTGCAGTCAACTCGGGGCGGTCGTTCTTGGCGATCTCGCTGCCCTTGAAGCTGCTCTTGCCGCTGTCAGCTTGCGCTGCCGCAATTTCTACCTCTGCGCTGCCACCCGTTGCGGCTGCGGCGTCAAAGCCGGTCGTGCGCACGGTGATCACTTTGGTGGCGTCGGTGCTTTGCACAGTGGCAATGGCGTTGCCAGCGTAGATCGGTCGCTCAAAGGTGTCGGCCGAGTCCACCTTGGTCACGTCACTGATCTGTGCCACATCCAGCTTGGCCGCCACGCGGGGGGCCACGTTTTTGCCGCCTGCAGTGGCAGGAAACAGGATGTGGCTGTAATTGCCAGCAATGGCGAGCACTTGGGCCGCCACGTTTTCGGCCAGTCCGTGGGCCAGAGATTCGCTGTCGGCATGGATGACTTTGGCGACGCCAGCTATTTTGGAGGCCGCTTGCGCAGCCGCAGCGGCGTTGTGCCCCGCCACCAGCACATGCACATCACCCCCGCAAGCAATCGCTGCGGTAATGGTATTCAAGGTGGCGCCTTTGATGGAGGCGCTGTCGTGTTCTGCGATAACGAGAGAAGTCATGTTCTTTTGTCCTTAGATCACTTTGGCCACGTTTTTCAACTTATCCACCAGCGTAGCCACATCGGGCACCTTGATGCCAGCGCTGCGCTTGGCAGGCTCGGCCACTTTCAGGGTCTTGATGCGGGGGGCCACGTCGACTCCCAGGTCTTCTGGCTTGAAGGTGTCGAGCTGTTTTTTCTTGGCCTTCATGATGTTGGGCAACGTCACATAGCGCGGCTCGTTCAGTCGCAAATCAGTGGTCACCACGGCAGGCAAGCTGATGGACAGCACTTCGAGGCCGCCATCGATTTCGCGCGTCACTTGGGCTTTGCCGTCCACGATTTCCACTTTGGAAGCAAAAGTCGCTTGCGGCAAGTCGGCCAAAGCAGCCAGCATCTGGCCGGTCTGGTTGCAGTCGTCGTCAATCGCTTGCTTGCCCAAGATGATCAGGCCCGGTTGCTCTTTGTCCACCAAGGCCTTGAGCAGCTTGGCCACAGCCAAGGGCTGCAGGTCAAGATCAGCGGGGGTTTCAACCAAGATACCGCGGTCGGCACCAATGGCCATGGCGGTGCGCAGGGTTTCCTGGCACTGTGTCACGCCACAAGAAACGGCGATCACTTCGGTGGCAAAGCCTTTTTCTTTCAGGCGGACAGCTTCTTCGATGGCGATTTCGTCAAAGGGATTCATGCTCATCTTGACGTTGGCAATGTCTACACCCGAACCATCGGACTTGACGCGCACCTTGACGTTGTAGTCCACGACCCGCTTCACGGGAACCAGAATTTTCATGAAAGCATCTCCATTGATAGATCAAAACCAGCGATGTTTTGAAACACGCCATTGAGGGAAACTAATTGACGTTAACGTAAACGTCAATTGTGCATCAAAACACTTTTAAAACAATGAATTATCGGCAGAAAAGCACGGTCGTTCGTATTTTCAGATCGCATTTTGGCATTTTTCAATATCCTAACCCCAGGAATTCACCGACCAATCGGTTGGCGAATCAGGGTTAGCATGGAGTGCGTTCTGGCCGAATCTAGATTAGATTATGTTTTGTAACCAATTTGACGGAGCATCCTGATGAAGAAAACCCTAATTTCCATGGCGGCAGTCGCCCTGACAAGCTTGACTGGTGTGGCGCAAGCGCAGACGGTGCTGACCGTCTCCAGCTGGCTCCCGCCCACGCACACAGCCAGCATGGCGCAAAAAGAATGTTGCGACCTGCTGACCGACAACACCAAGGGCCGCATCAAGTGCAACATCTTGCCTCGCGGCGTGACACCCGCACCCGGCACCTATGACGCCATCAAAAATGGCTTGGCTGATCTGTCGTACACAGTGCACGGTTACACCCCAGGCCGTTTTGTCATGACACAAATGTCGGAATTGCCTTTCTTGGGCAACAGCGCAGAAACCATCTCGGTGGCACTGAGCCGCGTGACTGGCAAACACCCTGAATTTGCAGCTGAGCACCAAGGCGTCAAGGTCATCACCTTGTTCTCGCATGGCCCCGGCATTGTGTTCAACACCAAGCGCGCCATTGCCAAGACAGACGACCTGAGCGGTTTGAAGTTCCGCGTTGGCGGCGGCATGGTCAATGAAATGTCCAAAGCCCTGGGCATGAACGTGACCCTGAAGCCAGCGCCTGATTCTTATGAGCTGCTGTCCAGCGGCGTGATGGATGGCACTTTGTTCCCGGCCGAATCGACCGAGTCGTTCAAAATCGACAAAATCATCAAGCACGCCACCACATTCCCAGGCGGCCTGTACAACACCAGCTTTGTGTTCATGATGAACCAAGCCAAATACGACAAATTGTCTGCGGAAGACAAAAAAGCCGTGGACGCGATCTCCGGTGAAACCGCAGCCCGCATCTTTGGCCGTGGCTGGGACAAAGTGGACCGTCGCGCATTTGGCCTGATGCAAGCCAACGGCGTTCAAGTGACCAAAGCCGATGCCAAATTTGTGGCCGACATCAAAGCCAAAACAGCCCCACTGGAGCAAGGCTGGGTCAAGGCCGCGGAAGACAAAGGCCTGAAAAATGCGGCCAAAGTGTTGGGTGAGTTCCGCGCAGAAATCGCCAAACTCGAAAAGTAAGCCGCAGCAAAACCACAGCGGGTAGGCTGAGAACCTCTCAGCCCACAGCGGTATCCGCCATGACCGGCAGATACCGCTTTTTTGTATCAAGGAATGATTTTGAAAAAACTCTTGGAAACGGCCTGCGGCATCCTGGCCGGCTTGGCCCTTTTTGCCATCATGGTCTTGACCTTTTTGGACGTAAGCGGCCGGAAACTGCTGAGCCACTCGATCACCGGGTCTTTGGAACTCACCGAGTTGTTGATGGTGGTGGTTATTTTTGGCGCACTGCCTTTGGTGTCTGAACGGGGTGAACACGTTGTGTTTGACTCGCTCGATGCCATCTTGCCCGATACCTTGAAAAAAATTCAGCGGGCACTGGTGCATTTGCTGTGCGCAGCGGCTTTGATCGGCTTGGCTTGGCTCATGTGGCAAACCGGCAATGATTTTGTGACCAGCGGCGAGACCACGGCACAACTGAAAATCCTGAAAGCCCCCTTCATTCATGGCATGGGCTTGCTGTGTGGTTTCACCGGCCTGATCCATCTGAGCATGATGTTCAAGCCTTTGGACCATGAAGAAGCCGAAGGAGGCGCACTGTGATCGAAGCACTGATTGGATTTGCGGCCATCTTTGGCCTGGCGTTGTTGCGCATGCCCTTGGCTTTCTCGATGGGTCTGGTCGGCTTGGTCGGCATTGGCCTGACACGCGGCTGGATGCCGGCCATGGCCAGTACCGCGCAAGTGGTCTATGACACCGGTTTTGCCTACACCTTGTCGGTCATTCCCTTGTTCATCTTGATGGGTAATTTCGTGGCCCGCGCTGGCTTGGCACACGAGCTGTTTCATGCGGCGTACACCTTCATTGGCCACCGCCGAGGTGGCTTGGCGCATGCCACGATTGCGGCTTGTGCAGGCTTTGGTGCCATCTGCGGTTCGTCCATCGCGACCGCCGCCACCATGAGCAAGGTCGCCTACCCGTCCATGAAAAAGCTCGGCTACAGCGATGCCTTGTCCACGGGCGTGATCGCTGCGGGCGGCACCCTAGGCATCATGATTCCGCCCTCCACCATCATGGTGATCTACGGCATCATCACCGAGACACACATCGGCAAACTGTTTGCCGCAGGCGTGATTCCCGGCGTATTGACCGCCATCTTGATGATGGTGGCCGTGGTCATCATGACCGCACGCGATCCAGAGCACGCGCCTGCTGGCGAAAAGTTCACCTGGCCTCAACGCTGGGCGGCGCTGCGCGGCATCTGGGGCGTTTTGTTGTTGGTGGTCATTGTGCTGGGCGGTATTTATGGCGGTTTCTTCACCGCAACAGAAGGCGCTGGCATGGGGGCGATGGGGGCGTTTTTGTTTGCGCTGGCACGCGGGGCGCTGAACTGGAAAGCCTTGTTCGAGGTGTTAGTGGAGTCGGCCCGCACCACGGCCATGCTGTTCACCTTGTTGATCGCAGCGACCATCTTCGCCAACTTCGTCAACTTCACCAGCATGCCCTTTGAGCTCAAAGAATGGATCACCGGATTGGGCCTGTCCCCCATCATGATCGTGGCTGCGATGATGTTGGTTTACATCTTGCTGGGCACCGTGATGGAAGAGCTCACGATGGTGTTGCTGACCATTCCCTTGTTCTTTCCCATCGTGATCCAGCTGGGTTTTGACCCGGTCTGGTTTGGTGTGCTGATCGTGATGGTGATTCAAATCGGCTTGATCTCGCCACCTGTGGGCATGAACCTGTTCGTGCTCAACACCTTGCTGCCCAAAGTGGGGCTGGGCACCATCTTCCGTGGCGTATGGCCGCTGGTATTGGTGCTCATCGTCACGCTGGGGCTGTTGTTGGCCTTCCCCGCCCTGAGTTTGTGGCTGCCGTCCCTGATGGACTGAGCAGAACACGCTGCGGAAACGGGATCTCGATCCCATGTTCGCGCAAGGTGCTCAAAATGGCCCGATTGATGTCTGACTTGAGGTTGAGCTGGCCACTGGCGGGGTCTTCAAACCAATAGCTCACGGTGAACTCCAAGCCATCAGCGCCAAAGGCCGACAAGGCCACCAAAGGGGCCGGGTCGGTCAACACGCGCGGCTGCGCCTGGCAAGCTTGTTGAAGCAGGGCTATCACCTGGTCAACAGGCGCATCGTAGGCGACCGAGACCACCGTGCTTTGCGCCACCTTGGCATCGGCCAACGACAGGTTCTCTACCCGCTGCGTGATCAGCATCTCATTGGGCACGATGGACTCTCGGCCTGTGGGTGATCGGATCAAGGTGTAGCGGGCCTTGATGTCGGTGATGCGGCCCTCAAAGTTATCCACTTTCACCAGGTCTCCGATGCGCATGCTGCGCTCGGCCAGGATGACGAAGCCACTGACATAGTTGGCCGCCAGCTTTTGCAAACCAAAGCCAATGCCCACCCCCACCGCACCGCCCAGCACCGACAAAGCCGTCAAGTCAATGCCCACCGAAGACAGGGCCAGCAGCAAGCCCACAAACATCAGCAAGGCCCGCACCGTGTTGCTGATGACCTTGCGCAACGACAAGTCACTGCCCGTGGCCGATTTGAGCAAACGTGACTCCAGCGCTGCAGAAATCCAGAGCGTGAAGATCAACACCGCACCCGCCGTGAGCGCCCCCTCGATCAGCGTGCGCACCGACAGCATAGAGCCACCGACCTTCCATCGAATCTGGTCCAGCTCATCCAGAACCAGCGGCAAGATGCCCGTGACCCACAGCACCACAGCCAACCAGGCGATCCACGAGATCGTGCGTTCTAAAACCCGCACAAAAGGGGCTTCGCCAAACGCCACTTGCAAGACCTTGACGCCAAAACGGATCAAGGCCAGCGAGATGCACACCGGCAACAAAATGCCAAACAAGGCCACGGGGTGGTCAACCGTCAACAGAGTACGGGCAGCAAAAGTCAAGCCCAGCAACACTGTTGGAAACAAGACCCCATCAATCAGGCGCTTGCCCAGCAAGACCGACAAATCTTGCGCGGCAAAAACACGGCGCACACCCCAGACAAGAAGCCAGGCCAGCGCCACACAAACCGCAAACGCCCCCAACACCTGAAGCGACTCGGCGCGGGCCAAGGTGTCCAGCCAAGCCAGCGGGTCGGCAATGTGCAGGGATTTCAAATTCGCCATGTCGGTTTCCTTTTGTCGATGAAGGCCTGAACGCCCTCTTGGGCCACATCGTCCATCATGTTGCAGGCCATGGTTTGACCGGCCAATTGGTAAGCGGCTTCAATGCCCATTTCGCGCTGCTTGTAAAACAAGGCCTTGCCCATGCGCACCGCTTCACGGGGCTTGCCCAAAATGGCATTGACCAAGGCATCGACCTGTGCATCCAGCTCGGTCGCGGCACACACCCGGTTGAGCAGCCCCCGGCTGCGGGCCTCATCGGCCGAAATAAAACCACCGGTCAGCAACATTTCCATGGCCTGTTTGGCGTGCATATTGCGCACCAATGGCACGCTGGGCGTCGCGCAAAACAAACCCACATCAATGCCATTGACGCCAAAGGTGGCGCTGTCCACCGACACAGCCAAATCGCATTGCGCCACCAACTGGCAACCAGCTGCCGTGGCCAAACCTTGCACACGGGCAATCACAGGCACCGGCAAATTCTGAATCGACAGCATCATGCGGCTGCATTGGGCAAACAGCTTTTGGTAGTAAGCCTGCTCGGGCTGGGCACGCATTTCTTTCAGGTTGTGCCCTGCGCAAAAAGCTTTGCCTGTCGCAGCCAACACCACCACACGCGCCTGTTGGTCTTGTGCAATGGCGTTCAGGGCTGTTTGCAAAGCCTCGAGCATGGCCTCGCTCAGGGTGTTGAAGGTGGCGGGGCTGTTCAAGGTCAGGCTGTGTACGCCACGCGCGTCGCGTTGGTGCAACAACAGGTCTGCGGCGATGGGTAAAGTTGAATCAGTCATGCGCCCGATTGTGCCTAAACCACAAGTCAAATCGGCCGCTCAGGCGCAAACCCAGTCGACCTTTTCAAACATCGGCCAGCACACGCAAGTGCGCTTCTACACTGCGCCCCAAGGCACTCAGGTTGTAGCCACCCTCCAGGCAACTGACGATGC
>Ga0075464_10001028_pt1 | contig 12545 bp, 18 predicted proteins | sample DEB19_08_DNA_5_FD_75068 | JGI IMG/M metagenome (GOLD analysis project Ga0075464, IMG submission 75068) | Aqueous microbial communities from the Delaware River and Bay under freshwater to marine salinity gradient to study organic matter... | ecosystem: Environmental > Aquatic > Marine > Coastal ...
CCATCTACGCTAGCATTTACCACGGCTTCCGCTTCGTTTAATGCAAGTGGAGACATCACCTTTAATGGTGCTAGCTCTAGCTTAGAGTGTGATGGGACTACGGCCACTGACTTGTTGTTAGATCAAGCTAACAAGGATGTTATTATTGGTGGTGGTGACAAGACAACTCAGGAAGAGTTAACGATTAGAGCAAACACTGGGGATGCGGCCCTTAGTCTTAGGGTGAACAACAGTTCAAGCAATACTTGGACGATGAGCAATGAAAACTCTTCAAGTGATACGTTAACTTATTCTTACAATTCTTCTGATAAGGTTTTGTTTCTTACAGATGGAAGAATAGCTGCCGGAGGGCAAGCTTCTACAGAGGCGATTGCCTGGGAAGCTTATTCAGGTACAACGTGTTCACCAGCAAGTTGCACAACTACTGTTGATGCTTCAGCTCCTGGAACTGGAAGGCCATTATCGTTTAGCTGTTGCGTTGGTTCAGCTACAGTTTCAGTATGTAACACATCTCTTGCAGTGCCGAAATATGATGACGGGGCAGACGCTTTAACAATAGATATTTCAAGTGCAACATTTGCAGGGCAGAGTTACAACTGCATTGTCTTCTACGGTTCTTAATACTCTATGGAGTTAAACAAAGCGAGCCGTCATAAGATTCTAAGTTACCTAAGAACCACGGATGCTCTTAAGAATACCCCTATAGATAGAATCATCTCCCATATCGCTAAGCTCGAAGCCTGTGAGCAGTTAGAGGCTGAAGAAGATATTGATGGTAACTTAGTCTATGCCGTTGGCTGGTGGAAGTTAACAGACAAGGCTATCGAGGACATGCTTAATGACATCCCTCCAAAGCGATATAACCGTGGCCGTAACATCGTAGGACTCTTCTGGTTGATTCCTAATCAGGATCTTGGTATCATGCAGATGCGACGTATTGTTAAGAGAATCTGTAAGATGGAACGAGCTACTTCTCTTCACATATGGACGCCTAGAGATAAATGGTTTTGTGTGCGGCTTAGTCCCTCCCAAAAGCCCTGGCAGCGAATGAAACGCTCCAAGGTGAATCAGGTAATGAAAGTTTTATCTGGGAGTTAAACTATGCCTCCACCAGTACTATTGGGAGCCGGGCTTGTAGGTTCAGCAGCAACGGGGTTATTTGGTGCGTCGGAAGCTGGCAATGCAGCTAAGAATGCTAGACGTTCAGCACAGCAGTCCTTCGATTTTGCCCAACAGTTTAGACCTGAACTGTTTGGCCCAAATGCTCAGCAACAGTCTGACTTCTACAGATTGCTTTTACAGCAACAGTTTCAACCGACATTCTTCACTCCCCAGCAACAGGCTCAAGCCGCCAGTTCATTAACAGATCAGTTTAATAAGCAGACCGAGCAGGGAAGGCAGACGCTTAATGAGAGCAATGCATCTAGGGGATTATTTCGCTCAGGTATTGGCGCACAGCAAGAGAGCCAATATTTAGGGAATCAGAACAAGACGCTTCAAGACATGCTGCTACAGCAGGACTTGCAGTTCAGACAACAGAACGCTGCTGAAGCTGCTAGAGCGTTTGGTTTAAATCAACAGGCGTTGGGGATGGCTGGTAATTACGGGTTAAATCAGCTGAACCAACAGCAGGATTTATACAGATTGCTTCTAGGTTATGCGCAGGGACAAGGGGCTGGGGCTGGACAAGCTACAACAGCAGCTAACCAAGCATTTGGTCAAGCCATCCAGGGTCCGTTCAACGCTCTAACACAGGGTGGGCTGCTTGGTATGTATGGTGGGTTTAAGGGGTGATTTATGCCGGTTAATGGATTTGGACCCATAGTTACAGGTGGAGCACCAGCAGGAACAGGCTTAGCCCAGGCCTCTGCTAATGTATTTCAAGACTTTACGTCAACCCTTAAGGACTTGGCGTTCTTTAATCTTACACAGAAGAAGCAGGAAGAGGCCGCTGCTAGAGATGCTGCTCTCAGAGAACAATTACTTCGCATGCAGACAGAGGCTGCTGCGGCGCAGAATGCTCAGGATATTGCAGGCCGTCAGGCTTTAGAGGGGACACGCTTCGGCAATGAATCGAAGTTAGCGGATCAGCGGTATGCACGCGACATTGAGTTAGAGAAGATCCGTGCTGCTAATGAGCGAGCTATCGCTGGTATTAGAACTAAGGCAGATCGTGGGTTTAGAGATGAGCGTGATGTGCGAGCACAGCTAGCCCTCTACACAGGGCCAGAGAATCTTAAATTTATTCCTAACTCTAAAATCACAGAGGCGCTTAAGCTACAGTCACTAGCTCCTTTACAAGAGTATGTGGATAAGTTTTCTAAGTTAGACTCATTCTCTAAGATCTTCGATGCTGAAGGTAAAATTCCGCGTAAGCTAGCCAGAGATCTTGGTTATACTCCAGAAGAGAAGAAGTCTTTAGAGAAGATCTATTTAATCAGTGATCCTATTAAGCAGGCTGATGCTATTCAGCAGTTTGAATCTGCCAAAGCTAACACAAGTGCAGTAGCAGCACCTCAAGAGCCGTCGTTCTTAAGCACTGTTAGCGATGCATTTCATAGTATCTTTAATCCACCGCCCGTGGTTTCACCTACGGCTAGGCTAGCTCCGCCTCCGGTATTGCCTAATCTTCAACCTACACAGTTACCTATACAGCCGCAGCCATCATTGGCAGGTATTTTACAGAGCATCTGGAATCCAACACAACAACCATAGGTGATTCGTGGCAGATATAATTCCCAAAACGCCTAAACTGCCGGACATCAGTGGTAATTTATTCGATGATACTTTTGGCGCTACATTCGATGAGAAGCAAGTTAAGAAATATCTACGTGGCAAGCCAGAAGAGAAGCTTGACGTAATTCGTCGCTATCAAGACAAGAGTATTGCCGAATCTGCCCTTGAGGTAATCCGTAACTTCGGAGGTGAGGCTAAGGATATCATCTCTGGCATCCCTATTCTTGGTGGGATGGTAGCTAGGAAGGCTTACAACGCCGTCACTAACCCAGCGGACACGATAGAATCAATAACGTCAGGTGAAGCTTGGGATAGCTTGAAGGATGGATTCTTCGATATCACTGGGGCGGTAGCTGATGACTATAAGGATCGTTATGGAGATCTCTTTGAAGGGGATTTTGAAGCGTTTGCAGCTAAGCAGAAGGATAAACCCCTCTCCTTTCTCTTAGATCTTGGTGCGGTATTTTCTCTTGCTGGTGGGGCAGCTAGGGCTGGTGGAGCTGCCATTGCTAAGACAGCAGCGACAGAAGCCTTAGAGAAGACTGGAACGGTTCTCCCTAAATTTGGGGGTCTGATACGGCCCCTAGCTGAAGCTCCTAATGCCTTAGGTAAGGTAGGCGTGGCTTTAGAGAATGCGGGTAGAGTATTGGACCCCCTCCAGGTTGGTAAGGCAGGGATTAAATCACTAGGTACCGCATTCCCAGAAGCCCCCATATTTGGAGCTAATGCTCAAGCAGATAGAATGTATAAGAAGCTAGGTATCGACTTACCTGTTGATGAGGCGAACCGTTTACGTTTCGGCTATTTCAAGGAAGTAGATGGGAAGCGTGTCAGAGTCCCTGGATTAGAAGAGAAGTTAATCAAATGGGATAATGCTTTTAAAGATTTGTCAGCTGAAGAGATTCTGCAAATGCCACTGCATCTCAGTGGGCTTGACGACATCCCTCTCAGTGCTCAGTCGGAGGCTTTTAGAAAGGCTGCTGATGTAGCTACAGATATCTTCACAGATGAAGAGAACCTTAAACTGTTCGGAATTACTAAAGAGACGGCTAGACGCCGTGTGGCATTCCCATTGATCCAGAAGTATGTTCGTGACGGTACGTTGCCGATTGATGATGAGCTTTTTATGTATCTCAACCAGGCTGGGATTGCCCGTAAGATTAATGGCAAGATTGAGCTTGTAGCTGATAAGGGGCTTGATTCCCTACCATCTAAACTCTTTGATGACCAGACACTATTGCCGATACAGAGCGCGGTTGATAAAGCTATCTATGTGCCTCTCTTGGATGGGGAGCGTACATTAACACCTACAACCTACTTTGGTCGTATCACCCGTGGCCTTGATAGAAGCAAGTCGGCTTTTGAGAAGAGTTTTGCTGGAGCTGTAGCCAACAAATATTTAAAGACTAAAGACCCTACAGTGATTGCTGATATCCGTGAAGTTGGGCGTATGTTTATGACCGAGCGCGCCAACGCGCAGCTTGTGCAGAATCTTTCAGAGAAGATTTTCCAAGCGGCAGATCCAGTAACTGGGGATCGATTAGCCAAGCCTTTATATCTTGGGAAGGTGCCGACTAATATCGCTCAGTTCCAGAATGGGGCTGATGTAGCGGCTATTATCAATAACATGGATAACCCGCTTAAGATGGCGAGTATCGATGATGTTTATAAGAAAGTTCATGGGAAGACGAAGAGTGAGTGGTTGGCGGCATTCCGTAAAGAGAATCGTGGGATCTCTAATCCTGAAGCTATTCGTATTGCAGAGCAGGGGATTGCTGAAGAATTAAGCAAGGAAGGGTTTGATGGGTTCTTAACGAAGTCTGGGGATTTCCTTGTTTTTGATCAAGCGAAGCATCCTTATCCTAAGCTCTTAGATGGTCACGTTGCGTTCGCTCCTAAGCAGCTTGTTAAACAGGCAGAGATCCAACAGAAGATCGCTGCTGAAGTAGCGGCTATGGGTGATGGGGTTACGCTTGAAGAGGCTCTTAATAAGGCCATTACTAACATCTTCCCAGATCAAGAGACGCTTTATAAGCATGTGTCTGAAGATATGGCGGCTAGATCATCCCAAGGGCTAGAGGCTTTTAACGATGAGTTACTAGACCCAGCCAAATTAGCTAAGTTTAAGAAGGACCTGAAGGCAAATCTTAAAGGAAAACTTAAAGTTTTTGACATCAATGATGACGTTATTAAGAAGCTTATTTCTCAGAACGATACTCCATCAGCTGCTGCCTTTCGTAAAGCTACAGGGGGTTCGGTTAATTCCGCTAACTGGGTTTATCAGATACCGAAGTCAACAGCAGATTCTATCCTTGCAACGGTTAAGCCCAACACGAACGTCAACGCCTTAATTAAGACATTCTGGGATTCTCCATTACAGCTATGGAGAAGTCTTATTCTCAACTATTCGGGTAGATGGCATCTCAATAACTTCTTCGGTAATGCGATGCTCAACACATTAAGTGGAACCCTCAACCCAATTGACTATATGCGTGCTGGGAAGGTTTTAGGAGTTCGCCTAGCAGATAGATACCCAAGAGCATTTGGCACGCCTATAAACGCAATTAAGAAGCTTGTAGGGGCATCTGATGAAGAGTTTAAACTGGCTAGAGATATAGCAAACGTGATGCCTCCTGAACTTGCAATGGGAACATTCGCAAGAGCTGAGAATCAACCGCTGCATTTAATGCAGGCAGCTGTAACACCTATTGGTAAACTTCAATCCTCTATAGCGGAGAGTCGATTTGGTAGAGCCTTCGCTAAGGGGGCGGCTGCTTCTGCTGACTTTAACTCCCTAGTCGATCAGTTCTTTAGAGATGCGCAGTTCTTTAAGTTAGCGCGTGGGCAGATACGTCAAGAAACTAAGGGCGTAATTCCTAAGATCGTAAAGAGCTTCTACGTATCGGATGACGCAATTCTTAACTTCGCTGAGAACATGAGTTCTAAGACAGCTACCGAGATGGTGGATAAGATCTCTGAATTCTTGCCTAACTATCTGAAGCTGCTTAACCCAACAGAACGTCGTGTTATTCGACGCATTGTGCCGTTCTATAGTTGGTACAAGCACATGTTTAAGACCACACTCATGTTGCCATTAAACCACCCTAAACGAGCGGCGCTGGTTGCAGCTGTAGGACGTTTGGGTGATGACTTGAGCGATCAAGAATTAAAGTCTGTAGGCTTAGATCCTAAAGACGTGCGCTTAGTGTCCCCTTGGCTTAAGGGTACGATACCTTGGGGGCATGGGAAGAGAGGGCCTAAGTTCTTATCGCTTAGAGCTATTAACCCGCTAAGTACGTTGGTTGATCTAGGTTCAACCCCTGGCACTGCTTTCGATCCACGTATCCAATACGCCTTAGAGAGAATCACAGGCGTTGATATGTTTACACAGCGCCCGCTCCCTAAGCGAGTTGTTATTGGCCCAGATGGGAATCCCAAGGAAGTGCCGGATAACTCCATCTTAGAAGATATCGTAGGGGCTACGCCACAGACGGAGTTGATCCGTCGTCTTGTTAACCCAACTGTTGAATCACAGAATGGTGAGGTGGTCTTTAGACGTGACCGCTTCGATGAGGTCTTGAAGCTCGTTGGGATAAACCGTAATGAACAAGACGTAGCGAAGCTTAAAGAGAAGGCTAAGCGTAAACGTGGGGAACTTGCAGGGCAGGCTTTGAATCAGCTTTTAGGGCAGAAGAAGAAAGATCCTAAACAGATTGAGGACATCCTAGACTTTATACGTTCGCAGGGGGAGTAACTTGGGGGGTTTTAATGGGAGTATTCTATGGCGATACAACGACTACTGGTTAGAGGGTTCATTAATCGATGTCAACAAAGAGATCATTACGCACGCTTGACGAATGGAATATGGAGGTCACCCTCGGAGGTGTTATTGAACCGCTGTATTCCATCAGGATTGTTCTTAATGGTATTGAGTGTCCTAATCCCACTAATGTACGTGGAGGATTGTGCCGCTCGCATCTTTTTGACCTCCCGTTCTACAAACGTGTCGAGGGCGAGATACAACGTCAAGTCGCCTGCTATACTTGCGGATGGAGTGGGACCCGTAGAATTGCCAGAATCAAAATCGGTAACGGGCGCATAAAGGAATGAATGGCAGAAGAGAACAACAATTCAACAATCATCGCTTTAGCTGGCATGATGGGCGAGATGAAGAAGGGTCTTCAGAATGTTGAGACTCAGGTTACGGATCTGCGGCATGACTACAACGCAGGTAGAGAAAAAGCCATAGCGGCTCATCAACAGATTGTTGAAGTGCTCAACGAGAAGATGGATCGTAGTGAGTTAAAAACTACTTACGACGTTGTGCAGAAGGCGCAGTGGGTAAAGGATAACTGGATTATTATCGTGTTTATAGTCGGGCTTATGATCGCGTTAGGGTTTTTGTCTAAGGGTGAGAAGTTTGAAGCTGTAAAAGATATTGTAGGGACGGTGAAAGATGGAAAGAAAATTAACAAGTGAGTGGCGGCAGATACAACTAACAGAGCATTTCAAGCTCGGTGAGTTTGTCGTATCCGCATCGCACCCTGCTTTAGCAGAGGCGATCTTCCCAACCCCAGATCAAGCCGATAGGTGCCTTTACCTAGCTCGCTTCGCGCTTGAGCCTATAAGGAAGAAATTCGGCCCAACCTACATAACTAGAGGGCTAGCCTCTCCAGAACTCAATGAAGCTCAAGGTGGGGTGTCTGGGAGCCAACATCTAGATGGTTCAGCAGTAGACTTCGAGTGTAAAGGGCAAGACATGAATGAGGTCTTTGAGTGGTGTCGAGACTGGCTACCTTGGAAAGGCGAATTGATTTATTATTATAATCGGCATGTGCATTTAGCCTTGCCGTCGTTGTTCGTTAAGCCAGACCAATTCATTAAGAAGGAGATCTAATATGTTAGAAGCGTTAAAAAGTTTGTTTTCAAGCAAGAAGTTTTGGTTAACTATTATCGGCACAGTAGTTGTCAACGTCATGGCAGCACTACACCTTCCTATGGAGATCATCCTTACGGTAGCTGGGTTCTTCGGTGTCAACGCAGCAGCTATAGGCTTACAGGATCAGGGGAAAGAAGCTGCTAAAGAGACTGCTAAGAAAGAGTAATGGAGCTTTGGGTAGCCATCTTATCGGCAGCTACGCTGCTCCTTGGGTACTTCCTTAAGAAGAAGACCAAGAATGAGGAGTTTTTAGATGCAGTACATCAAGCGCAGGAAGAGCGCGATAGAGCGGCGCAGGAATCGATTGATGCTTTATCTAAGCATGATTATGATCTTGGCCGTGACGTTGATATCTTGCTCAAAAAGAATCGTCACGATCCCAAGTGATAACGTACTCTATGATAACAAGACCTACCCCTGCATCCCTGAAGGCTACTGGCTAGTATCTAAGGCTAAGTATGATGGGATGATTGATCGAGAGATAGAATGCAAAGAGATCTTACTTACCCTTCCGGACAAGTGACTTATCCTTCTTCAACATCTTCAGATGCTCTCTTGCTTTTAATGGCTTCATGGGTCTTATCGAACAAATCTCACACAGGATATCATGGCAGGTTGTCTCTAACCAGGCGTTGCATAAATAACACCCCCAGGCATCGTAGGCGTGGTTATAGACGGCGATCTCTTCACACCTAGGGCATTGACGGTAGCGTCTCGAACTCATGCGTCTCAGTATAAACCAGGGGGAGAATCTATTGTAGAATTATCTTTTACCGTGGAGTATAAATAAACCCATGAGTCGATACAGTAACCCTAGACCTTACGGTGTTCTTCAACATGGCAAGCCTTTAGGGAAGCTCTTTAAAATCCCCGTTGAGACATCTGCAAGTACATCTCTCCCTACACCAACATTTCGAGTTTTATCAGATGGCTCTATTGTGCCTACAATAGGTACTGCGGGGACGTTTACACGCTCAGGCGCATTTCTTTACCCTACATCGTTAAACACGCTAGCAAGTGCGGGGGCGAATGCGGCTCCGGCACCGGCATTTGTTACTGGACAAAATGCACCTGCTGCTACACTTGGTGGATTATGGGCACCGTGGGCGCTCATCAACTATTGCACAGAAGCCTCTACCTTCAATAACTGGACGGCGATAGGTACGGGGACAGTCACAACGAATTCAACGACAGACCCATTAGGTGGAAGTACCGCTGATACGCTCATTGGTGCGGCGGCTGGAGATGGACGGACGCTTGATTCTGGAATAACAGCCGCAAGTAAGACGGTGGGATTCTCCGTTTGGTTGAAGTGTTCTTCAGGTACGCGGAGCGTTACCATTAAAGCTGTTGATAGTGGTGGAGCAGTAGGGACGTTAGGTGCGGTTACAGCAACGGTTACGACATCATGGAAACAGTTTAAAGTTCTTGAGAAGTTCGCAGGAGGATCTGGCAACGCCTTTATGTCGGTCGTTGTCAATGACACGACAGGCTATAGTATTTTTGGTTATGGGGCTGGGTTCTACTGGATTGACCCGTCAACACCACTTTGCCCTTCTGAATCTTTTTTCCCAACAATCATCACCACTGGCGCAACAGTAACAACGGGTTCATCACTGCTTGCTTATGAAGGCGCAGAATTAACAGCATCTTGGACTAAGGCTACGTTTGTGAATTGGTTTTATTATTCGGATGCTGAAACAATCAACCTCGGTAAATTCAACAGCTCGACCATATTTCATGCACACAAAAGTCCACCTGGTTACGAAACCTTATGTTGGGCGCATTACGACTCAACAAACGGCAAGCTTGTCGTGGCTCTACCGGATGGAACTGCGGTCACAACGTCATATGTGTTTGGTAGTGATAGTAATAAATGGCATCAACTTGTTTGTGCTCTTGATGGTGCTGGGAATACCGTCATTTATGTTGATGCAATCTCTGTTGCCACGTCGTCAGCTACCTGGGCTTCAACGTCATTTACAAAGTATGTTTTAGGAACTAAGTTTTTCGACGGGTCGGTAGGCAATGACTGGTACGATCTTCTAGGACAAGGTGAAATCTACATTGGCACGACGGCAAGCGCCTCCAACGTGGCGACGCTCTATTCGAGCCAAAAGGCTAGCTACGGGCTTTAGAGTTCAAACCCCTGCTCTTTTAAACACATCAACAATTCCATCTGATCGAATGGTGTGCAGCGCTCTTCACCGAATATATCAGCGAGTAGATCGAACCATTGTCGGAGGGTGACGGGGGGAGACCTAAATGTATGCCATTGAGGATATTGAATCTCATAATATATAGGTTCGTGAGGCATTTGATAACCGCCATTAGGGACACTAAAGGGATTAGATGCATCTCCGGTGGTAGTCATTTTAACATACGTTGGGGTATCACTGAGGTTTTCTATTGTTGTTATACTGGTCATTTCTTCAGCTCCTCTATTTTGGCCAATACCTCTGGATGAAAACCTCTTGGTAAATAATAACCCCCTTCAGTGAGAGACTCGAAGCGCTCAATCGCCCACTCAAGCGCGTCGATTTGTGTTTGCTTGACGATCTCATTCATCTTTTCGATGTCAACCGACACGTCATAGAAAGCATCTGGTCCATAACCAACAACGCAGTCAACTAATTCTCTTGCTACCTCTCTAGCGGTTTTCATTTCGACTCATCTCCTAAATCACCAATCTGTAGTTCATAGGTGGCTTTCAACCTCTCAACCTCATCCAGAAGCCTCTGGCGGTCGGCTATGAGGTCTTCAGTTAGGCGTAAAAGGCTTATTGGCGTATGCACATAGACTGAACTACCCGCTGAAAATTCCGCAATCATCTCATCAAGGCTAAGACTCTTTGGTGTGGTGGTCATAAAAAATACCCCATGCTCTTACCGCGTCTTATTTCCTCAGACATATCTGCCCACTCAGGGAGTTTGTAATATTGACCGTAAGTAACAACTTTAACGTTCCTGAATCCCATCAGCCCAAGTTTAGAAGTGACACAGTGGTGGTAATGATCGCCAATGCTTATTTTATTTTCATCACACCATGTTTTAAATTGTTTTCTGTTGAGTGTGACAACTAACGTGTGCTGTGGCCTATCAGTCATATTAACTCCCTATACCCTTCCAGCCTCTTGCTACTCATCACTTAACCTCACGCATCTTAATCAACGTTGCAGGGCATCTTAAGCCCTCGATACCGTGTTCCCAATGTCTACCCTGTATTGAGCGTTTGCAATGCGGACAATAGTCAATTTCAAATGGCTCCTCCTCATAAGCATTCTCTGACAGCGCGCCGTGGTCGGCTAGGGCATTTAGTATCTCTATGGCCCTACCAGGGCGACTACAGCACTGTTGGAAATCAGTAAGAGTTTGGACTAACCAAGACTCTATTTCTTTTATAATCTCTTTCTTAAACTTTCGGGTCATTTGGGGTCCTCCTCGTCAACGAATGATTCTTTAATCCACTCATGCATCGTTGGGTCGGCTTTCAAGACAACTATGGTTTTTAATTCATAAATACCTAAATTAACTTCTTTACCGACCTCTGCAAAATCAGTTGCCCTGTTTTGATTGCGACATTCTAAGTCGCTCATCCCAGGCAGTGGGTTGCCTGATAATTTAACAAAAACTCTTTCGGGGAAATTTGGATTACTTTTCATTTGGACTCCTTTAGAAAATCCTGCACATCATCATATATATCGTCGTTATCTATGTAGTTATAATCTTCTCCAGCAGCCCTAACTAACAGGCGGACAGCCTTGTCATACTTCTCTTTAAGCTCAAGATAGGCGGCGGCTAGTTCAGGGAGTAGCGTTCGTGACTCAGCGATGAATGCACCATCCTCTTCAGAAACCGGCACACCCGAATCATCTTGTTTAACAAACGTGAATTCGGCATTATAAACCGTCCAGTCGTCAACATCGTCTAGAGGTGTATATTCCCAAGGCCCTGGCGTAGCATCCTTATCCAGCTCCAAAGCCCGCTTCGCTAGTTTGGTTATGTCGTTACTCACGTTTAGACTCCTTGAAAGTCTTCAGCATTTGCTTAACGATGAGCATTACGCTTTGTGTTAATTTCTTTTCATTATCCGCTATGGAGTGGTGCATGTTGACTTCGCCGTTTACAGATAAATCTCTCTCGCCATACAGGGTAATTTCTTGACCTTCTAAACGCAGCAATAGTCGGTGGGGAACTCTCTTGGTTGGGAATAATGTTGGGCCGCCGGTGTCGATTTTGTTAGTCATTTCTGATTCTTCCTTGCAAGTACAATAAAATGGCGCTGGGGTTTGCATAAAATCATTATTATTGTCTACATACCCAAGGGATTTACCGCCGCCACATTTATTACAAGTGCTCATTCTCTTCACTCCTATAGTTATGCCGCCGCCCCGACTTTCACTACTACAGTCGGACTCACACCCTGTTTTGGAGTAGTCCCGTCAAGGGTCTCGAAAGCTCTTGTATGCTCACGCACGACGGCGGCAATTCTTATCTCCAATTCCAGTTATGAGCTGGACCAACACCGAATAACCCTAGGATATAGAGCAGTGCTGCAAATACGATCACCCCAATAATGGCATTTCTAAACCAGGGGTGTAAAATTGGGGCAGAACTCACTAACCAACAAATAAACCCTGCAAATAATAGAACTTTACCAGCAATAAGCTGACGAGCAATCTTCCCCTCTGGACCGCCTTTAGAAATAGCTGCAATCACAGTGCGTATTTTACCCTCCGTAAAGTCAGTGGCTAGAAGCCCCCTGGCTGCAACTCTTGCCTGTTTAGGAGTCAAGCCATCAGCCATGCGATTTATACCACCGTAGGCTTCATTAACGCCCTTAGCTGCTGAACGTATCTTTGCAAGGTCAG
>Ga0075464_10001029_pt1 | contig 12542 bp, 13 predicted proteins | sample DEB19_08_DNA_5_FD_75068 | JGI IMG/M metagenome (GOLD analysis project Ga0075464, IMG submission 75068) | Aqueous microbial communities from the Delaware River and Bay under freshwater to marine salinity gradient to study organic matter... | ecosystem: Environmental > Aquatic > Marine > Coastal ...
AACGGTGCTTAGGTTCTTATTTACGTTTGGGATGGCATGGTTAGGTCAACAGGTTATTAGAGACTTGAGAAATAAAGTGTACGATAAAATCATGCTTTGGGAAATGCGTCAATTCGACAAGACGCCTATAGGAACTTTGACCACTAGAACTATAAATGATATTGAAAGTATCAATGATATTTTTTCGGATGGCTTAATTCCTATTGTAGCAGATTTTTTAACAATCATAGTTACTTTGACTACTATGTTTGTGATTGATTGGAAGCTTACTTTAATATGTTTGGTTCCGTTTCCCATAATGCTAATTGCGACTTATTTTTTCAAAGAAAGTGTTAATAAAAGTTTTATCCAGGTTCGAAATGCAGTTGCCGCTTTAAATGCATTTGTGCAAGAGCATATTTCGGGTATGCAAGTGGTTCAAGTTTTTGCTGCGGAGGAAAAAGAAATGGAGAAATTCGAAAAAATAAATGCACAACATAAGACCGCAAATATTAAAGCAATTTTTGCTTACTCTGTATTTTTTCCAGTAGTGGAAGTAGTATTGGCATTAAGTATTGGATTGATTGTATGGTGGGTTGCAGACCGGTCTTTGGACGCAGGTTTACTTGTTGCTTTTATTTTATTTTTAAATCAAATATTTAGACCACTTAGAATGATAGCCGATAAATTTAATGTGCTACAAATGGGCATGGTGGCTGCGGAACGCGTATTTAAAGTATTAGACAACGAAGACGTTACAATTAATAAGGGTAATTATGCACCATTGCATATTCAGGGAAAAATTGAATTTAGAAATGTTCAATTTGCATACAATCCTCCAGCTTGGGTTTTAGACGATTTAAATTTTACAGTAGCAGCAGGAAAAACAGTTGCATTAGTTGGACATACCGGTAGTGGTAAAACTTCTATCATTAGTATTTTAAATAGATTGTATCCATATCAAGGAGGCCAAATTTTATTAGACGACCATCCTATTGAAGAATTTTCATTGGACCGTTTAAGGGCATCCGTAGGTGTGGTATTGCAGGACGTATTTTTATTCTCTGGGTCGGTGTATGATAATATTACTTTGCGTAACCCTTCCATCACCATGGAGCAAGTACACGAAGCTGCAAAAATGATAGGTATGCATGATTTTATAATGCAGTTGCCAGGCGCTTATGAATATCAAGTAATGGAAAGAGGAGCTACCTTAAGTTTAGGTCAGCGTCAGTTATTGAGTTTTATTAGGGCACTTTTATACAATCCTTCTATTTTAATTTTGGATGAAGCGACATCTTCAATAGACACGGAGAGTGAACAATTAATTGAAAAAGCCATTGACACTTTGATCAAAGGAAGAACGTCTATTGTTATTGCACATCGCTTGTCGACCATCCGAAAAGCCTCCCAAATCATAGTGCTTGATAAGGGGAAAATTAAGGAAATAGGGACGCATATGGAGCTATTACAATTAGGTGGTTTTTATGCCACCCTCAATGAAATGCAATTTCAACAACAATCTTCGTCTAAAATTTAAATAAACAATTGAAAATCAAGTAGTTAATATTTTTTTGATTTTTAGTTTTTTAAGGTAGAATTCTATTCAAATTTGTACCAATTGAGCCGCTTTATTCCTATCTTTGCCGCAAATTTTGAGATACTCATGGCCTTTTTACGTTTAAAATCTTTACTGGTATTAAGTTTTAGCCTTTTTGCAATGGCTAATTTGAATCCTTTGTTGGCTAATGAAACTATAGCTAAGCAAGATTCAACCACAATTGCACAGGACACGGTTCATGCAATGGCAGATGCGGCTGCAGTTGGGGCACAGGAGGCGGCTGCAGGACATGAGGAAAAAGCATTTAATGTTACTGAAACTATTTTGGAGCATATTAAAGACGACCATAGCTGGCATTTATGGGGTCATACTTCCGTTGCATTGCCTGTTATTTTACATACATCAAAAGGATTCGAAGTATTCAGTTCTGCTAAATTAGTGGACGAGCATCATGAACCAATTGTATATACTGCTGGCAATTTTAATTATAAATTAATAGAAGGTAAATTAAAGATCGTAAATGCAGAAGGCGCAATTGACGAGGAATTAAATAAGCAATTATTAGACATTTCTATTACTAAAAATGTCGCTAGTTTATTCGTTTCTGTTTTATTGATTTTGGTGATCATTTTGTCTGCTGCAAATGCTTACAAAAAGACAGGTGTTACAACTGCTCCAAAAGGAATTCAGTCTTTCATGGAACCAATTGTATTATTTGTAAGAGACGAGTTAGCAATTCCAAATATTGGAAAAAAGAAGTATGCAAAGTTCATGCCTTTTTTATTGACTGTATTTTTCTTGATTTTAACGAATAACTTTTTAGGTTTAATTCCATTCTTTCCGGGTGGCGCAAACGTAAGTGGTAATATCGCATTCACAATGATGTTAGCTGTGTGTGTGTTCATTGTGGTGAACTTGAGTGCTAATAAAAATTATTGGCAACACATTTTTTGGATGCCTGGGATGCATTGGAGTATGAAATTGTTCTTAGCACCTATTGAGTTAATTGGGGTATTCACAAAGCCTATTTCTTTAATGATTCGTTTATTCGCGAACATTACAGCTGGCCACATTCTAGTATTAAGTTTGATCTGTATCATATTTATTTTCAAGACGGTTTTCGCTTCTGCAATTGCGATTCCATTTGCTGTGTTCATTGGCATGATTGAGTTGTTGGTTGCATTCTTGCAAGCCTACATTTTTACCATGCTAACAGCTATGTATATTGGAATGGCAAATGAGGAACACCATCATGAACATAGCGATGCCGCACATCACTAAAATAATTATAAACGCTTTTTTTCAATAACAATTAAAATTTAAAAAAATGGTAGGAAGTATTGCTGCAATTGGCGCTGGATTAGCTGCTATCGGTGCTGGAATTGGTATCGGTCAGATTGGTAAAGGTGCTGTTGAAGGTATTTCTCGTCAGCCAGAAGCTGCGAACGATATCCGTTCAAGTATGATTTTTGCTGCTGCATTCGTTGAGGCCGTTGCCTTGTTTGCTGTGGTTGTTGCCTTATTAGGTAACGGATAATCAACTTGGATATCCAAGAAACTAAATAGGCCCTAGCACAGGGCGAAGGGCCTATTTTAACGTTGACATTATTAATTAAGATAAATAAATCTTATGTTCATATTAGAAATTAACCCATTAGTATTACCAGACATCGGATTGGTGTTTTGGAATACAATTGCGTTTTTAGTACTATTGGTTGTTTTAGGCAAATTTGCTTGGAAGCCAATGTTGAAAGCTATTTCAGAGCGTGAAACTGGCATTGAAGATGCTTTATTGCGTGCTGAAAAAATGAAAGCGGATATGGCTGCAATGCAAAATGAAAATGAAGCATTATTAGCAAAATCTCGTGAGGAAAGAGCTATCCTAATTAAAGAGGCAAAAGAAGCTTCTGAGAAAATGGTAGCAGAAGCGAAAGAAAAAGCAAAAGGTGAGTACGATAAAATATTAGCGGACGCACAGTCTGCTATCACACAACAAAAAAATGCGGCCATTGCTGACGTAAAAAATCAAGTTGGATCTTTAGTTGTTGAAATAGCAGAAAAAGTATTACGCAAAGAATTGTCAAACAAAGTAGACCAAGAAAGCTATATTAAACAATTAGCTGACGGAGTTAAGTTAAATTAAATTGTAAGAAATGCCCAATACTCGTTTAGCAGATAGATACGCAAAAAGCATACTTGACTTAGCCATTGAAAAAGGGGAGTTAGAGACAGTGTGTGCAGACATGAAATATTTGCAAGCAGTTTGTAAAGTGAGTGCTGAATTTGTGAATTTATTAAGAAGCCCAATAGTAAAAGGGGAACAAAAAAATAAAATCATTAATGCAGTTACGAATGCTAAAGTAAGCGCATTAACACAAGCATTTACAGTATTGATGGTTAAGAAGGGTAGAGAAGCTTCCTTGCCAGAAATTACAGACGCATTTATTGCTCAATACAATACACTTAAAGGAATACACTTAGTTACTTTAACTACAGCTGTGGAAATTTCAGATGCAATAAAGCAATCAATTGAACAAAAAGTAAAAGCGGAAAATAATTTCACTACAGTAGAATTAACTACTAAAGTGGATGAGAAATTAATAGGAGGATTCGTACTTGAATTTAATAACAACTTATTGGATGCGAGTATCGCAAGAGACTTGAGAGACATTAAGAAGCAATTTTTGAGTAACGAATACGTAGGAAAAATATAATAATTATACATTAAAATAAACAGTTATGGTGGACATTAAGCCTGATGAAATCTCAGCTATTCTTAGACAGCAATTGACCAACTTCAATGCGTCTGCTGATTTAGAAGAAGTGGGAACCGTATTACAAGTAGGTGATGGTATTGCCCGTGTTTATGGTTTAAACGGCGTGAGCAGTGGTGAGTTAGTTGAATTTGAAAACGGAACCAAAGCGATTGCCTTGAACTTAGAAGAAGATAATGTGGGTGTCGTATTAATGGGAAGTAGTAAAGGCATCAAAGAAGGTGATAAAGTAAAAAGAACAAACCAAATTGCTTCTATTAAAGTAGGAGAAGGTTTAGTAGGTCGTGTTATTAATACTTTAGGAGAAGCCATTGATGGTAAAGGTCCAATTAAAGGTGAATTGTATGAAATGCCATTGGAGCGTAAAGCGCCAGGTGTTATCTTCCGTGAGCCAGTAAAAGAGCCATTACAAACTGGTATCAAAGCTATCGACGCAATGATTCCTATTGGTCGTGGTCAACGTGAATTGGTAATTGGTGACCGTCAAACGGGTAAAACAGCTATATGTGTAGACACTATTATCAATCAAAAAGAATTTTTTGATGCTGGGAAACCAGTGTACTGTATATATGTTGCGATTGGACAAAAAGCATCTACTATTGCAGGTGTAATGAAAACTTTAGAAGACAATGGCGCGATGGCATATACCACAATCGTAGCAGCTTCTGCAGCCGACCCAGCTCCTCAACAATTCTACGCTCCATTTGCGGGTGCTGCAATTGGTGAGTTCTTCCGTGATACAGGAAGACCAGCTTTAATTGTATTTGATGATTTGTCAAAACAAGCGGTTGCTTACCGTGAGGTTTCTTTATTGTTAAGAAGACCTCCAGGACGTGAAGCATATCCTGGTGATGTATTCTATTTACATAGTCGTTTATTAGAGCGTGCTGCTAAAGTAATTGCGAATGACGATGTTGCTAAAAATATGAATGACTTACCAGCTTCTATTAAACATTTAGTAAAAGGGGGTGGTTCATTAACGGCTTTGCCAATTATTGAAACACAAGCAGGTGACGTATCGGCTTATATTCCAACTAACGTAATCTCAATTACAGACGGTCAGATTTTCTTGGAGGGTAACTTGTTTAACGCAGGTATCCGTCCAGCAATTAACGTAGGTATTTCTGTTAGTCGCGTTGGTGGTAATGCACAGATCAAGTCAATGAAAAAAGTATCTGGTACTTTAAAATTAGACCAAGCTTTATACAGAGAGTTAGAAGCCTTCTCTAAATTTGGTGGTGACTTAGATGCTGCAACAAAGAACGTAATTGATAAAGGTGCTAGAAACGTTGAGATCTTAAAACAAGCTCAATACGCTCCATTCTCTGTTGAAAATCAAGTAGCTATTATTTATTTAGGTACAAATGGTTTATTGAAAGAAGTAGCCATTAAAAAAGTGAAGGAATTTGAAGCACATTTCTTATTGGAAATGAGCACTAAATTACCCAATGTGTTAGCTGAATTCAAGAAAGGAAACTTACCTGAAGATGGCATCAAGCAAATGGTGGATTTAGCAAATAGCTTAATTCCTCAATACAAATAAATTAAGTTTATTAATTTTATACAAAACCCCGAACTTAGTTTGGGGTTTTTTGTTATTATTGAATATGTCTGTAATTAAAGTACATGAATTAAGTAAGAATTTTGGCAGCTTGCAAGCTGTCAATGCATTGTCTTTTGAAGTGCAAGCTGGTGAGGTATTTGGATTCCTAGGTCAAAATGGATCTGGGAAAAGTACTACCATTAGAATGTTGCTGTCTTTGATATATCCTAGCAGTGGAAGCATTGAGCTATTTGATATGCCATTACAAGCTAATAGAAACAAAATAGCAGAAAGAGTAGGTGCCATTATTGAGCGCCCCGATTTATATCCTTATTTAACTGCAAAAGAGCATTTACAATTATTTGCAAAATTAAGTAAGCAAAAAATCTCCAAGGAGCAGATTGAAAAAACATTAGTTCAAGTGGGCTTGTCTTCAAGGTCGGCCGACAAAGTAAACACTTTCTCTTTAGGGATGAAGCAACGTTTAGGCATTGCAATTGCTTTAGTGCATAATCCGGACTTAATAATTCTAGACGAGCCAACGAATGGCTTAGACCCTCAAGGTATTGCCGACATTCGACATTTAATACAAGACCTAGCAAAACAAGAAGGCAAGACGGTATTGGTTTCTTCGCATTTGTTGAGTGAAATTGAACAGGTGGCAAGTCAAATTTTAATTATACATCAGGGTAAGAAAGTTGCGATGGGGCCAACTCAAACTTTATTGGATCCTAATAAGGCAATTATACATATTGTTACGCAGCATGACGAACAAGCGTTATCAATTTTAGGCATTTCTAAATATGCTCAAAATATTATGCAACGTAAAGACGGTATTTATTTGTCAATAGCAACAAGTGAAATTCCGGTATTGCATCAATTCATTGTTGCCGCAAATATCCCTTTAATGTCTTTTGAGTTAAAAAGGTCACTCGAAGATTATTTCTTACAAATAACATCAATGCAATAATATGTGGCCCATTATACAAATAGAAACATTTAAAATATTCAAAAGGCCAAGGACCTATATTGCATTTGGTGCAATTGCAGCTTTGATATTAGTAATACAAATGGGATTGAAAATTGATGGCGAATCCTATGCTGCATTTTTAATGAAGGATATTAATAATACTTTAATAGTAGATGGGAAAGTATTGAATGGGTATTTAATCTGCTATATTTTATTACAACTTTTATTAGTACATGTGCCATTATTGGTAGCCTTAATTGCAGCAGACATGATATCGGGAGAGGCTAATTTAGGAACACTCCGTTTATTGTTAACTACGCCGTATAGCAGAACGCAATGGGTATTGGCAAAGTTTATAGCTGCAAGTTTCTATACCATTTTGCTATTAATCTGGTTGGCTTTCTTGGCACTATTCTTAAGTATGTGGATTTTTGGAACAGACGATTTATTCTTAATGAAATCTAATTACGTTGTGTTAATTGAAGGGCAGGACGTATTTTGGAGATATGTTGGTGCATTTGTTTTTGCCAGTTTCTCTCTTTTAACAGTCACTGCATTAGGATTTTTAATGTCTAGTTTGGCAAATAATTCAATCGGTCCTATTGTAGCAACCATTAGTGCTATTGTATTTTTTACCATATTGAGTACTTTAAATATTCCACTATTTTCTGCTATTAAGCCCTATTTATTTACAACGCATATGAATAACTGGAAGGAGTTCTTTGATATTAAAGTCACAGAATCCAATGAAGCTATAACAGGGAGTATTTTAAATGTAGCTAAAATAAAAAATTCAATTATAGTGCTTGTTGTACATATTATATTATTTGTAAGTGCTTCAGTTTGGATAGTACGTAAAAAAGACATTTTAAGTTAATTATATGAAATTCAAGTCAACAATATTTATTGGTATTTTAATGTGTGCTCAATTTTTATCGAATGCACAAACTAATGCTTTGGTGGAGCGCGTTCGTTTAAAATTAAATACAGTGAATGACTATACCGCAGAAGGGGTCATGAAAACGGATGTTTCTTTTATTAAAGCATCTTTGGGTAAAGTGAAAGTGTATTATAAAAAGCCGAATCTAATTAAGGTTAAAAAAGACGGAGGCATTTCGTTGTTACCCAAGGGTGGCGTTTCCATTACCATGAATTCTTTATTAAGTACCGATCAATATATTGCAATAGAGGCAGGCAAACAGTTGTATAAAGGGAAAACCTTAGACGTGATTAAACTAGTCCCTACCGACGATAAATTAGACTGGGTTATTTCTACCTTATGGATAGACCCCGTTGAAGCATTAGTATACAAGACTTTTACTACAACAAAGGACAATGGTAGCTTTGAAATAGCTATGGATTACGGTGCTTATACTAGCTATGGCTTACCCTCTAAAATCGTTTTTGGTTTCAATACAAAAGACTATAAGCTACCTAATGGAATTACGCTAGAGTTTGGTGATGAAGCGCCTATTAGTAAGCAGAAAGCCATGAAGAACAAGAAGGGTACCATCGAAATTGCTTATAGTTCTTATATTATTAATAAAGGAGTGTCTAGTTCGCTTTTTTAATGTTAAGTAAGTAATTTTGAGTTAGCCATGCGTTTACTAATTATTTTATTTATCAGTTTTTGTGGAACTCGTCTACAAGCACAGACCTATAATAAGGACTTAACAGCTGCCGTAAGTTTTTTTAACAATCTTGCTTCACATAAAGATTTCAGTGCTGCGTCTAAAAAATTTGAACAACTTTATAATATGAATAGCCAAGACTGGCTTACATCGTATTATATTTCTATAATTAAGTCAAGAATGAGTTTGCTTAAAACTGGAGATAGTGATAAGCTAGCTGACGAAGCATTGGCTTGGGTTATAAAAGCTAAATCGGTTCAAGTAAATGACGAGATTTTGTGTGCAGAAAGTTTAGCCAATACAGCAAAAATGTCGGTAAGGCCAGGTTTGAGATGGCTGAGCTATGAGAGTAAAATTAAAAATCCATTAATAGTAGCTCAAAAAATAAATCCTAATAATCCTAGAATTTATATCCTTCAAGCAAGTGTTCAACGGCATTTGCCTGTTATTTTTGGAGGTGGATGTAATGCTTCCAAAGCACTAGCCGAAAAAGCGGAAAAATTATTATTGGCGCAATCTAATGACATAACTAATTTACCAAGATGGGGTAAACAGTCTATTATTGATTTTAAAAAGAATTGTCCTTTTTAAACAATTACATTTCTTCTAAACGTTCGTCAACCGCACCTGCAAACATCCTAGCACTCATCTTTTTCAAGGGGTTTAATCTCATGTCACGGTAACCTTGCCTCGCATGAATAATTCTTACGCATTCGAATATAGAAGCGGTAAAGGAAGCGGCATCTGCCTTGTCCTTTCCGGCTATATCAAATGCAGTTCCATGGTCAGGACTGGTTCTTACAATAGGTAATCCTGCAGTAAAGTTAACGCCTTCACCAAATGCCAATGACTTGAACGGAATTAATCCTTGGTCATGATACATGGCTAATACACCGTCAAATTTTTCGTGTTGTCCTCTTGCAAAAAATGCATCTGCAGAATAAGGTCCGTATACTAATATAGACTGCTTAGATTCTTTGATTGCAGGTCTTATAATTTCAATTTCTTCTTTACCAATCAAACCTTCATCGCCAGCGTGAGGATTCAATGCTAATACAGCAATGCGAGGTTTGTCAATACCAAAATCTTTTTGCAAGCTATTATTTAAAATAGAAAGCTTTTGTTTGATTTTGTCCTTAGTAATATGTTTTGCTACTTCTTGAATTGTTATATGTTCAGTAACCAATGCCATTCTTAAATTCTCCGCAACCAGTAACATTAAATTTTCAATGTTCCCAAAAGCATGCTGAAGATATGGAGTGTGTCCGCTAAAGTTGAAGTTTGGAGATTGAATATTTTTTTTATGAATAGGTGCAGTAACTAAACCGTCTATTTGTTTATTCTTAATAGCTTCTACTGCTTTTTCTAAAGATATTAAAGCATATTTGCCTCCAATCTCTGTAAGTTCTCCAGGTGTAATATTTACGTCTTCTTCCCAGCAATTTAATACATTAACTTGCTTTGGATTTATTTTAGTTAAGTCGGTTAACACCGCAAAGCTCAATGTATATTCTGGGAGTCCTTTTCTATAAAAATTAATGGATTTGTTGCTTGCAAAAACAACAGGAATCATAAAGTCCAAAATTCTACTATCTGACAATGACTTAATGATTAATTCCAAGCCAATGCCATTTAAATCACCACATGTAAAGCCTATAACTGGTTTTCTTATTTCCGGGTTCATATCCTATTGATTAGGCTGTAAAAGTACGTACAAAAACCTAACTTTGCTTCATGCAATACACCCTTAAAAAGTCGCTAGGCCAGCACTTCTTGACTGATACTCAAATATGTCTTAAAATACAAGCTGTACTGCAGGAAGAACCTATTGAACAAATGGTAGAGGTAGGACCGGGAGCAGGTGCATTAACAGAGTATATCCATAAAATACCCACTAAGTCCTTCAAGGCAATCGAGCTAGACACAGAAAAAGTCAATTATCTTTTACATACTTATCCTGAATTAGCAGGTAAATTAATTAATGAAGATTTCTTAGACACTGCAATTCCCTTTGAAGGGCAGTTTGTATTGGTAGGTAATTTCCCCTATAATATTTCTACTCAAATTGTTTTCAAAGTATTAGAATGGAAATTGCAAGTCCCAAGCATGGTGGGTATGTTTCAAAAAGAAGTGGCACAACGTATTGCTGCAAAACCTAATTCAAAAACCTATGGTATTTTGAGTGTGTTGACACAAGCATATTATGATGTTACTTATTTGTTTGATGTTCCTCCCACTTCATTTAATCCTCCACCCAATGTAGAAAGTGGAATGATTCAGTTTAAAAGAAAATCACATTTTCCCGATATGGCTTCCGAAAAAAGTTTCTTTCATTTGGTGAAAATGGCATTTGGGCAAAGACGTAAAATGTTACGTAACCCTTTAAAGCCGTATTTTACAACAGAACAATTACAAGATCCTATATTCACAAAGAGAGCAGAGAACCTTACTTTTGAAGACTTTGCGGCACTTACCTTTAAAATGCATAATGATATCTAGTATGGCATTACAAGTAATTATAACGGCACCAGTTCATGATTTCCTCTTAGAAACTTTAAAGGAAAAAGGGTATGAAATTATATATGCTCCTGCTATTCAGTATAATGAATTAGCGGAAATTATTTCGAATGCGGAAGGATTAGTTGTAACCACACGTTTAAAAGTAGATGCAGCAATTATAGACAAAGCAGTAAAATTAAAATGGATAGCACGTTTGGGTAGTGGTATGGAATTAATTGATACAGATTATGCTGCAACCAAAGGAATCAAATGCGTGTCTAGCCCAGAAGGAAATTGCACCACAGTAGGAGAACATGCATTAGGATTATTATTAAGTTTAATGAATCGTATTCATAGTTCCTATGCGGAAGTTCAAAAAGGCGAATGGATAAGAGATAAAAATAGAGCAGACGAATTAACAGGTAAAAAAGTGGGCATTATTGGACTTGGGAATACGGGTTCCGCTTTTGCAAAAGTATTGACCGGATTTGATGTGACTGTCTTAGCACATGATATTTATAGAAAAAACTTTGAATCAGCGCAGATACAATCTGCAAGTTTGGAAAAGATTCAAAAAGAAGCAGATGTAATTAGTTTACACCTGCCACTTACCAATTTAACACACCATTATGCAAATGATGCTTTTTTTGAAGCATTAGAACGTAAGCCCTATTTCATAAGTACCTGTAGAGGGCAGGTAAGTGCTACGAAATCGGTACTAAATGCACTTCAAAACCAACAAATTAGAGGAGCTGGACTAGACGTAATGGAAAATGAGCAGTTAGCAAATTATAGCCCATCCGAAAAGGCCATTTTAGACGGGCTAATGAGTTTTCCTAACTTCCTCGCAACCCCACATATAGCCGGTTATAGCCAGGAAGCCTATCATAGAATGGCGAGGGTGGTATTGGAAAAATTGGCAATCATTTAAGCTTTTTTTTATATATTTGTATAGTGCAACGCTACAATTATGTGGCGTTGTATTTTTTTTATTACTAAACAGTAAGTCATGAGCGAAACTAACGTATACGTAACACAGGAGACATTCGATAAGATGCGTGAAGAATTACATCGTATGAAGTCGATAGATCGTCCAGCTGCTTCTAAAGCTATTGGTGAGGCAAGAGAGAAAGGTGATTTGAAAGAGAATGCAGAATATGATTCAGCTAAAGAGGCACAAGGAATGTTGGAGTCTAAAATAAAGCAATTAGAGGCGTCTATTTCAAATTCTAAAATAGTAGACCCTAATACGATTGATACTAGTAAAGTAACTATTTTAACTAAAGTAACTATTACCAATCAGGCAACTAAGAAAACGATTACCTATCAATTGGTGGGCGAGAAAGAAGCGGATTTGAAAGCGGGAAAAATATCTGCCTCTTCTCCAATTGGAAAAGGATTAATTGGGAAAAAGATTGGCGAAATTGCTGAAATACAAGCTCCTAATGGTGTGATGAAATTCAGTGTAGACAATATTACAATTTAATTGTTCCATGTCAATTTTCACTAAAATCATAAATGGAGAAATACCGTCTTATAAGATAGCAGAAACAGATAAGTTTTATGCATTCCTAGATATTTTCCC
>Ga0075464_10001030_pt1 | contig 12530 bp, 10 predicted proteins | sample DEB19_08_DNA_5_FD_75068 | JGI IMG/M metagenome (GOLD analysis project Ga0075464, IMG submission 75068) | Aqueous microbial communities from the Delaware River and Bay under freshwater to marine salinity gradient to study organic matter... | ecosystem: Environmental > Aquatic > Marine > Coastal ...
ACTTGCTGTACCAATTGTAGATGATGCACTTCCACCAGTTGGTGTTGTTGTAACAGGTGTACTACTAGAAGCACCAATTGGTGGTTCTATATGTTGATCATTATACTCTGGTTTTGGACCATCAACCGGTTTGAAATTATCATTAGTTTTCTTAGTAAGATTGTTATCTTTTACTGTTGAAGTCCAGGCATCACCAAGTTGTGGATCATCTTCTCTATGAGTATTTTTAACAGTTGAAACTTTATTATTATCTACTATATTAACGTGATGTGATAAGAAAACAGGATCTCTTAAAGCTTTGTATTTTTGTAAAACTTGTATTAAAGCAGGATTGGCCACAACTGGTGCACCCAAATTTCCTAAATAAGGACCTCCTTTATTACCCATTAAGTTATCTACAAACTCATCAAACCAATCCATCCAGTGATTTCCTAAGATAGCTTGTTGACCAGCAGTGGCATCTCCAATGTTTACGTGTCTATTATTGTCCTTTAAGTTAAAATCAATAGTATTTGCTGTTATATTAACATTGTTATACTTGTGATCTAATTTTAATCCTTCTTTGTCATTAACATATATTTGTGTTTTGTGATCAAATATAAGTGATTTCATAGAAAGATAATCTGAAGCAGATAATGATTCTAATTTCTTTTCTAAATTTATATTATAGTGTTGTGCCGCAATATATTCCGGGTTATCTTTTTTACCACTTTCAAAAACAACCATCACAACTTTACCTTTTTCTGGTACATTACTACCATTACCGTTGAGATCTTTCCACGGAGACGCGAAAGGAAGTTGTTCTACTGGCATATCATCCCCATGTATATTAAATACCCTAACTCTTACACGTCCTTCTCTAGTTTCATCATTATTATCCTCAACTATTCCTAAGTATGTCTTACTTGAATCTACTTCCATAAATATTTAATAATTTTTATTATTTCATCCTCAATATTTTGATCATATCTTATTCTAAATAATTTAATATTATTATTAAAACAGTATAGATTTTTTATATTATCATTTTTTAAATAATAATCTAACTTTATCTTACCCCCAAATCTTTCTATTTCTTTAAAATGCATTTCTCCATCATATTCAATGCATACGTTAAAATCTGGTAAATAAAAATCAAATGGTAATTTATTTTTATTGATACAATCATCAAATTTATATTCTCTAATATATTTAATATTGTAGTTATTTAATAAAACTAAGATTTTTTTTTCACCTTTGGACTCATTACAAGATTTACAACCTTTACCTCTAATATGCGAACTAGCAAGTTGTGTAAATTTTCCATGAATCGGGCAGATTATATCAACATAACTTTTTGAATTTTTATAGTCAGTTATAGAATAATCGTATTTATTTAGATGTTTTAGATTTGATTTAATAATAAATGATTCTGTGGAGTTTTTATTAAAATTTGCCTTGTCTAAACCACACTTTTGACAACCTCTTTTTTTATCTTTATGATCTGTAGGTTTTTGGCTAAAAACACCATGAATTGGACAGATTATATCGACTGGCTTATTATATGATACATATTTAACCAGTGAATAATCATAAAAATCATTATGTATATCTTTACATTTATTTATAAACTTTTCAGTACTATTAAAGTAATCATTCATTATCTTTTTGTTATTTTACTAATACCACCGTTTAATATATCACTAACTGCACCACCTGCAAAATCTGCTAAGTCATTTCTAACATCATAAAAGAATCTATCAGTTATGTTAGTCATTGCAATTCCCATAGGATCTTGTGGACCAGTGTATATATTCTGAGGTGGGCTAATTCCTTTACCACCAACTTGACCAATTAAAAGTTTATTTATAGTTCTTGATAATAAACTAACTCTACCATCTACTAATGTTTTTAATTCTTGTTTAACACTCTTAACTGTCTGATCTTTTAATCTCTCAATAAAGTTTTTTGGACTAAACCCACTTCCTTTTGTAGTTAAATCTTTTAATGATTTTCCTCCGGCAGTATTGTTTTCTATAGCGTTGACAAACTCTAATGATAATCCTTTGGTGTTAATAACATCTTTTGGTGCATTAATAATTTCCTGTGCAGTTTTTATTTCTTTATCAAGATCTGCTTGTGTTTTTGCAGAAGTTGAACTTTGATTGTTTGCATCTTTTAATCCTTCTAAATCAGGTGCACCAACATCATATGTTGACTCATCTGGTTTTGGAAATTTTGATTGTGTTCCCAAATCAACTGCATTATCAATAGTTGCATCACCAAAATATTGTAAAACTAAAGCTTTATCAGTACCATTTTGATTCCATTTATTACCACCAACAGTATAGAATCTTGGGCTTGATGTATCTAAACCAGAATTAGATTGTGTTCCACGATTAGTTCTCTCTCCTTTGTTACCAATTTTCCAAATAGCACCACCATCATATCCTACATATTGACCAAATCCATTTGTTGTTGGTGCAAATCTCTCAAATTTAACCGATGAGTATTTATAATCAAATTGAAATGAATACTCATCATAAGTTGCAATAGCACCTAGGTCTATATCTGCATTGTGTGGCATTGTATTAAAATAAAACTGACACTCTCTTAAAGAATAAACATAGCGAGAAACATTATCTTTTATAATTTCTAAATTACCGGTATTTGGACCACTAAGAGCTTTCCTAACTCTGTTAAAATTTCTAACCTCTGATACAATAATATCACAGTTAAATCTTAATAGATTTTCTGGAACTAAACTTTTACCATTCGGTTTAGACCAATAAAGTAATTTGTATAAGTGTGCCAATGTTGATACACTTAATGATACATCTTCTGTAAATGCAAGTGTGATAAGATCTTTTCTATAATCAACTAAATACTTTTTAGTGTCTGCACCTGCATTATTTGCTTCTACTAAATTATTTAATCCTCCAACCTTCTTTAAATAATAGTTAAGATAAGGTTTTCTTCCTCTTGCACTAAAAAAATCAATATCATTTTTATGCGATTCGGTATTTGCATAATTAGTTTTATTCTTGCTTAACATAGCTCTATCAGTATCAACTCTTACACTACCTGCAGTTTTAAAAAATTTAATAAATTGGTGTTTAAAATCCTCATAAACTGGAATCTTACTTCTTAACTCAGATATTTGATTATAATCATTCAAAAAGTCAATAACAGAACCATTTAACAATGGTGAATTGACTGCATCAAAAACTATTTCAAATCCAAACATAACAGGGTCATTATTCTCAAATGGTGTATTTGAGAATTGACTTAATCTCATTGTAGAATCTTGTGACTTGTTATCCTCTATTACTCCTAGATTGTCAATAATTTGTAATCCGTGTTTGAAATAATCTGTGGCATTATCATTAAACAATAAGTAGAAATCTCTTGTACTATAAGGTTTATCCTTTAAAGCACCAAAGTCTGTTTTTCTATCTTTTGTTCTTGGAAGTGATACACTTTCTTTAAATCGATTTTCCGTAGTATTTACATCAAGTACTGTTTCTAATCCACCAGGTTTTATTTTATAACCTCTCCAGTCAGTAAACTCATAATCACCATATTTATTTAAAACTAGTTTATCATTTGCAATAAAATCCCCTGCATTATCAAAACTATTAGATGTATCAGTTCTAAAATCCTTTACTGGTCCAACTAAAATAGGAGGTAAGAATCCAGGTACTTTTAAACTACTACCTTTTACTACTTGTGGCCAAGACTGACTATTTTTAACAATATCTTCAATATTGGCTCTTAAATCTTTAGCTTTTTCTTTTATATCTTTAATCTCATACTGACCAGTATCTTTATTAAAAAATGTAAATTTATCTTTAGCAGCAGCAACACGTTCCTTTTGAGAAAATGTTGTAAAGTTATTAACCTTCATAGATGAACTAAACATTGCGGATAAAGGTGATGGTATTCCAGAATTTGATGGCATATCTAATAATTTTATTTATAAGTCTATATATAAATATTTTAGTTTCTTATGCGATTTGTACTCCTGTTAATTTAGCGATTTTTTGACCACCTTGTGCAATTAGTGATGCAGATCTAGAACCTAAATTTTTACCTGTTCCTAAATTATACATTCTATAACCACCCTTTGTTCTTTCAACAACACTTGCTTTTAATAAAGATTCTGCATCTTTTTTACCATTATTATATTCTTGTATAATTACTTTTAATAATCCTTTAATCCATCCAATACCATTCCATTGTGCGTAAATCACATTGAACATTAGTCTACCATCGGATTTAATAATAGCTTGTATATTTTTATCAGGACAAAAGTTATCCAAACTTTTATTGAATTTTGGTTCCATAATACCTGCTGCGGACTTAACTAATTGAGTATAGAGTGTTTCCTTTGGCATATGATTCCATTTCCACTTGCTTCTAGCATCTGCTTTATCAATTGCAGACCAAAATTCTTTTGCAGCACTACTAGTACTATCTCCTTGTTTTCTATCTAAACCAAACATAGTTTCACCACTTGTACTATATCGACTGTCTCTTACCCTACCATCTTTTGTCATATCTGGATGAAAATATCCACCCTCTAAATTTGATATAACTGCTTCAGTAACCTGTGTAAATGTCATCTTTGCTTTTAATTTACTTGGTACAATTCGGGCACTTACTTCATAGTTACCAGAGGTTGGTATATTATCAGATTCCCCATCTAATCTAGCAGAAGCCATATCAAAATTTAACTCAGCGAGTTCTATTGATGTTTCATCTTCACCTTCAAATACCTCTTCACTATATTCCTCTCCATTATACTGGTCATCATCAAATACTATAGCATCTTCCTTACCAATTATAAATAAATTTCCGAAATCAGTATTTGAGAATATATCCAGTAATTCAACATTAAAAATAAGTTCTTGTAAAGGTGCAACTTGTGATGCAGTGGCACTTTCTACACTTGCAGTAGAACCAACCGGTACATCTGTCTCTGGGTTTGGAAGTTCTGTAGGTGTATCTTGTGATGTAGATTTAAGATAAATTGTTAAACCATAGGTACTCTGAACTATATTTTGTAAATTGATAATAACATCATCTACTAAAGTGCTTTTATCTGCGGTACTTTTATTGGCATTATATGTAATCATACCAGTATTATTAGGAACTATTGTATTGGTAACTGGATTTGTCCACGGATTTGGTAAACCATTTAAAGTACTATTTGGTATTAAATACTGTCCATCTTCAATAAATATAATTTTCCCTTGAATTTTTTTTTCACTATCACTCTTTGGTTCTATAACTTTTAGTATATAATCTGACATTATTCATTAAATATTTTTTATAGTTGCTTTTACATCTTTACCATTTTCTAACACTTCAGTTATTGTTAGCTTAAATTGTTTTCCAGATGCGTTTTGAACTAAATATACCTCACCAACTTTATAAACACTATTAGGTGGTAAAGCACTTGACATTATAGGTTGTTCTTGTTGAGGAACAGTTGGATTCTCATTATCTTGAGTATTGGTTTCAGGTTGTTTTGCTTGTTCATTAGTAACGGCATCCTTCTTAATTTCCTCTTGAGTTTTACCAAGCTCTTTCTTAACTGCCCTAACTGTTTGTTTTAATGAACCCTTAGTCCACTTATAACCAATATCGATGATAACCCATTCCCCGGTCAATCTACTTTCAGAAACTTCCGGTGTAGTAGCAGTATTCTTTTGATTGATGAAGTTAAGTTGAATCTTCATAAACTTATAAAGATTAAAGTTTGCGTGTGGTAATTCCAAATCAACTGAAATTCTAACTAAGTTATCTAAGTTAACTTGATTTTGTGCCTCTGAATATAAATAATGTATATGTGTATTCTCAGTATCTATCTTACCACCATAATTTGTTCTGAAATTTTCTTTTAACTCATTAGAATCACCAGGTGCTCCTTTTAGAATAATTGTTTTACTACCATCTGAAGTTTGTGAATGTACATCAAACACTACAAATTGTTTCTTTTTCTTATCATATGCCTTCGATACAGTAAATTGACCTTTATTGACTGATATTTTAGTTGATTGATTGTTAAGACGATACGAACTAAAATGAAATGGACTACTTTGCATACTCTTATCATTAGTCAATTGTAGTTTTTCAACTTGATCTCTAACACCTGGTTCGTTTAAGTGATTTGTTCCAGTTGATGCCAAACCAACATCCTTTGATATATCTCTTAACCATTCTTTTTCAATATCAACATAGTTAAAACAGTAGTAATAGTCAATATACCCAAGTACATAAGAAGTGTCAGAAATATAAGAGTGTTTAATAATTTCATTAACAAAGTTTTTAGGTACTTTACCAATATTTCTCCAAGTCATTGAATCACTCGTATTTGTTATATTAGAGTTAAAACCAAGTGATAACTCAGTTGATATTTGTTTTAAAACTTCAAATGATGTACCTTGATAAGCGGCAAATCGTATTTTATAGAAATCTTTAAGGTCTAAAGTACCAACTACTTCATATGATGAGTTTTTATTCTCATGAAAACTTGTAAGTTTAAACTTTAAGTGTATAGATTTCAAGTTTTTTGAACCAGAGTTTAAAAATATTTCAAATTTAGTATCATCTAAAGGAAAACCTTCTTTCTTCATAAATCCAATACTATCCGCAAAGACTAATCTAGCATTTGGAACTAATCCTTCATACCATAAATCTAAAGATTTTATATCTCTTTCATTAATTTGATATCCATTGTACCAAACAAATGGAGTTAAACCTAAACCAACTGCAATCTCTTTATCATAACTATTATTTTTTGTAGTATCAAACTCAATAGGTTTTAAAACTATTGTCGGTTTTGTTATCTGTGCAATAATTGGTCTTGTTCCTTCAACTTTAGCAGGTTCTTTATCACCACCTCTTGACTTATCTTGAGCAACAACCTCATCCTCTGGAAGAACTGTTATAGTTATTTCACCATTATCAATTAAATCAGAATCAGTAATAACTGATATAACATAATCACCTGGTGTATCAAATTGAATGCCCGAGAAATCAACAAATCCATTTTGAATTATTTTATCTACTTCACCAATTAATTCACCTGGTCCACTTTTCTTTCTTAAAGTAACTTTTATTCCAGTTGCATCAAATGTACTTTGAGTACCCGCTACAGATGTAGTCATCATAGATTGAGTTGCCACAGATTGAGTTGCAGTGGATTGTACCTCAACAACTGGTGGAATTACATCAGGTGTTTTATCAGTATATTGTAAAGTAATAGGAAACCCATAGACATAATCAACATATCTTTGTAATCCATAGATTGCATAATCTGAGACAACTTCTCTTGTAAATGGTAGTTTATCAGTTGTATAAATGGCATACAAACCATTAATTGTTCTTTTGTTTACTGGATTAGTCCAAGGTCCTGGCAATCCTTCTAAACTAGCCTTTGCTTCTATTTTACCTTTATAATCGTCAAAGGTAATAGTACCAGTAATCTTTTTATCACCATCACTTTTAGGATCTTTAACTATGATGTATAATTTATCTACTGGTGTTGATTGAGTACCAGACTGTGTACCGGTAGATACTATTGTAGATGCACTTGGAATAGGAAATTTATAATCAAACCCTGCCTCAATGAAAGCTTCATATAACTTTTCTTTTGTAGTATATAAATCTATATCACTAGAATTACGATAATAATTACTCTCAAAAAGACCAACTAAATCAATATAAAGATCATCAAATTTATCAAACGTATCAGTATCAGTAAGTTTTACATCATTTGCTTTAACATACTGAAGTGTATCAAACATGAATCTATCAAACCATTTCTGTCCATCGAATGGTTTTTTAGAATTCATTTCTTCAACACCATAGACTGCACGATAAGTTGAATGTAAAGTTGTGTATAATGGTCCTGCACCAGTTGTAGCATCTTTAAGTTCTTTTAAAACGTCAGAGTAATTAGGATCATCAAAGCTTGGAAGTATTTCTTTACCACCATCTGGATCAGAGTAAACATATTTAAAAAGATCTCCAATAGTTACTACACTTTTATCTGATGGCCATGTAACTATTTTAGGAAGTGTTAAAGCAATTGCAGTCGCTCTTGCAGTCTTATATTGATTTTGTTTAGCAATATAAGCATCAAGTTTGGTTTGTGCACCTGCATTATAAGCAATAACGAAATCTTGTATCTTTGACATTAATTATAATAAATTTTATCTATTATATATTAAGAAGGTGTCACTACAAATTAATTTTTATTATCTTATATGGATATTTTCTTTTAATATAAAATCCTTCTCTTTCTTTAAAATGTCTAAAAAGTATATTTGACATATCTGCTGGATTAAAAACATCAACTAAATCAAAGATATTTACCTTGTCTTTATCCGAATGTAAACGAAGACCACGACCAATACTTTGGATAATAATCTGCTCTGACTTAAATGAATCTGTAAATATAACATTAAAAATGGCATTGATACTCACACCAGTGCTTAGAGTTCCGTACTTAATAAGAGGCAACCAAAACCTTAGTTGCCTGCTCCTCTTTAATAATTTTTCTTTTGTCTATAATTCTAGCCATTAGTTTATTGTTTTTATTTTAAAATTTAATAATATAATATTATCTATATTGAGGTGTTTTTCTAAAATACACATATCTTTATCTCTATATTTTCTAATTAAATGAGTACTTAATTTGTATTTTTTAGTTATATCTTCCATGCTATTAAATATTTCTTCACTTCCATAAGTGTCTATTAACTTTATTTTTAATCCTGACTTCGGTTTACGATTTTTCATTTTTTCTAAATAATCTGGATCTTTCCATAAATTCTTTATTTTAATTCCAGCATCTTTCCTCTTATGCTCATCTTTATTTATTAAATTCATTTTTTCTTTAAACTTAACTCTATCTTCCTCATTTAAAGAATCCCATCTTTGCTTCGTCTCCAATCGCTTCTTTTCCACTTCACTTTCTTGTGAATAAAACTCTATCATATCTTTTGATTTCTGTAACTTATTCTCATCAGTCCAATATTTTTTAGATATATTACAAAAATCTAAATATTCCTCATCACTTATATTATCCCAAAACAATTTTGCTCTTCGACTTTGTTCATCAGAAGATAATTTTTTCATATGTATTGATCGTTTAGTACAAAATTCTCTATATTTAGCTTCATCATTTTTTAATTTAATCCAGCCTTTTTTAGAAGCATTAGACATTTCTTCGCTATTTTTATAGTCACTAATCATCCAATTCAATGGTCTCTGATAACTTCTTATATTCACTGCTTTATATATCCAGAGATGAACTAAACGATGATCATGATAGTCTAACTCAATAATATTCCAAAGTTCATTTTCAAACTCTGGAAATGTGCTTCTTGGTAGAATATGATGTTTCTCACTATATGAAGAATTTGATAATTTATAATTAATTAAAAAACTAACATACTTATTCAAGAATTCATAGTTATCTATACTATGTTTTTCAACCAATTTTTCTATAATAAAGTCGTAACTTTTCATATACTATATATAATTAATAGTTACGCCTGTTGATAATTATTTAGTTTTAAATTTTTTAATAAAATCATCATCAATATCATCATTAGGTGTTATACTACTTGCTATTTTATATTTACCACTGCTTAATAATATGGGAAAGTCATATTTAAACTCAATTTCATAATCACCAAAGTTCAAAATAGTATATTCGACATCTTTTTTGGTTATCTCCATTAGTTTTTTAATCTCTTCTCTTTTCTTACCACTAATCTCACCATCAATATAGTAAAACTCTTTATCAGGTAACTCATCTTTTAACTTTTGATAGATTCTTTGTCCATTCTCAATCGTATGAAATAATAATAAAGTATTATTATCACACTTCTCAACAATCTTTCTAATAAAAACTAATCTCTTCTCAGATTGATGTGCATAAGCTTTCTCTAAATCAAATGCTGCCTTTCCATCACCACTTTTTCTTATTAGTTTCAATCTTTCGTGAAATTCTAAGTCATTATGGTTCATTATAACGGCTTTTATATCCATCGGAGTAATAATACCCTTCTTCTTTAATTCATCTGCAGAAACCTCTGTTATTTTAGGTCCTAACACGGCTTGTATATTAAGTATCTCACAAGTATCTTCTGTTGGGAAAGTACCAGATACACCAAATCTACAATAAGCATGTTTAAATGTACTTTCTAAAATAGATGATATAGTTTTTGCTTTAGCACCGTGTGCTTCATCAGTTGCGATTGTATGAAATTGCTGAAAGAATTTCTTCGGCCATTTTTCTAAAGATTGATAAGTACCAATATAAACATTAGGATTCTCAGTACCAGAGAACTTTCTAGGTCTATCAGACATTACTTCTTCAACTCTAACATCACAAGGTAAATGATCTATACCACCTTCTAATAAAGAAGTTAGTTTTCTATCTCTCATTTCGATTAGATTGTTTACACCATAGTTATACTCTATAATATTATCATAGAACTGAGTAACTAATGTAATTGAGGGAACTATTATAAGGAATTTTGCTTCAGGATCAATATGTTTTAAAGTGTAAAACATAACTATTGATATGATTAAAGATTTACCACCTGAAGTTGCAACTTCTGCCATACAAAATCGATTCTTTAAGATTTTATATGCTGCTTCAATTTGATGGTCATAAGGCATAAAAGGAACTATTTCACCATCTTTCTTCATTTTATGAGTTTTAAAGAAGTCTTTACAAAAGTCTTGAACTTTTTCTAAAGTAACTTCTCTATTGATAGGGAAATCTTCTTTATTCTCTACTACAAAAGGAGCATCAATTTCTTTACAACCTCGCATAGCTTCTTTCCACAAACCTAGGTTTATTTTTCCATCTCTAAAGAATGATTTCTTACCATCCCATACCCCCATTTTCACAGCGGGTTGATACTTCCAACCCTTTACATGTCTCGTTAACCATAGTGATAACTGATGATATTCTACTCGACTTGCTTCTGTGACAACTAACTCTTCGTTTTCTTTGTCATATCTAAATTTCATCTCATTATTATATATAAAAACCTTGTATTTGTTTAGTTTCCAATGTTTTTGTTGTTTTTTTACGGTTTTTTACGGAGGGAAGAAACAAAATTGAATATATAATAAAAAAATAAGTTAATATTATGGGATTATGGAAATTCTTAAAAGGAATTTTTGGTGCAAAAGAGACTGTAGATTGTGGTTGTGATACACCTGAATCTTGTCCAACTCCAGAAGTTTGTGAAGTAGAAGTACCAGTTGTTAAAGCTGTGGAAACTAAAAAAGAAGTAGTAGTAGAAGTACCAGTTCAAGCTGAGGAAACTAAAGTAACTGCTAAAGAAATCAAAGCTAAAAGAAAAAGACCTGCTAAAAAAACTGAAGAAGTTAAAGAAGAGGTTGCAACTGAAGCTACTGAGAAGAAAGCTAAACCACGTAGAAGAAGAAAGCCAAAGGCTAAACCAGAAAACGGTGATCAAGCATAAAAAAAATCCACTCAATTTGAGTGGATTTTTTTTATTATTTTAATAAGTCATTTATTTTCTTTTCACGTTTAATTGCCTTTAAACGTAGATTATCTTCAAATTTATAATATCGCATACTATATCGATTATTAGTATATGTTAAATCATAAAATCCAATAACTTCAATATCATTTAAATTTATAATATGTTTTACTAAATCATCTAAAGTAGAAGTTTGTAATGATGATACGGTGTATGTGGATAATTCTAATTGTCCATTTACATTTTTATTAAATGTACCAGTAGGCGCATTTAAAATACTAGCTGTTCTATCTGCAATTTTTTCAAAGAAAAAAATTAAATCAGAATCACTTATTTCATTCTTCGGAAATAAAGTATTACTTATACTAAATACACTAAACTTATGTCTTACATCAGCAACTAACTTTTCAACTTTTTCCTCATCTGAGAGAGATGTTATATCTTCCATTCATATTATTTATTTTTTTTGTCCTAAAAAGGTATACCAATCTATCCACTCTTTATACTTCCTATCAGGATTAAATGGTATTTCTTTTCTAGATTTTGATAATTTTTTCCACTCCTTTGCAGATTTTATGTTATTCTCTACTGCAATTATTCTACATTCTTCGTAAGAACAATGTTTTATTTTTTCTTTAGTTAAAAAGGTATACCAATCTATCCATTCTTTATATTTTCGTTCAGGATTAAATGGTAGATTGTTTTCAGTTGAGTATCTATACCAATCATTTGCAGATTTTATATTATTCTCCATTGCTATTTTTCTACATTCCTCATAAGATATAGTATGATTCATACCATCAACCCAACCATTTTTTAAATAATCTTTATAGTCTTCATCTTTTACATACTTAGTAAATCCATCCTTATTTATCCATCTAAGTTTTTGATATTTTATTTTTTATATCATCCATTTTATTCATTTTGGTAATATGTTCTTTAATTTTTGCGGTTTGGTAACTATTTTTTTCTTTTCTAGTTTTAACCATTTTTATGGCAGATCTTTGG
>Ga0075464_10001031_pt1 | contig 12524 bp, 15 predicted proteins | sample DEB19_08_DNA_5_FD_75068 | JGI IMG/M metagenome (GOLD analysis project Ga0075464, IMG submission 75068) | Aqueous microbial communities from the Delaware River and Bay under freshwater to marine salinity gradient to study organic matter... | ecosystem: Environmental > Aquatic > Marine > Coastal ...
ATTTAAAGGACTACATGTTTAAAAACTACCTCTCTGAAATCATCTTGAGCGTCGCCGTTGTGTTCATGGCGGCAACCCTAAGCCTGACTGGGGTTTTGGCTTTTGCTTTGGCCTTAGCCTTCCTGGGCGGCCTTAAGTGGCTTGATTATATGACCCTTCAAGAGTCGCCTGATCTAATTCGCCTCAAAGAAGAAATCTCGGAACTAAAAACCAAGGTCGATAAATTAATCCTTGGGCGGGGCCGGTAATGGCGCGCAACGGGAAAAAAACCGGGGGCCGCAAAAAAGGCACACCCAATAAAGATACAGCCGAGGCGCAACGCCTTTGTGAAGAACTCGGCATTGACCCTTTTAAAATTCTTTTGTTGTTCGCGGACAATCGCTGGGAAGAACTCGGCTATGATTCGCCAACTGAAACCCGCATGGTTGCAGGCGGCGGGTCATTTGAAGTTGATAAAATCTCGGTTGAATCAAGAATTGCTGCCGCTAAAGAGGCCACAAAATACGTTCGCCCAGCCCTAAAGCAAGTCGACGCCACACTCTCTAACAAAGACGGCTCTAAAATTGAACCCGTTCGGGTCATGACGCCTGAAGAATTAATTGCATACGTGCAAGTGGCGAGGACGGTTAAATGACCGCAGCTAGGCATTTGCCAATCCCAGGTAACTACGGCCCTGACTTTGGGTTTCGACATAACTCCACGGTCCGACGCCAAGTTATGAACTTCGTTTTCAATGACGAGGGCATGGGCGGCTACATCAATTACACGGGCGCTACCACCTGGATGGCGAAAAACTGTCCTTGGGTTAAGGGTAGACTTTGGGTTGAGCAATTTCTAGTGCCGCTGTTTCAAGACATTCACGCTGAGTTTAAAGACTGGGAGATTTTACCGCACAACCAGTTTCAGCGGCTTGTCGAGCATGGCACCGCAACGATTGGGCCCATGCTCTCAATCGGCGGCATTCCTGCAAAGCGCGAGTTTTTAACGGCCCTTGGAACGCATCCTTTTGACGTTGGTTTTGGTTATTACCTGTCGACTTGTCCCGCACCGGCTGACGCCTATTTGCCGATCCTTGATTATCCGGCCAGCCGAATGCATCCGCCCGCTAAAAAGCTTCAAGGCAAATATGTCGTGTTCACAGCAGGTGGGACGACGCCAATTAGAACTATGCGGGGACGCGATTTAAACCCGCTAATTAAACACGTAAAATCTTTGGGACTTACGCCTGTTTTTTTGGGTAAGCGCGATCTTTTACTCGACGGTAAAACTACAACAAAGTTCGCTGACGACACCGACTATGAATCGGGCGTTGATTTGCGCGACCAGACAACCGTCAAGGACGCGGCGACAATCATGCAACACGCGGCCTGTACTGTTGGGATTGATGGGGGACTGCTACACCTCGCAGCGCTCATGCAAAACTCCAAAATCGTCTTCGGCTACAACGTCACATCAATTGAACACAGAAAACCGCGCAGACTCCACGGCAAAACCGTAAACGTAGCACTTACGCCTGAAGAGCTTGCCTGCACTGGGTGTCAGTCCAAATGGAAAAACATGCTTGGCCATTCTTACGACCGCTGCTTTTACCAGGATAATCGCTGCCTTGATTTGTTGTTTGCCGATGATTCTTTGAAATTTAAAAACGCAATAGACGAGGTGCTTAAGTGAGTGACGACATTATCGACTACGACGGCGATGCAAAATCATTGGGCGAACAGCGGGATTATGCATTCCAAGTCATGAAGCAAACCATGATTGCAAAATACTCGAAATCAATCGCCCACGTTGCACCCATGGTGAAAATGGCCAAACTCGATGCCTATGCAAAAGGCGTTCAGGATTCTTGGGCTGTGTTTTCTCAGATAGTTGAAAAACCAAGCGATGAAGAGTTGAGCGCCGGATGATGCCCGACTTGTTCGAGACGCATCGCTGGCTTTACTACGAGACGTTTTGGGACATTCGCAGAGCTAAGATTTTGAACAAACACTATGAGCCGCTTTTTCAGTGCATTGCGCGGCTAAAATCAGAGGGTTATTTTGACTAAGAAGAAATATCTAATCACCAATCTTGTCTACGGCGACACGTACACCAAGCTTTTTTGCAACAACCACATTAAGAGTCTGATTGACGATACGAATTTAGCGGCCATTACCGAGAAATACGACGTCGAGTACAAGATTTTTACCGACGCCGACACAGTCAAGACACTTCAAACGCATCCGAACATGGCGAAGCTCTCTAAGGTTGTCAAAATTAGCTCTGAAATATTCGGCTGGCCCGAAGGTAGAGTTAAAAAATTCGATTACCGCTATGGCCTTTTGATGAATGTCTTTAAAAAGTCCGTTGAATTTGCAATTCAGCAGGACGCTTATTTGACCGCCTGGGTTGCTGACCTCGTTGTTGCAAAAGAATTTTTCCCAAGAGTCATGTCCAAAATGGAAGTGGGCCACGACGCAGTTTTTGTTTTGCCTTTGCGCTGTGCAAGTGAATTTGTGACGCCAAAGCTCGCCGAATATCACAACGCCTTGCCGGATAAAGAGTTATGCGCCTTGGGGTTTGAAGCGCTTCACCCTTTGTGGGTCGCCTGTCATTGGAATAATCCGCAGTTTACGAAGCTTCCGTTTACGATGCTCTGGAATACGGGCGGAGGGCTTTTAGCCCGGTCGTTTTCAACCACTCCTATCGTCTTTAAGCCTAAAAAAGAAATGCTCGAAGGTCGCGGGATGATCGATGGCGATGTACCGGGGCTGTTCGATAACCCCTACTGGGCCCTTGACTGGACTGATGCGCCAGTTGTCGGCGTTGAGCCTTTGATTTGCTATTACCCGCCGTTTGCAAATAGGCCTGCGTCGGCTGAATGGGTTAGAGATTGGTCAACTTGCCTTGATCCAACACAAATTCCGTTCATTGAAAAGCGACTGTATTACCCGGACCGCGAAACGGTTAAACCGTCACCTCAAATGCTCGCAGAGTCAGACGCCGTCGTTAAAAAAATCATGGAGGGTCAAGCTCATGGCGAAGCCGCAAGCTAAAGTGCAGATCCAGGCGGTTACGGTTTCAAAAATGCCTAAGCCAACGGCAATCGCTTACTCTCCAAACGGCAACCGCGTTCTTGTCTTGTGCGATGACGAGTCTATTTGGGAGCGCAAGTGGGTTGAGCGCCCGAACTCCACAAAACCAAACGGCTGGGAGTGGGAAAAACTCTGTGTCTTTGGAGTAAATGAATAAACTTGGCGAAAAACTCTCAAAAGAACAGCGGGCGGAATATTGGAGGCGCGGGAATATTGCGCCCTGGTACCTTAGACCAAGCCAGCTTGACGTTTATGAACTACTTCACCGAGAAAAGCGCCCATTTGTTGAGTGTAGTCGGCGTTTCGGTAAGACAACCGGTATCCTTGTATTCGTTTTTGAAAAACTCATCGCAAATCCTGGCTGGGTTTGGCGTTGGTGCGAGCCGCAAAAAGATCAGGCGAGAAAAATCGTAATGCCGATCATCGATTCACTTCAAATGCACGCACCTGAAGACATGATGGCTAGATACTTGACGACCGATAGCGTTTACAAGTTTCCAAACGGCTCGAATTTTTATTTGCTAGGTGTAAACGAAGACAAGGGCGAGTCGGCCCGTGGTCCTGCGGCAAATGGCATTACTCTTGATGAATATGGGTTTTGGCGTGAGGCTGGCCGCATTTCAAGATCGATTCTTTACCCGCAGCTACAAAACCAAGCGGGGCAGTACTTTATTAAGGCGTCAACGCCGCCCGAGGACTTAGGCCACACGTACTATAAGGAAAAAGAAACCGCCAAACGCAAGAAACGCTACATCTTAAAGACGATTTTCGACAACGAGGCTCTAACCAAGGATGAGTTAGATGAAATCATTGAAGAGACTGGCGGCGTCGATACGCCGGATTTTAAGCGTGAATATTTATGCGAAGAAGTCGGCGACCCCGAACTTCGGGTCATCCCAGAGTGGTCGGCTGAGAATGTGGTTTCTAACGACTATCCGCGACCTGATTTTTTTACTCCTTATATTGGCGGTGACAGTGGGGCTGACGATAATACTGCCCTATTATTTGGTTACTTCGATTTTTTAAAGAATGAAGTGGTTGTTGAATATGAGTTGGTCTTGTCGGGGCATACGACTAAAAACATCGTTAGGCTTGGGAAAAGGATTGAGCGGACGATTTGGGGCCAAGTGCCCACAAGGCGCAGGGTCTACGATGCCCAGAAACAAATCGTTTACGATATCATTGCCGATCACAAGTGGTCGGTTACGCCGCCTCAAAAGGAAAATAAGACCGCTGCGATTCACGCGCTGAGGTCTGAAATTGGCGCCCGCCGTTTTAAAATTAAAGAACGCTGCACACAAACCATTCGCCAAATGCGTGTTGGACAGTGGAAAAACGAAAAGAAACTAGACTTTGAGCGGCCCGAAGACGAATCACTGGGCCATCTTGACGCCATCGCCGCTGCGATTTATCTTAATAGAGCTATTGACCGCAAGCTTAACCCAATCCCCATAAATCACGGGTTAAGTAAATTCACACACCATTTGCCCGCTCTGTCCGGGGCTAAAGAAGACGACGTTTTAAGACGCGCCTTCAAGCCTCGGAGGCTTCGTTGAAACAGTACTTTGCAGCACTTGAAAAAGAGCAATTGCTTCCCGAATTAGAAGACTCAATCAAGACATTCAACGAATACATCGAATCAGAAGGCTTGGCCGCCAAGTGGGCAAGAGCTGAGAAGCTTTATTTCGGCAAACACCAGGGCGAAATGGGCGTCGGAAGTTACACGATTAAAGACGCAGGTGTAGACGGCGAAATGTCCGCCGTTGTCGTTAATAAATTTCGAAGTTTAATTAAGCACAATTTAAGTTTTACGATTTCGCAAAAGCCTGCGTGGGATCCGAAGGCCAAAAACTCTGACACAAAATCAGAGCAACAAGCAAGACTCGCCGGAAATATTTTAGATTCTTACATGACCGAAAAACGTATGGGTCGGCACATGAACCAAGCGGCTGAGCGGGCCGTTGCGGTGTCTAAGGGTTTTGTATACCCGACCTGGAACCCGAGCCTCGGCAAGCCGCGCATTCCAGAAATCGTAAAAGGCCCCGACGGCCAGCCGCTCATTGATGACAGCGGCCAACCTAAAACCAAAATGGTCTACGAGGGCGACGTTCAATGTAAATCAAAAGGCCCGTTTGACGTAATTTATGACCCGCAGCTAACTGACTGGGCCGACGCAAAGTGGGTTATTGTTCGCGAGTTTGAAAACAAATGGGACTTGATTGCAAGGCATCCTGAATATGCCGAAGACATCGCAAATATGTCGATTGAGCAAGACTATGCGACCACTTCGCAAGCATCCAGACGCACCGTTTTAAACGGAAAACGCAAATCAGATATCATTGCGGTCTACCATTTTTACCATTTACGCACCGACGGCCTACCTTCTGGGCGTTACACGAAATTCTTAAACGCTAAAATTTGTTGTTATGACGGGCCGATTCCTTATAGACGGCTTCCGATTTTCAGAATGACCCCTGGTGACGTGTTTGACACAGCCGAGGGCTACACAGACGCATTTGATTTGATGGCGCTTCAAGAGGCAATCAACGTATTTTACTCGGTTGCGTTTTCAAACCTTCAAGCGTTTGCAGGACAGAAGTTGTGGCTTCCTGAGGGGTGCGAAGTCTCGCCCTCTCAGCTTGATGACGGCATGGTTATTTTAAAAGGCGGTGTTCCGGGGTCAGAGCCTAAGGTTTTAAACCTGACTGGGATACCGCCCGAATTGCTCTCGGTAATTGAATTGTTCACCAAATCAATGACTGAGGCGATGGGTTTAAATTCTGTGGTTACCGGCGACCCCGACCACGGCCTTAAATCCGGCACAGCACTTAGCCGGATGCAAGCAATGGCGATTCAATACGCGAGCAATTTGCAGCGCTCTTGGGGCGAATTGCAAGAAGACGTTGGAACGTTCGTAATTGAATTGTTGAAAGACTTCGCGTCGACAAAACGCATGATTGCACTTGCTGGTGTGGCGAACAAGGGCGCAATGACTTCGTTCACTAAAGACGATTTGGATTTAATTGAGCGTGTTGGCGTTGACCTTGGCAACCCCTTGTCTCGCACCGCCGCAGGCCGCATAGAACTTGGCGATAAGCTTTACGATAAGGGCGAAATCGATGGCCGCGAGTATATCAAGGTCATTCAAACCGGAAGCCTCGACACAGTGTTAGAGCAAAAAGAATCAACGCCCGATCTTGTGGCAAAAGAAAACGAATTGTTGCGCGATGGGAAGCCAGTCCAAGCAGTCGTTGGCGACGCGCATCTATATCACATGGAAAAACACCGGGCCGTGATTTCAGACCCGACTTTAAGAGCAAACGCCGCCGCAGGCGACAAGCTTGCCGATCAAATCATCCAAGCCACGACACTTCACATTATGTGGCACAACTATTTTTACAGCACTCAAGACCCGATCTTTTCGATTACGGCCAAGGAGCCGCCCGCACCGGTTCGCATGATGGTTGATCCGAATGATATGTCTAATCCGAATTTAGACCAATCGCTTCCGCCGCCTGCGATCATGCCGCCGCCGATGCCAATGCCTATGGGTCCGCCGCCTCCGAATGGCCCTGGCGGCCCGCCACCTGGAAATAAGAATGAACCTCCCCCGCCTAAACAAGACGCCCCTGTCCAGCCGGAAATGCCGCCCGCAGCAGCATAAAATAAGGAAGTAAGATGAGTGAAGCAGTCAGCGCGGGCGCCTCGGCGTCGGGAACAGGCACAACCACGTCAACGCCGGGAACAGGCGGACAATCCGAAGTCAGTCAAAATTCGGGAGGAAGTCCAGGACAAGCGAGCCAAACGCAAAGCCAGGGCGATCAGACACAAGCTCAAGCAGGGGCGCAAGAAAGAATCCTGGCTGAAACAGATCTTGACGCGTTTATCGAACAAACAATCAACGGCAAAAAAGAAAAAATAAAGCTGCGCGACGCCCTTAAGGGTTACGGCATGGAAAAGACGGCGCAGCAAAGAATGCAAGAGGCTGCGGCCAAATCAAAGCGCGCAGAACAGCTTCAACACTTAATGCAAACCGATTTCGCTAAGTACTGTGAGATCACCGGCCAAGACCCGAATCAATTCTTGCGCCAACAATTGGCATCTAGAAAAGAAATCGCCGAAGAAATTTTAGCTAAAGAATATGAACTTCAGCAAATGGACCCGCACCAGCGTAAGGCCATGGAGCTGGAGCAAGAGCTTCAGGGTCTTAAAGAGCGCGACATGAAGACCAAGCAACCGCTCATTGATGAAATTAAAAAACTAGTTGATCCCGAACGCCTTCCCAAAGGTCTAGAAAATGCGACGCCCGAACAACTTCGCGGATATTTAGCCCAGCAGCAAGCCGAATTTAAACGAGGCGTTGATCAGACTTCAAACGAACTACTGGATGCGTGGCAAAAGACCGGATTGCCTAGGGAAAAAGATTTTGGCGCGTGGATGGCTCAAGTTATGATGGACCATGAGCGCAAATCGGCGGCCCACGAAAAACAAACGGGCCAAAAATTAGACCCTTTACAACCCGAACAAGCTGCGGCTAAAGTAAAGGCTCGGTTCCTGCGCTCGAGCCAAGCGCTCTACGACCAGATGGACGGTTCACAAATCGTCGCTGCAATCGGAGAGAAAGCCGCCGAGAAAATTCGGGAACACTTAGTTAAACTGGCAAGCGGCAATAGCGGCCCCAGATTTGACACACAAAATCGCCAAGCGCCCATGGCTTCAAGCGAGCAACCTCGGACTTTAAATCAAATGGAATTTCGCAAGCTGCATGGCTTAGCGTAGATCCAATTTACAGTTTCAAATCCGCGCACTCCCCAGCGCAAAAAACAACCCGCCTTTATCTGTCCAGGGCTTAAAGCTTTGGAGTTTTTAAAATGGCAGCAGAAGACTATGGCGCGTTACACAAGGTCGCCTTTGGTAACAGCGTAACGGAACTTGTTCCTGATTTCGCATTGGTTCAAAAAGATTGCAAATTCAACTCGGCGGATTTGCTGGGTGATTATTTCGAACAACCCGTTCGCCTCGTTTTGCCTGGCGGTTTTACCCGCGCAAAAGGTGACGGCACAGCCGGAGCGTTTGCACTAAACGGCTCTGTCGCTGGCGTTCAAAAGAAAGCAAAAGTTTACGGCTATCAGTTGGCACTTCAAGACCAATTGCCCTATGAAGATTTGTCGAAGGCCGCAAAAGCCGGTGCGCAAGCTTATAAAGCTGCAACCGCTCTTTTCTGGGAAGGCATGGCTCTCTCGCAACGTAAAATGCTTGAGATCATGTGTCTCTATGGAAACGTCGGTATCGGTAAAGTTCAATCCTACACGGGCGGCACTCCCTCCATCACGATTTCGGTTGCTGACTGGGCACCGCAATTGTGGGCTGGTTTTGAGGGCGCAGCCATTGACGTAATGAACGGCACGACCTCGACCGTAAACGGTACGGCGTCGATTGTGTCGGTTGACGTCGACACCCGCGTAATCACCTTATCGGCCACGGTAAACGCCTCGGTTAACGACGTTGTTTATTTTAAAGGCGGCTATCAAAAAGAAATGTTCGGTCTGCATTCGATCTTGGCGAACACCGGAACTATTTTTAACATCGCGGCCAACACATACACCAACTGGAAGGCGACTAACCACTCGGTTGGCGGCGCCTTCAGCTTCCAAGCCCTTAAAAAAGGTCTGGCAAAAGGTGTTAACAAAGGCTTGATGTATCCGATCAATGTTTATTGCTCGACTGGTGCCATGGATGACCTGGTTGGCGATATTCATCAACTGCGTCAGGTCGATAAGTCAGAAGTCCGCAGAATTGAACTTGGTCAAGACGAGGTTATCTACAAGTTCGCAGGCGTTACCGCCACGATTAAACCTCACGCAATGGTAAAAGAGGGTCACGCCCTAGGCGTTGTCCCGCAATTTACCAAGCGCGTAGGTTCGGCTGACTTGAGCCTCGGTATGCCCGGACGCTCTGACGGCAAAATCTTGTGGGATCTAGAGTCTTACGCTGCGGTTGAAGGCCGCTGCTACACGCACCAAGGTATTTTCACTGAAATGCCCGGCGTGTCGATTCTCTGGTCCAGCGTTGTTAACCGTACGACCTAATAATTAATCAATCAGTTATCGCAAGGCGGGGATTACCTGAAAAGGCCCCCGTCTTCCTAACTGAAAAGGGGAAAACATGGCTGTTATTTATGACATGATTGTGGTCGCCCAAGATCAGGCAACGGCGGACGCACAACGCGACGTCATTGCTGAATCCGGCAATCAAATGCTTCAGGGATTGAAGCTAAAAGATTTCTTTAAAATGTTAACTAGCGGTATTCGGCCTGCGATTGTTCAAACCAAGGTCAACTTGGCAAAGGCATCCGGCACGATCACTCTCGCAAGCTTTGTTCAAAACGACACGATTACGATCAACGGTGTTGGTTTCACGGGCAAGGATTCGCCCGCTGCCGCTGCTGAATTTCAAACGGGCGTAAGCGACACGTCGACGGCTGCAAGTTTTGCGTCTGTCGCAAACTCAAACGCCACTCTCGACGGCATGGTAATCGTCACCTCGGCAACAACCGTAATCACCATTACGGCGCTTGTACCCGGAGAGCTTGGCAACGCGGTCACGACTGCGATTTCGGCGCACGGAACGGCGGCTGGAGCAAGATTGACTGGCGGGACCAACGGCGACGCCGAGCGGACACACTATTTCGGCTCTGTATCGGGGGGCTAGATGGCGGCCACAGTCACTAGGCAACCAGGCGTTACACCATACGGGCGGCAATATGAAGTTGTTCGTGTTGATTGGACGTCTGACGGCTCTGGAAACGCGACGGTAACGCTCGACCTAAACGGCTGGCTTGTGAAGTCGATCACCGATCCGACAGACGGCCCGACAGACAACTACGACATTACGTTAGTGCAAAACACGGCTGACGCCGCAGCGGGCGTTTTAGTAGACCGCGACACGACAAACAGTGAATGCGTGGCTCACGCTACGCCGATTTTTCTTGTTGGAAGTCACGTCTTTACGATTGCAACGGCTGGCGCGACGAAGTCCGGCATTGTTTGGCTCTATTTGGTCGACCGCCTCTAAGGAGTAGACCTTGAGACTTATAATTTTATTTTTCTGGCTTGCGGTGATTTCATCGCAGGCCTTTTCTGCGGTCACGGTAACGGTGAATGGGTCAAACCACACCATCCCTCAGACCAATGAAAAGGGCTGGGGTACAAACGTCACGGCCTGGATTCAAGCGATCTCACAATATACGCTTCAGCCAAACGGCGGCACGTTTAACTTAACTGCGGAGGTCAACACTGGCTCGACGTATGGTTTTAAAGTCCCGTACATCAAGACTGCAACGTCAACTCCATCAACGGCAGGTGTGCTCAGGCTTGCTCGCACAGATTCTGTGGGCTGGCGGAATCAGGCCGACTCCGGAAACTTACTTTTAAGCGTCGACTCGTCAAACAATCTCGAGTTTAACGGCGTTGACATACTAACGTCGGCCACTGGAAATTTTGCAGACGATACTTTTTATATTTACGACAACGGCGATAACAGCAAAAAAATTGCGTTTCAGGCATCCGGCATTACCGGCTCAACGACTCGTACGATTACGATGCCCGATGCGGACGTTGACCTAACGGACGTTAGTACGGCGACAAGCTCAAATACGAACAGCGCAATTGTAAAGCGGGACGGTTCTGGCAATTTCTCGGCAACCACAATCACGGCGGCGCTCTCGGGAAACGCGTCGACTGCGACGGCTTTGGCGGCGAATCCAAGCGATTGCGGTTCCAACACATTTGCCCAAAGTATTGTAGCAAGCGGCGCCCTAACTTGTGCCGGGGTTAGTTTGTCGACGGCGGATACGACCGGAGTATTGACGGTTGCCAAGGGAGGAACCGGCCTGACTCTTGGAACAAGCGGCGGGGTTCTTGTAAGCGTTGGCACAACCTCTTTTGGTCTTACTGGCATTGGCACCACTACGACGGTGTTAAAGGGCGGGGCGGCACCGGCGTTTTCTCAGGTTTCATTGACGACCGACGTCTCTGGGATTTTACCGGTCGCAAACGGCGGAACAAATGGCGTTAAAACCGTAAGCGCCATGTTTTCAAGCGGGACAACGACGAGCCAAGAATATGGCGGGGACTGGGTTAACGGAAACCCTTCCAACAACAGCACGGGCGACAACTCAATAGGGCTGACCAGCAGTTTTTTTAGTGCCGCACCAAACTGCACATGCACGGTTGTTAACGATTCAAACCCGAACTCCCGCTATTGCAAAATCAGAACGTCAAGCACAAGCACCATTCGCGTTTTTACGGCAAACACCTCCGACGCCGCTGCGGCTGAAACCTTCATGATTGTTTGCCAGGGGCCAGGCTAATGGACTTTTTGTCGCCTGAAGCAGTCCAATCAGTTTTAGGAAAAGCCGCCCAAAGCGATCTCGCATCTTACCTGATTATTGTGGGTGTTGTTTGGAAGGTTATGGGCAGCAAGGTGTCCGATCACTTCCAACAAATCGAGAGCGGCTTAAAAAGTGTCGCGCAAGAGGTCGCAAACCTTCGCGGCGCAGTTCAAGCGGATTTAAAAGTGCAAACCGACCGACTGGATAAATTCGAAGACACAGTCATTGGCTTAAGCGAACGAGTTAAAAATTTAGAGATTACTAAGGGGAAAGAATGAACAAGGAAGCGATCTTACAAAAAATAGTCGAGCTATTCCAAACGCTGCCCGACAACGACGAGGCCGCCGAAGAAAAGGGCGAACAAATGGGCGAAGGCGCACCCGTTGAAATAGAAATTGGCTCTGACAAAGATGACATGAAGGCACTCTAAATGGGTTTTCTTGTCGAGGACCTAATCGAGTCGGTTAAAGACCGCTCTTTTGCTCCGATTTCTCAGACGACGTTTGAGGACGACGATATTTTGCGCATTTTGAATGAAGAGTTGTCTTTGCGTCTTGTCGCAAAAATCCAAAAAGAGCGCGAGGATTTCTTTTTAACCAGAAAGACGACTCAACTTGTTTCTGGCAAGGATCATTATTTACTGCCCAAGCGAACGGTCGGCAATGCGCTCAAAGCATTGTTTTTAGTTTCAGGCAGCGACAAGCGAATGCTCACTCGCCGCGACATTGACCGCATTGGCGAATATTCTGGCGCAGCCGGTGACAGCTCATCGTTTTATTTTGAGGGCGATGAAATTGCGCTAATGAGCCCTCCCGCCTCAAACTCTGATTCGCTTTTATTCGTCTATTCGCGAAGACCCAACAAATTAATTGAAACTTCATCTTGTGCCAAAATCACAGCCGTTGCGTCTTTGGCGGGGACGACGACCTTTACGGTAAACACAGATTTGACGGCGTCACTTGTGGTCGGCTCAAAGGTTGATTTCTTAAGAAATGAATCGCCCTTTACGCTCTGGTCTGAAGAGGTCGCAATTACAGCGATTACGGCAACCACAATTG
>Ga0075464_10001034_pt1 | contig 12504 bp, 18 predicted proteins | sample DEB19_08_DNA_5_FD_75068 | JGI IMG/M metagenome (GOLD analysis project Ga0075464, IMG submission 75068) | Aqueous microbial communities from the Delaware River and Bay under freshwater to marine salinity gradient to study organic matter... | ecosystem: Environmental > Aquatic > Marine > Coastal ...
AGATATGGAAGATATGTCTCAGTCAATGAAATACATGATAATGAACCACGACCTGCAGATATATCCGTATAATTTACGATAGGTTTTACAGTTAAAATTGAATAACCATCGTATTCACGTTCAATCATATTCTCAAAATTCTGTGAAGATAATGGCCAAGCATTATTAATTCCTTCACGCATCTGATTGTTCACGATAAAAAATGTCCAGTAATACTCTGGAGTTCCATATAGACTCTGTGAAACAACATCTGGTCTTTCACCATTATTAATATTGTAATAGGTATAGACAGAAGCATTATCTGCCGCTGCTAAGTCATTGACATCAACATTTCTGACAATATCAGTTAAGGTTACAGTAGATCCTTTATCAAAAAGATCGTATGTAATTGTTGGAAAATTTGAGAAGAAACTAATAGCCATGATGATTATACAGTGGCTGCTGGAGTAACAGCAGAAGGTTGATTAGATGAATTATTTGTAGCAATCGCAGTAGTATCTGAATCAGTAGTGAGACCAGTAGATGGTGTATTATAGCTAACAGAGAATGAACCCGGCTTAAATGAGCTTGATTCCAGCTTTTTAATATCTTCTGCTGTCAATGCTCTAGTCTCTTTAAATGCGATTGTAATATCAGATTCTAATGGAGATCCGTCTGTTCTCCAGATATTTGCTGTGGAATTATATACAGCAGAGAATTCAGTTAAATATACTTCAAAGATTTTGGGAATATGATCAAGTTCTCCGCCATCGATTCCATTAATAAACCGAATAGTCCATGTAGGTGGATATTGAAGTTGTAGAGAATTTCCAGATGGATAGAGACCAATTCTAAATGCTTTATTAATTTCGCGCATCATCTCTGCTTCTTTTTGCGAAGATGCGATCATTTTTATCTGGTAGTTGTAATGACGGGTTCCAACTCCAGTAAATTCTGTAGTAATATTTTTATTCAGAGTTGCGCCAACTCCGATAGAAATAGCTGATTTATTTTCTTGACTAATTTTATCGGAACTCATCGCAATAGCATGGGCAACACTAGACATACTCTTTGGAATACCAGATGTAACTGCACCAAGACCAGCTTTCATGCCAGCCATTGCTCCACCACCCATAGCACCGCGAGTTGCTTGCAAAGCTGCGTTACCTACGAAACCAAGATTTGCATCGTCATAAATACCAGAATCATTGAAAGACAACGAAGCTGGAATAGGAAAGAAAATACTGAATGTATCATTTAGACCATCTCTAACCTTATTACAGGTCAGCATCATCAAGGGTCTATTGTCCAGCGATGCGATTTCTAATGGATAGAAATATGATTTGCTTGAATTTGGTAAAGATAAAATATCCATTGAGGTATAAATACTATTTATATGGCGTATAGCGGAAAATTCAGACCAACTAATATTGCAAAATATGCTGGTGATCATACCGCGATTAAATACCGTTCTCTCTGGGAAAGACAGGCAATGGCTTGGCTCGATAAGAACCCAGATGTGATTAGCTGGAATTCTGAGGAAGTTGTCATACCCTATCGTTGTGCAACAGATAATAGAATGCACAGATATTTCATGGACTTAAAGGTTACTCTGAAGAATGGTAAGACATACCTTATTGAGATTAAGCCAAAGCATGAAACGATTGAACCAAAGATCAAAACCAAAAAAACAAAAGCATATCTAAACGAGGTTATGAAGTATATGAAGAACACCTCAAAATGGAATACTGCCAGTGAATATGCAAAAGATCGTGGTTGGGAGTTTCAGATCTGGACACAAGATACTCTAAAGGCTTTAGGCATTAAGATTTTAAAATAAATATATAGAAGTATATGGCAAAATTAACCAATGACTTCTTTAGTCGTGTTCAGCTTGAGAGATGGAAAGCAGCGATTCCTAGAAGAACTGAAGAGTCCAAGAAGTGGTTCTATGATCGACTGAAGGGTATTCGTAACCTCAATCGGAAGAATCTATTGAACGATGATTCTCTAGTTGTCAAGAATAAACCTCTGGTTGGACGTATGTTCATGTTCATCTATGATGCTAAGACCAAAGAGGATCTTCCATACTTCGATAAATTTCCATTGATTATTATGGTAGGACCAGCTAAAGGTGGTTTCTATGGTCTGAACCTTCACTATCTTCCACCATTAGTTCGTGCGATGTTCTTCGATAAGTTATTGAAACACACCAATAACAAAAAATTTGATGAGACAACAAAATTTCGGTTGAACTATGAGATGTTAAAATCAGCATCGAATTTAAAACAATTCCAACCCTGCTTTAAGAGATATTTGTTCTCTCATATTAAATCTAAGACAGTCGAAGTTCCATCTTCTGAATGGGAACTTGCTCTATTTCTACAAACTGATGATTTCGTCTATAAGACACGTCAGACCGTCTGGAAAGACTCAAAGAAAATGTATTCCAATACCATCACACCGTAATCTATCATGGCAACAAATATTCAACAGTTCAAGAGTGTCATCGGTGCCCGTGGTAGTCTAGCCAAGACGAATCGATTCAAAGTCACTATTCCATTACCATTTGCTCTACTAGGTGAAAACGGAAGAGATTTGAGTCTGCTTTGCGAAACTTGTTCATTACCAGGCAGACTCATTCAGACCACAGATTTTTCTCCATGGAGAAATCCGATCAAGATTCCTACTGGATATACAGACGAAGATGTGAATATGACATTTTATCTGACAAATGATTATTATGCGAAAAATATTCTTGACAAATGGATGCAGTCGATCATCAATGTTGATTCATATCTACTAAGTTATCCAGAACAATATCGCAGTAATATTCAAATTCATCAGCTAGATGAACGTGATAACATTCGTTATACCAGTGTATTAGTCGATGCATATCCAATCGGAGTTAATTCAGTTGAGCTAGATAATAACACGACGGACAGTTTCCAGAAGGTTACTGCCACGTTCACTTATAAAACATTTACTCAAGTATAAATTAAATTATGGCATTACCAATTATTGAATTCCCGAAGTATACCCTAGAAATTCCATCTACTGGAAAGACTATCGAATACCGTCCATTCCTAGTAAAGGAAGAAAAAGTCTTATTGATGGCCCAAGAATCTTCTGATTCAAGGGAGATGTTAAGTGCAATGAAAGAAATTGTCAAGGCATGTACATTTGAAAAGATCAATCCAAATGAACTTACATCGTTTGACCTTGAGTATATCTTCCTTAAACTGCGTACAAAAAGTATCGGTGAATCGTCCACTGTTAATGTCAAATGTAATGAGTGTGAAGTGTTTAATCCAGTGACGATTGATCTTGATTCTGTCACAGTTACAATCGATCCTACTGTCGAAAAGATGGTTAGACTGACGGATTCGGTTGGAGTTAATCTTCGTCATATCCGAGTTAAAGATATGGGCAGTCTATCGGACTCAAAGAAATCTCAGGCAGATATTGTGAATGATGTGATCATTGCGTCAATCGAATCTATCTTTGATTCAACAGCAGTCTATCCGACTGATTCTTCGACCAAAGCTGAATTGACCACGTTTGTTAATTCTCTGAATCGTTCACAGATGCAGAAGATCGAACAGTTCATCTCTGCCGCTCCTAAGCTTGAAAAAGAAATTTCGTTTAAGTGTTCTGGATGTGGATGCGAAAATGATACCAAGTTAAGTGGTACACAAGCTTTTTTCGCCTAGCCCTCTCACATGAATCATTGGCAAATTATTACCAGACTAATTTTGCCTTGATGCAACACCATAAATACTCATTAACAGAATTAGATTTAATGATACCATGGGAGAGGGAAATTTATGTTTCCATGTTGATGAATCATCTAAAAGAAGAAGAACAGCGTCGGAAAAATAGCAGTCAGTAATGAAAAAGACAAAGACAACACCAAAGGGCAGTAATGCTTCTCAGAATCAAGCCCTAGATCTATCTAAGCTAATCGCTGAACTTCAGAGTATTAATCTGAGTAGCGATTTGATGCTGGATACGTTTGATAAGGAACTTAAAAGCATTAATCTTGGTGGTGATCTATTGCTCGATGTCGTTGATGACCTCTCACAGAGTCTCCGTAATAATATGGAGGTTCTTCTGAAAGGTATTGTTACAAACGATTCTTCGCAGTCTTTGGAAGAACTTTCCATAATTCAGATGAATGGCTTTGCTGAGATGAATAGCAAGCTTGGTAATGCTGTCAGTGTTTTAGGTAGTGTCAGACGATTTGTTTCTGATATTAAAAAAACAACCACAGATATTCTTGAATTCTTTACTGGCGGCGATATGCAGCAAGTGGAGGATCGTCGAAAGTTACTTGAGGCTTTGAATCTTCTCAATGCAAGACCAGAACCAGTTGAAACACCAGAAACACCAGAACCAGAAAGAAGAAGAGAATCTTCAGATGACCTTTTGACCAAATGGTCTAAGATTGGTGGAGTTGCTTTGTCTCTTGGAGTTATCGCCGGCTTTGCTGGTCAGTTGCTTAGAACGATTGGTTTAATGAAACCATTGACCATTATTTTTTCTAAGATTGGAAAGATAATCGAACCATTTGTAAAGATGGTTACCAATACGGAAAGAATACTTGCTTTTGTTAGTAAAATTCCATTGATTGGTGAAACTGCTGGTAAGACATTGTCTGGTTTCTTTAAATTTATTGAAGGTATCTTTGCTTTCTTCAAGATTGGAGTTAAACTTGGAGGAGCACTTTTTAAAATTGTAAGAATAGGCAACGTGGTTTTGCTCGTTGTTATGGGGTTAATTGAGGGGGTCACGAAAGCTATCGAAGGATACAAGAAAGGTGGAATTCTTGGTGGTATCAAGGGATTCATCTCTGGTTTCTTAGATGGAGCAATTGGAAGTATTCTTGATCTGATTAAGGACGCGGTTTCATGGATTGCTAAATTCTTTGGTTTTGAAAATGTGTCTAAAGCTCTTGATAGTTTCTCTTTCGGTGCCTTAATCAAAGACGGTGTTGATGCTATCTTTGGAGTTGCTGAATATGCAGTAAAGTGGTTAGTTGATCTATTCAGCGTGCAGAAATTTACAGAGGCTTTCAATAACTTTGGAGTTGATGGTATCCTTGCTGTGGCTGTTGGTGGAATCCTAGATATGATTAAGGGAGCAGTTTCATGGATTGCTACTCTCTTTGGAGCATTCGATATGGCTAATGCTCTGGATAATTTCTCTTTCCAAGACTATATCATCGAAGCCAGAGATGCAACTATTCAGTTAATGTCTGAGTTATTCACATGGATTACTGATATGTTAACGGCTGCCCCTGCAGCTATTGCGGCTGGTCTTACTGATCTATCCAGCATGACTAATGATTTTGCTAAAGGTATTCTTCGTGAGATTCTACCGAATCCGAATGATCATAAATCATTATCTGATCCACTTCACTGGGTTGCTAAGGCGATTCCTCAGGGTGTCTATGACTTCGCTGGAGTTAATTCAAGTTCACCTAAACTTAACTCATCTGATATTAATACGTCAGCGAAAACAACTGGTTCTGAATTGAATAATGCTTCATCTAAGGTTGCTTCGACAGCAGTTATCGTGAATCAATATGGTGGTAATGTAACGAATAATTCAACTTCATCGGTGAATAATTCCAGCATGTCGGTTGATCCGATTGTCTCTGGTTCTTCCATGGGTTTCTCTAGTATATAAAGTAAAAAGGTGTGGCCCAATTAAGAGCCACACCTTTACCACTATTTACCCACAAAGGTTATTAGCCACGCGCCAGCTTGGCGAAATATGCGAGGGAATCACCATCGTCATCGGAGTCATTACCACCACCGACAGCTTCTGGCTCGGGTTGAGCGGAAACCTTAGGGGCTGGAGCCGATCGGGTTTCATCAAGAGTTGCAGTTTCTGCTGGAGTATAATTGGTAACCTCACCACCAACGACAGCGATGAATTGTTTCTTCAGTTCGTCATAGGTCTTATACTTCGACGGATCAATGAATTCCTTCAGAGGATTCAGCTTAGCATAGAGTTCCTCAAGTCGGGTATCATCGCCACCAAAGAGTGCTGCGACATCATCGAATTCCGATTTATCGAAGTTACGATAACCTTCAACTTGACGAATCTTCAACTTGAAATTAGCACCAGCCCAAAAATCGAATGGATTGAGCGGTTCTTCATCAGCAAATTGTGGTTGCATCGCCTCGATAATCTTGTCATAGATCTTCTTACCATACTTGTAAAGGAAGACCTTTCCTTCATTTTCTGGATTAGTAGGATCACTCACGATCAGGATATTTGAGATGTAATGAAGTTTGCGCTTACGTTCACGAACAAGTGCTTTATCTTCATCCATACCAGAGTTCCAGAGAATCGCATTAGCTTCAGAAACTGGATCGGGTAATCCAATAGAAGTAAGCGATTTTTCAATATACCAACGACCAGTCGGTCCCTTGAAACCATGTTCCCAATAACGAATCCATGGGAGATCATCGCCTTCAGCAGCTGGAAGGAATCGAATCACTGCATAGCCGTTACCAGCTTTATCACATTGAGGTTGCCAGAAACGATCATCTCCGCCTGATTTGGCATTGGTGCTGATCTTTTCGGCTGCTTCTACCAACTTAGAAATGGAGGTAGTACGGTTTTGTTTTAGTTTTGCAAACGACATATTAGTTGTATTTTAGTATTGGTTGTATTTTTTTGTATGCTTATTAGTCACCGACGTTGGATAATATAGCAGAAAACAAGGGTCATGTAAAGCATTTTATTACAATTTCCTTAATTTTTTCTTTGCTAATATACTTACCGTTGATGATAAATGGTTTGTATCCGATAATGGTATTGAAGATTTGATCGGCAACACCAAGGGGGTCAGATACATTTTTATTTAGAGACTTGGAGAAATTAAGAACGATGTCAAGAACAGTTAAAGTGTCGAAAGAAATTGATCCATTCTGAAACATCTGAATAATGATAGGCATGGACTGATTCACTGGTATCTGAAACATATCGTCAAAAGAACAGCCGATTGAATCACAATGATCTTTCAGTTTAGCAATATCTGTCTTAAAGGTATATTCAATTCGCTGCATCTTTGCTTCGTATTGAATAAGTGCTTCATCACTCATTGAACCGACCCATTTTCGATCAGACAGATAATTAGCCAGAAAGAAGTTAATCAGATCATTACGTTTCGGGTATTTACGAGCAACTTTATCAAAGAAGTATTTACCCTTCTGAGATTCAAAGTTAGCCCTAGTTAATCGACCGATCTTGAAATTGAACTTGAATGCATCGTAAGAACCACCAGAGAAATGCACCTTAATAGCAGTGCAGATATTCCAGGCATCAAATCCAGTTGTTTTTTGTCCAGAAGTTTGTTCTTGTTGATACATTACTGCGCTCATAGATTGGAAAACAGATCGTTAGGCTTAGGTAGAATATTGTTTCTCTGTGCTTCGGCTTCAAGTTTATCACGCAATGGTCCAGTGACAATCTTCGCCATATCTTCAGCTTCGATTCCAATATCATCACAGACATGAATGATTGCTTCCAGATAAGTCATATGATCACGTTTGACTAATGCCTCAACGTCTTTGGTTAGTTTCTCTTTGGTGTATACTGGAACAATTTCCTCTTGTGCTTCGTATTCTAATAGTGTATCCATGTGTTTTATTTTTTAAATTCTATGACTCGTAATAGCAGGGTCTGATCATTGATTCGACCAGTGGCTGGTTTCTTCTTTAGTTTATCATCAGAAAATAATTTGTCAAGAGGTTTTATCGCATGAGTCATCACATACTGCAATGTGTCTTTAGGTTTCCTTAGATTGACAGTGAAACTCTCTGCTGGATCAAAGTTCTGAATTGTTGTTCCCTTGATTTCAAAGCCAGCAGACCCTTTCGCATAGTAGACACTTAATGCTCGATATTTTGTATTGAAGACATAGAGTCTCTGCGCAGATGGAATCCTCAATGGTGAGATTGAGTCAATGTTGTAGTCTTGTGAGTTCTGTTGAAACTGAAGTCTTCCGATCTGCTTTACAGCATCCTTTACTTTCTTTGCTCTAGGAGCACGTTGTGCTTTCTTCGCTTTGGTGTATTTCTCTACATCTGCCAGCATTGATTCCATCGCTTTAAGACGTGCCTTCAGATCAGCCCGAGTGATGTATGAGTATGCTTCGACAAAGTATGGATCTGACTTGGTAAATGCAGCCCGATATTCTTCCAGATACCTCATAATCCATGCCTGAATAATACCGCAACCATTAGCTGGAATACCATTATCACGAATATATGAAGTCAAGGGCATTGGCTCTGGAGTAACAGACAGATCTTCGTCCCAACCATCCAGCATCTTATCCATTAAGGCAATGACTTCAGTATTCACCTTATTTTTGATACGATCAAATACTGACAGCTTCGGTTCAGTCTTTTCTGTCTTATTCGATAGTTCCTCGATCTTGGCTGAATAAAGCGTGTTCAGAACAATTCCTAGTTCTTTCTTTACGATAGCTTTATCATCTTTAGCAACAGCACCCTCAACAAACGGAAGTTTATCAAAGTAATCTTGGGCATCTGGATGCAGCGATGGCATACCACGATCCATGGCTCGGATGAGCTTGCCAATGGTCGATGGCATGACATTAGGATTCGCTGCGGAGATTGCATCGATTTCCTCTTTTGAATAATTCTCACGCTTCATAAAATCCAGAACCGCTGGCTTCATATCAGCTGTACTCAGATAGTAATTGTAGAAATTGAGCATTCTCTGGCGAGTTGCCATGAATTTCTCGATGGACCAATCCTCCCAATTAGTCCATTCGGGTTCTTCTCCAGTCCATTTAGAATCTGGAGCAAGAACCCGACCTGCTTTAAATACTCCTCTGTTTGATGTGGGTGTGGTTGCCATGGTTTAATTTATAACAAGGGAAAAGACACTATCAACCCGAAATGATCTCCAGCCTTCACTTTCAATGTCATAAACTTTAACCACGTCCAAATTCTCTGTAGCGGATGAACCACTCTTTGGCTTATGATCTTCTGGCACCATGTCCATACTGCGCGTACAGACCATTGTGCGCTCTGTTCCGTCTTTTTTCGTAAAGACCACCGTGCACTCATTGACATTGAGTTTGTCAATGAGCTCATCTCTGGTAAAGTTATTCATCGTCGGGGTTAGTGTCATATTCTTGAACTGTGAGTGTATGCTCTTCGGTCACGTTGCACTCCTGAGTCTTTACCATCTTGGCAAGGACTTGGAATGCTTCTTGACGTTTAGCGATTTGCTTAATGAGTTTCAGGCGGTCAATGTTGTTCATAATGTATGTTTTGGAAAGGGGTTAGATGAAGTTAAATTTAGCGGGGCCACATGGCGATGCTGATCGAACCGTAAGAATTGTTTACCATTTGGAAGGTGCCTGGAGCATTTCGTGCGGCAGTTAATTCAGCGGCAGTTGGAGCAAAGATGTATCCGTTGTTGGTCAGGCGGATGGCGGCGATGAGTTCAGGAGTTGTCATAATGTATGTTTGGTTTCGGTTACGGGATCAACTTAATCGATTCACAAGGTTTGTAAAGAATTATTTTCAGAAAAGTGCAATACCTTCTTTATCGAGTATTACCAAAGCTTCGGAACCAATTTCATCTACGAAATGGCGCATTCCAGTAATACGATCAAACATCATAACGATTATCGTTCCATCAACTTTTTCGAGGATTGTGAAAACCGAGCGAAGATCGTCTGTGGAGAATTTGGCGTAGCGTTTGTTTTTCATAATGTAGTAGCAGTTAGCTATGAGAACAACTTAGCTCAAAATCCGAGAATGTCGAGAATTATTTTCATTTATTCTAAAAATTCTGCACTCACTACCACATTAAGTGGCCTTCCGCGTTGGATTTCAGCCAGTTGTGCAATGGTCTTGACATCGCTAATGTATGCTCTTGTTCGATAGGAACCCATAAAATCGTATGTCCAGAGCTGATTCTTGCCGATTGGATACATAAAAGCCACGATGGCGTGACCTTTTTGTTCTCCAGTTTCATGATCAATATAACCATAGAGGACCACCTTACTCCATTTGCATTTGCTAGCCTTTAGACCTTCCTTAAAAGCAATCGCAGTAGGAACACAATCATTCGCTCCGTGCCATTCCATCCATTTCTGTGGATTCTGTGGCATGGTTGTGCATGATACTGTGAACAGTAGTAATAGCGAGAGTAAGTATTTCATTTGACTTTTGAGCAAAGGTATTCAGCGAATTGGGTCATACCATAAACATGGTCATCTGCGTCATCTACATAAAATCGCAGACCACCAAACTTGGACTTGACCTGAGCAATCTTAGTTTCAGGAAGTTCTTTTTTAATCCAAATTTCCTTGACAGTCAATTTACGATAGTTAAAATCCATGAGCCACTTATGGATTTTATATCTTTTAGTTGTCTTTACCAGAGCAGAAATTTCTGGTGGAATTGACCAGAATCCACGCTTCTTTTCTTTTGGACGAAATGGTGCATAAGGATCGAGTGAATTAAGAATGAAGTTGTAGACAGGATTCCATAGTGGATTCCAGACGTTTCTGAATAGCCAGATGCGAATCTTTTTATCTGGATTATCCATGCTATGATAACGGCACTTCTCATAACTAACAATAGATCCACAGAGATTATCTACAATCTCTTGCCATGCTTTGGGACATCCAATTCCACACTCAGCATACTTAGGTGTTCCATCTTCATTCTTATAAAATAGAGATGGATATTTCTGCATGATAGATTTCTCAAAATCATCTTCCTGTTTCCATACTTCGTGAAGTGTTTCTTCCTTCTGGTTAGAAACGAAAGCATCATTATTCGCTTTAGCATCCTTCAACTGACGTTCAAGTTTTGCTATCGACTTTTCAAGATTAGCAATATAATCACTAATCTTTATTTTCTTGGCGTTTGGATTTCCTTTTTGGGGCATATGATTATTTTTCTAATTGTTTATCTCTCTGTTCTTCGAGCCACGACTTAGGTCTACCCTCCCAGTCAAATGACCAGAGGTTAAAAAATGGCATATCACGTCCTTCATCGTAGGGTTCTAACTCTTCTAACCATACGAACGAAGATGAAGAATTTAGCTGTGTTTTACGAACAGTATACTCTTTACCGACTTCAAGTAGCTCCTGATCTTTAACTACATTAGTAAACCAATGAATTTTTATAGGCTCTTTGAAGGTGATCTTTTGACCATCTTCTGGAAATCCCATTTCTTTTTTACCTTTTCGTGTATCGTGTATGCTCATATCAGGTATTTTTGTTCTTGGAGATAGTGTATGATGTCGTTCTGTTGCCCCTTAGTATACCACAGTTTCAGCTTTCGTCTAGCACTAATTTTGGAATAGTTCCAGTAGTTATTACCGAAGCTTTTATGAAAGATTAGGCCACGTCTAGGAAACACTATGCTGTTGCCACTCAGATAGTATCGACAATTTAGCATTCTCAATAAGGTTTTGGTTTGACCCAGATACTAACAATTCGATTATCTTTCACGGTGATATAATAGAATCCTTGGTGAGTTTCAATACGATATTTACTTAAATCGATATTGCTCTCGATTAAGTTATATTCGATTCGATTAGGATTCCAACCGTTGCCGATCTTTAAAGTATTGACAAAATCAATCCTAGCATTGTATGAATCTTGTAATTGTTTATCACAAGATGTAAGAAAGATTGTTGTAAATAGTATTAGTAATAATTTCATGATTCAAAAATGTTTCCAATGATTTCTCCTAAGTGAGCATTGCCGCAAATAAAAGGATGTTTTACTTCGATACTCTTACCGACTTGATCGGGCCAAACTCCTTCTTGATTCTCAAAACTAAGAATATCTCCTTCATAAATTTCTTTGTTATGTTTATCAAGAAGACCAGTAAACATACAAATAGTAATATTTTTATCACCTATTTCAAATGCATCTTGTTTGTTGTCGTAACGCAATCTTGGGAATTCATAAGTAAATTCTTTCTTTACTATATCCCAGAATCGGAATTTAATTGTTCGTCGATTTGTCATTTTAGATATACCAAATTTTACTGGTGATAAATTTATAACCTTCATCTGTGATCCAGATAGAATCTTCTGAGGATAATTCTACCATCTCCACGATCTTTTTACAAGCATCATAATGTTTACTGAAACCTCTAATACTTTCTTCCTTTAGATCCCAATAATGCCAAAATGATACTCGACCTTCCCATCGTTCATAGGCATCAAAGATATATTCATCTGTAGCATTACTATGGAAAATTCGATTCCATAGAGTCTTTCTTGCTTTATTGATGAGACGTTGCTTTTCAAGAGGCATCTGTGCTTTCTTATCATCTCGATATTTTTGAATATCAGCCATGACTTCAGAGGCTCTTTTCTGAGCTTCTTTCTTGTCAATTTTAATAGCGGCAAAGGGTAGTGTATTCATGTCCATAGTGCTTCTCTATTGTCGATTATAACCTTTAAAAAGAAAGTGTCAAGAGCTTTTATTTCTTCTTCCAAAT
>Ga0075464_10001035_pt1 | contig 12503 bp, 16 predicted proteins | sample DEB19_08_DNA_5_FD_75068 | JGI IMG/M metagenome (GOLD analysis project Ga0075464, IMG submission 75068) | Aqueous microbial communities from the Delaware River and Bay under freshwater to marine salinity gradient to study organic matter... | ecosystem: Environmental > Aquatic > Marine > Coastal ...
CGCGAGGCTTTGAATTTCCGGCCATTATGAACCACTTCCTTCAGTCTTACGTGAGATCGACCATCGTGGTCCTTGCGCTGTATCTTCGATAACAATTCCAAGAGCTGTGAGGCCATCACGAATCGCATCTGAGCTTTCAAAATCTTTACGAAGACGTGCTGCTTCGCGCTGTGCGAGAGCTAACTTGATAGTGCCATCAAGAGCGGTAGTTACATCATCACCAGTTGATGCTGATGCAAATGCAGGGTCAAATGGGTCGCAACCGAGAATCTCGAGTGCACCACGAATCTCATTTGCCGATGTGGCAATCACTGACTTATCCCCTGATGTAATCGCGCTATTGCCTAGGCGAAGTGCTTCAGAGATTGATGCAAGCGCTGTTGGAACTGCTAAATCATCATTCATCGCATCGATAAAAGCAGTGCCCAATACTGGTGTTGGCTCATTGCCAAGGATCTCAACTGAGCGGTGTAAGAATGATTCGATGCGACGGAAGGCAACTGAAGATTCAGCTAGCGCCTCATGTGAGAACTCGAGCATTGAACGGTAGTGAGCAGAACCTAAATACCAACGGAGCTCAATTCCGCGAACAGTCTTTAATAACTCATGAACCTGTAGAGAGTTTCCGAGAGATTTCGACATCTTCTCACCTGATGCAGTGACCCATGCATTATGTAACCAACGCTTGGCGAAGCCGTAACCTGCTGCCTCTGATTGCGCGATCTCATTCTCATGGTGCGGGAAGATCAAGTCGAGGCCGCCGCCGTGAATATCGAACTCTTCACCGAGGTATGCCTGCGCCATGGCAGAGCATTCGAGGTGCCATCCTGGGCGACCTGCGCCCCATGGAGTTGGCCATGAAGGATCTCCTGGCTTTGCAGCTTTCCAGAGAGCAAAGTCGCGAACATCGCGCTTATATGTTTCATCAGCATCAGCTGCTGGTTGAAGATCATCGAGCTTCTGACGTGAAAGCGTTAAATATGAATCAAGTTTGCGCACCTCAAGATAGACATCGCCATTACCTGGTGCATAAGCCATATCGCGATCAATGAGAAGTTGCATGAGTTCAATCATCTGAGTCACATGGCCGGTTGCACGTGGTTCATATGTTGGTGGCAGAACATTGAGCGCAGCATAAGCATCAGTAAATGCCCGCTCATACTTCATCGCAACTGCCCACCAAGGAGCTTTCTCATGAACTGCCTTATGCAAAATCTTGTCATCAATATCGGTCACATTGCGGATGAAGGTGACGTTATAGCCGCTCTTGATGAGCCAGCGGCGCAAGATATCGAAGTTAACGCCAGAGCGAACATGGCCAATATGTGGTGGCGCCTGAACTGTGGCACCACAGAGATAGATACCCACTTCACCGGCTTTAATCGGAGTAAATGGGGAGGTGGTTCGCGACAAGGTGTCGTATAGATGTAGCGAACTCATTGGGCAATTCTAACCTGAGCCCTGATTTCTAAGAAACCAGCGCCTACTTGGTAACGAGCGCAGTAGCTATCGCTGCAATGCCCTTGCCTTCACCGGTTAATCCCATGCCATCAGTTGTTGTCGCGAGAATCGATACTGGAACTCCACCGAGAGCGGTTGAGATTGCAGTGATTGCTTCAGCACGACGAGCGCCAATTCGCGGGCGATTACCAATAATCTGCACAGTCACATTAGATATTGAGTAGCCAGCAGCAGTGACGATATTGAGCGTCTCTCGCAATAAGGTAGATCCTGAAGCACCTGCATACTCTGGCCTTGATGTTCCAAAGTTTGCGCCGAGATCACCAGTCCCAGTTGCGGCAAAGAGTGCGTCGCAGATTGCATGTGCTGCAACATCACCGTCTGAGTGGCCATCAACGCCAACTTCACCAGGCCACTGCAACCCTGCTAACCAGAGCTCTCGCCCTTCACCAAATGCATGTGCATCAATGCCAACACCGGTGCGGAAGGTCTCTGCCTTGCCGATAAATGTCATCGCAGTTGCAAGATCTGATGGCGTTGTAATTTTGAGTGCTGACTCTTCGCCGGCGATGATGCGCACGCGGTGTCCTGCATCTGCAACAAGAACAGCGTCATCAGTTGCATCCTGCGGTGTTGCATGCGCTGCTTTGAGAACAGAGTAAGAGAATCCTTGTGGGGTTTGAACTTTGCGAAGTGTTGAGCGCTCTGGTGTTGAAACTACATAACCTGCAGCATCAACAACCTTGACGGTATCAACTTCTGGAAGAGCTGGAATCACTGCAACATCTCCGGCGCGAAGTGCATCGATAACAGATTGAGCAAGTGCAGTACTCGCTAATGAGCGCGCTGCATCATGAACCAAAACAAACTCTGCAGTTGAATTAACTGCAGCAAGTCCTAAACGCACTGATTCAGAACGAGTAGAGCCACCTGTAACAACAGTGACTTCATCGCCAACAATCTCTTGGATCTGAGATTCATACCCAGCAGGTGCAGTGACAATTATTTGATTGACTGCCGGTGCCAGATTTGAGATGGCATGGGCGAGGAGAGTCTTATCTCCGAGATGGATGAGAGCTTTGGGAATTGGAGCGCCGAAACGTTCGCCACTGCCTGCGGCAGCAATGATTGCGGCGATCATGGTGCGAGCTTTAAGAAGCGAGAACCTCGTCAAGGAGAGTTGCAGCCTTCTCTTCATCAGTGCGCTCAGCAAGTGCGAGCTCTGATACGAGAATCTGCTTCGCCTTGGCGAGCATGCGCTTTTCACCAGCAGAGAGACCGCGGTCGAGATCGCGGCGGTAGAGATCGCGAACAACCTCTGCAACCTTGATGACATCACCTGAAGCGAGCTTCTCGAGGTTAGCCTTGTAACGGCGTGACCAGTTCGTTGGTTCTTCTGTGTAAGGCTGGCGGAGCACGTTAAATACGCGGTCGAGGCCAGCTGAATCCACAACATCGCGGACGCCTACGAGATCAACATTGTCGGCAGGAACGCGGACTGTGAGGTCACCCTGGGCAACCTTCAAGACTAGGTAGGTACGTTCTTCACCCTTGATTACACGAGTCTCAATAGCTTCGATAAGTGCTGCTCCGTGATGAGGATAAACAACGGTTTCGCCGACCTTAAATGTCATGGAGAGCCTCTCGTGCTGCTGGGGATGTGGCCTAATTCTACCAGCGAACCGAGATTGAGAAAACCCCAATTAATCGGGCTGAAGTAGGCGTGATTAAAGGGTTTGATGGCATGAGATAATCGCCCCATGCGCCAAATGAAAAAAGTTGCACTCACAAGTATCGCTATTGCATTTACTCTTGCATTGACATCATGTGGATCAGGTCCAAATGCAGAAACACGTAAGACTAATCGTGTAACAGATGGTGCTGAAGCGGTAATCAACACAGATGGCAGCGACATTCGTGTCAGCAACCTGGTACTTGTTGCAACAGAAGATGGCGCTGCAGTAATCGTTGGGCAGATTGTTAACCGTGCAGATGAAGCCGATGAGATTCTCGGAATCACAGTCGGTGGCATTGGAGCGACAATCACAGGCGAGAAGAAGCTTCTCACCAATAAACCAGTTCACTTTGAAGGTGAGCAGGCAAATGCCAAGGCAGTATTTGCTGGTGTAAACCCTGTTGCAGGTACCACTGTTGATCTCACTATTGGTTTTGCGCGAGCAGGTTTAATCACTTCACGCGTCATCATCCGCGATCAGCGCGATATCTATGCTGGTATCACATCTGGCGCAAAGCTTGAAGCGCCAACTACAACTAAGTAATTAGTTGCTTCGCTCCATCTTGTAACCCATTCCTCGAACTGTCTGAATAAACTCAGGATTCGCTGGGTCTTTCTCAATCTTTGCGCGAAGGCGCTTAATGTGAACATCTAACGTCTTTGTATCTCCCACGTAATCACTACCCCACACGCGATCAATGAGCTGCACACGTGTCAGCACGCGACCGGCATTACGCATAAGGAATTCAAGGAGTTCAAACTCCTTCAGCGGAATAGCAACAACCTCACCATTGACGCTGATGATGTGGCGATCTGTATCCATGCGGACAGGGCCGACTTCTAGCGTGGTGCCTTCGGTATCGCCATCCTGAATTTCTCCGCGACGAAGAACGGCGCGAATACGAGCAATCAATTCACGTGATGAGTAAGGCTTAGTCACATAGTCATCTGCGCCTAGTTCAAGGCCAACGACCTTATCAATCTCAGAATCCTTAGCGGTCAGCATGATGATGGGGACAGATGACTTGGTGCGGATCTGGCGGCAGACCTCGGTGCCGGAAAGTCCCGGCAACATCAGGTCGAGGAGGATGAGATCCGCCCCTGACTTTTCAAAGCTTTCGATTGCAGCAGGACCTGTCGCAGCTACTGCCACATCAAACCCCTCTTTACTGAGTAAGAATGAAATCGCTTCGGAGAGAGTCTCTTCATCTTCAACAACAAGGATGCGTGCCATTACTGTGCTCCTTCTTCAGTGGGCTCTTCAGCAATCGGAAGTCGAATGGTGAATGTACTACCAACGCCAGTTGAACTCCACAATGAAACATCTCCACCGTGGTTTCCAATGACGTGCTTAACAATTGAGAGACCTAAACCTGTTCCACCTGTCTCACGTGATCGTGCAGGATCAACGCGATAGAAACGTTCAAAGATTCGCCCCTGATCAGCATCTGTGATTCCAACACCTTGATCAATAACAACGACTTCAACGATATCGCCTGATGAAGTGGTATTGACTGATACTCGAGTGTGATCAGGGCTGTAGTTAATGGCGTTCTCAACTAAATTATGGAATGCCATAATTAAGTGAGTACGGTCTCCGACAACACTGACATTTACCTGCGGACCACGAATGACTTCGATATCGCGAGTACCAGCTAAGACTTGGCATTGATCAATCGCTTCATTGACTGCTTCATCGATATCAACAAGGATTGCATCGAGCAGCGGGTCAGCATCTTGGAGACGCGAGAGATCGATAATCTCTTGAACGAGAGTTGAAAGACGCTCCACCTGGCTCTGCATCATGATGGCAAATTTATTGAGTTGTGGATCTTCAGAAGCAACAGTCACTGCTTCACTTAAGGTGCGCAGGGCGCTGATAGGCGTCTTTAACTCGTGCGAGATATTTGCGACGAAATCACGACGAACTGCATCGATGCGCTCAGCTTCGCTCTCATCTGTGAAGGTAGCAATGACAGAGTCATAATCGGCGAGGTAATGAACGTTGACTGATAACTTGCGAGTTCCCTCACCAATCGGACCACGTGGCATCTCAATCTGAGCATCTTGTGGGAGCTTGGTTCGTCGTGCTTTGCGAAGGAGTGAGAGGAATTCATCACCGACGAGTTTCTCATCGCGGATCACGCCAAGGGTTGCAGCACTTGCTGAGAAGTAATCGATGCGATTTCCTGGACCAAGAATGACGCTGGCAAAACCTAGGACATCGAGCATTTCTTGAATTTCAGCGGTGGCAAAGGAGCGCTCTAATTGGCCCTCTCTCTTCTTTCGCCTTAAAGCCCGCACCATGGCCCAATCGTAGGGGCTATAAAGTTGGCAATCCCGATAAAGTCTTGAAAGATGGACCGATTTACCCACTATTCACGCCTACTTTAGAGCGTGTTCACCTTCACAATTATCTTTTCTCTTCGCCACCTAATATTCTTAGCCCATGCGCGACGCCTTCCATGAAGACCTAGATTCAATCAACCAGACTCTCGTTGAGATGTCTAACCTTGTCTCTGGCGCGATGGCCCGTGCGACGACTGCGCTCTTGACTGCCAACCTTGAACTCGCTGAAGAGGTCATCGCAGAAGATGATCGCGTGGATGCAATCCAGCATGAGCTCGACAATAAGACTTTAGATGTAATGGCCCGTCAGCAACCTGTTGCTAGCGACCTCCGTAATCTTGTGACATCACTTCGTATGAGCGCAGATTTCGAACGTATGGGAGATTTCGCCCATCACGTTGCTCGCATCGCGCGTATGCGATACCCAAATAAGGCAGTTCCTGCAGAGCTTGAACCAACTATTCAGGCGATGGGCGATGTAGCCGTTGCACTTATCAATAAGGTGACCGGCCTCTTGCAGAGCCGCGATATCAATGTTGCTCTCGAGGTTGAGCGCGATGATGATGAGATGGATCGCCTCCACCGCAAACTATTTGAAGCACTACTCGATGATGCATGGCCACATGGAATTGAGACAGCAATCGATATGACCTTGCTAGGTCGTTACTACGAGCGCTGCGCAGACCACACAGTTTCAATCTCTCGCCGCGTTTACTTCCTTGTTACAGGCGAGTATGCAGAGAAGCAGTCGTAAGACTCTTCTCTGAAGAACTTGAAGCAGGGCTAGTTACTTCTTACCCTGATTCGCAACTGCCTTAATTGCCTCAGCTGCAGCCGCCGGATCAAGATACTCGCCGCCCTTAGTCACAGGTGCAAAGTTCGAATCAAGTTCGTAGTAGAGCGGAATACCTGTTGGAATATTGAGTCCAGCAATATCTTCATCGCTGATTCCATCAAGGTGCTTCACTAGCGCACGTAATGAATTTCCATGTGCTGTCACAAGAACTGTCTTACCAGCCTTGAGATCAGGAATGATTGACTCTTCCCAATAAGGAATCATGCGAGCAACAACATCCTTAAGGCACTCTGTTAATGGCAGATCCTTACCAAGATCTGCATAGCGAGGATCTTGATCTTGCGAGAATTCTGAGCCAGCCACAATCTCTGGTGGTGGGGTGTCATAAGAGCGGCGCCACAACATAAATTGCTCTTCGCCGTATTCGGCCAAAGTCTGCGCCTTGTCCTTGCCTTGAAGCGCGCCATAGTGGCGCTCATTCAAGCGCCAAGAGCGCTTTACTGGAATCCAGTGGCGATCACATGAATCAAGTGCGAGCTGCGATGTGTGGATCGCACGACGAAGCAATGAAGTGTGAACAACATCAGGAAGGAGGTTGCGATCTGCAAGGAGCACGCCACCCTTCTTCGCCTCTGCCTCACCGGCAGCTGAGAGACGGACATCTACCCAACCAGTGAAGAGGTTCTTTGCATTCCATTCAGATTCGCCGTGGCGCAACAAGATTAATTTGTAATGTGACATGTGCGTATCTTGCCACGAGATGGGTGAAAATTACATTAAGTGAGCGAATGCCTCGAGATTAGAAAGTGACTCACCTCGCGAGAGGCGCCAAGCCCATTCTCGGCGGATTGCATTGGCAAAGCCAATCTCAAGGAGTGGATTAAATGATGAATCTGAATATTGAAGAACTGATCCAAGAATGCGATCGAGCTCCTGCGCATTTACTGCATCCATTGGCAAGCGACCCACGAGATAGATATCGCCTAATTGATTGATTGCGAAAGCTAGTCCATACATCGAGGCATTCTTGCTCATGCACCAGTGGTGAACCTTGTCTTCATTCTCATCAGGTTTGCGAATCACAAATGCATTGATGCTCAGTGAGTGATCTCCGACGATGAGAGCGCAATGTGTCTGCAGCTTCTTCTCACCCTTTAACGTGATGAGAAAGCTCTTTCCGTCTTGCTCGAAATCAATCTCTTCTGATTGCAGAAAATCTGCAATCGTTTCTGAAACTGACATTTAGCCGATGCTCTTCTTTACCGCTTCATTGGCAGATAAGACGCGGTCATAGATATCGAGAGTTCCTCGTGAAGTTGCTCCCCAACCAAAGTGTGATGCGTGCTCAAGAGCGCCCATAGATAAGAGAATTCGACGCTGCGGCTCTTGCAGTAAACGTGCAATAACAGAGGACCAGGCACGTGGATTGTGGCCATCGACCAATACGCCAGAGATACCGTCGGCCACTGCAGTGCGAAGTCCGCCAACAGCGCTAGCTACAACAGGTGTGCCACAAGCTTGCGCCTCAAGAGCTACTAAGCCAAAGCTCTCTGAATAACTCGGAACGCACACGAGATCTGATGCTCGGTAATAGTCAGCGAGCTCTTTGCGCTCTGCAGGTGGCGCAAAGCGAACAACATCTTTGATACCGAGCCAATTAACAAGTTCTTTCATGCGATCAACCTCAGCGCTATTGGCACCAGATGCACCGCCAACAATGAGCGCGACCAACTTTGCACGTAGTGCAGGTGAGTGGCTGACCATTTCAGCGATTGCACGGATTAAGACTTCTGGACCCTTATGCGGCTGAATACGTCCGACAAAGGTCACAACGTGAGCATCTGCTGGAAGATCTAAAATCTTTCGAGCTGCAGCCTTTCCTGCGCCTGCTGTGAACATCTCAAGGTTTACGCCAGGGCTTACCACAGAGACATTATCGGGACATGCCTCGTAGAGCGATACAAGACTTGCAGCTTCAGCATCAGTATTAGCAATCAGCGCATCTGCTGCGGCCACAACTTGTGATTCTCCTTGAACACGAATCATTGGCTCTGGAACTTCACCTTCAGCGAGAGCGAGATTCTTTACTCGCGCCATGGTGTGCATTGTGTGCACTAAAGGAATTCTAAGTTCTGCAGCAACTGGCATCGCGACTTTTCCAGAGATCCAGTAATGAGAATGAATAACGTCGTATCGATTGCTCTGTATTGCTGCTTTAAATGCCTTTGATAGTTCAGGAATATAGGAAGGAAGTGCTTCTTTAGTAAGACCATCAACAGGACCCACATTGAGATGAATAACGCGCACACCATTTCCTAGATCAACAACATCCGGGTAATCGTTATTTGCCCGACGAGTAAAGATATCGACGCTAATTCCTTGTGCTGCCATCTGCTGCGCAGATTCACAGACATAAATATTCATTCCGCCGGCATCGCCAGTTCCTGCCTGATCTAGAGGCGAGGTATGCACCATCAAAGTGGCGACGCGGCGATTCATGCGTACAGGGTACGCAATTTCACTTCAAATGTTTACTTAGAAAGTTGCCCGGATCTCGCCGATGACCTTGCCACCGCCGAGTACAGGCTCAACTTGATATGAGCTTTCGACGCCAAGAAGCTTGAGCCCTGCATGAACAAGGGCTCTAAATGGACGAAGAGATCCATCGCTGACCTTAAAGACCAATGTCCGTCCATCAGGCATCGATGCAACTTCAACCGCCTCAACTCCATCCTTCATATAAAGACCCGGAATCTCCTCCATCGCAACCGTTGTTAGGCGTCCGATGCCTGCAACCATCTCAGGATATGCGCGTGAGGCTTCAAGAACACTTGTGTGTGCAATATCAGTTGAGATTGTGATGGCGCGAACTGCACGTGCAAGACCTGCAACAGAGATAAGAAATAGCGGTGCACCACATCCATCAGTACTTGTCAGAGTGATCTTCTCACCAGAAAGACTCTCTAGTTCCTCACGGCAGGCAATCTGTAGCGGGTGATCTGCATCGAGGTAATTATCGATTGACCAACCGTTCTTCACACATGTTGCAAGCATTGCTGCATGCTTACCGCTGCAGTTCATTGCAATACGCGTAGGTGCCTGATCGCCATAAGCACGGCGCTCTTTATCTCCAAGCGGTGTATCGAGCATGCATTGCAGAGCAGATTCATCAAGATTAACTGTTGCCAAGATTTCACGAACTGCAGCGATATGTTCAGGTGAACCAGAATGACTAGATGCACCGAGTGCAAGTAGATGTGGTTCTAGTTCTAATCCACTATGAACCATTGCAGCAGCTTGAAAAGATTTAACTGTTGATCGTGGAAAAATCAGATGTGAACTATCACCGAGTTCAAGAGCTACAGAACCATCAGCATTGAGTGCAACCAAGAAACCGCGATGTTGTGATTCAACAACGCCACTGCGCACATACTCAGCAAGAACTGCATCCTTCATTTAATTCTCAACCTGACGCTCAAGTGATGACCAGAGATGCGCTTGAAGTTCCTGACCCATTGCCGCCATGTCATAAGAGGTAAAGAGCTGGCCTTCAACAAGTCCGTAGAGGCGAGCACCGTTCTCAACACCCTTTGCAGTTGGTGCGATATATGCGTGATCAAGAGCTAATTGAATCGCTGGGCGATCATCGCTGATCTTTCCAAGCCAACCTTCAGAGATGCCGGTGCTGTGAGCGAGAACTAGCTCAATCACTTTATTTGGCTTGATGCGCCAGTAGCCAGCCTCTGATGCACCTGGACGGATGTGATTTCCTTCAGAGTCGATGATCCATGACTTTGATGAGTACTCAAGAAATGGTCGACCATCATGGCGGAAGGTCACTTCTTGCACGTATTCAAATTTATCAACGCCTGGCCACTCGCCCATGCCCTTGCCGCCCCACTTACCCACCATCCATGCGACGGGATAGAGATCTGGGTGAAGACCTTCAGGGATAACAAAAGCCATTAGATTCTGCCTCTCTTATATGTCCGCGCATCACGTGCTTGAGATTCTCGGCGGCCACGAATTCCGTAGATAAGAAGTCCGACACCGATTGCAATTGAGGTAAACCCCAATAACGCTGTTGTCATTAACTCCATGGGTCAATCGTAAGGGTTTAAAACTTCTTCACAGCCCACATAATCGCCAGCGTTGCTAGCCCCACGATAAATAACTGGCCTAAGAACTTCATCGCGTTCCCTTCACAATGATTTCCTGTGCTGCAGTGATTCCTTCAACGGTAAGAACGGCATCAGTGGGTGTTGATCGCTTCACCAAGGCGAGTGCAATCGGGCCGAGCTCGTGATGGCGGGCGACGGTTCCAAGGAAACCGACCTGCACCTCATTGAGCATGACTGGAGTACCCGGTGCAGGAAAGACCACTGCAGAACCATCGAGGTGGAGCATCACCAAACGGCGAGGTGGTGCCCCTAAATTAAATACCTTGGCAACAGTCTCTTGTCCACGGTAGCAACCCTTATTCATATGGACATCTTTATTGAGAACACCAAGCTCATTGGGAATTGCCTTGTGATCAGAGTCAATTCCATGACGTGGTCGTCCAGCAGCTACGCGTTCTGCATCGAGTGACCAAGTACCCACTTCTTTCGCATTCTCGTTAAAGACTTTCTTCATCTCATCGAGTTCACCACGTGGCACAAGAGCATACGGTCCACCGATATCAGTAGGTGCTCCTGGTGCGCGCAACACTGTGTATTCACTCGATGCATCACGTGCATCAACTTTCAACATGAAGCGCATCTTTAAGAGATATGTCAGAAGACCTTCTGCATAAGAAGGATCAATGACGATGAAGATTTCATCGCCGAAGTCAACGAGATTAAATTGATATTCAACATGTCCGTTGTGATCCAAGATCATCGCTGGCAACCAATCACCGGCAGAGATGTTAAGTAGATGTTGCGTTGTTAAATCATGGAGCCACTTAACGCGGTCATCACCAGAGATTGCAATGATTGATAAGTGTGAAAGGTCAGCCCAGGCTTTACCTTCGGCGAGTGCTCGTTGTTCTTGTGCTGGTTGTCCGAAATGCCAGATAGCGCCCTTATCAGGGCCATCTTCAACGTGGACTGCAGTCATAGAGCTCAGTCTACGAGTGCGATGAGATAACTGCTATTTAACGCAGGCGGCGCAGGTTCCGTAGATGGCAAAGTGTGTGACATCTGTGCGGAAACCATAATCATCGCTGAGATTCTGAACGAAATTCGCTGCAACATCGATCGGTGCATCGCCAACAGATCCGCAAGTTCCACAGACGAGGTGGAGGTGTGTCAGCTCTTCAGCTGCGTGATAGGTCGCACCGCCATGACCTAAATGGGTATGTTGAACAAGACCAACATTTTCAAGGGTTTCCAAGTTGCGATAGACGGTGGAGAGGTTGATACCGGGATGTGTCTCACGCACCTTTGCCGCAATATCTTCTGGGGTTGCATGTCCCAATGTACGGACAGCACTAAGAACAAGTTCGCGCTGCGGTGTTAAGCGCAAGCCTTTTTCGTGGAGTTCGTGCTTATCTGCCATGGCCCGAGTTTACCTTTCTTGTCGACTTTTACTTAAGCTTATTTGGAGGCTAAACGAACGAGAAGTAGATACATCTCGCAACCAAGGCAGTAATTAAAAGCCGCATTGAGGAATGCCGCACCCAGGGCTGCACCGACAGCAACTGTGAAGAGAAGTTCGATACCTGCAAAAGCTGCAATCGTCCCGACAAGTGCAAATCCAAAACCAACAGCCTGTGCAAACTTCGGTGGGCGCACATCTTCTGTTGGTCCCGGTTGCGACAAACGAGGCTTGATCAGATTCTTGAAGATGAAACCGTATGGAGTGAATTGTGGGCCGCGGATTGCGCCGATTGCAAAGACGAGTGCTTGCGCAAGAATTACCCACTTGTTCTGAGTGACAAGTGCGATTGCAAGAACTGTCGTTGTGATGACTGCGCCAAAACGTGGACCACGCGCATCGATATAGATACGTGCTACCTCTGGCTTATCGAGAACTTCTGACATTTTTCAATTCCTTTATTTGGTCGGTTGCTGGGGCTAATAGAAATTAGTTAGCGCAGCGACACAAAGAACCAGCAAGGCGGCCGTAGTCGAGGACTCGGCGCTTTGTGAAGTAGCTGGTTGGAATTGCGAACATGGC
>Ga0075464_10001036_pt1 | contig 12494 bp, 9 predicted proteins | sample DEB19_08_DNA_5_FD_75068 | JGI IMG/M metagenome (GOLD analysis project Ga0075464, IMG submission 75068) | Aqueous microbial communities from the Delaware River and Bay under freshwater to marine salinity gradient to study organic matter... | ecosystem: Environmental > Aquatic > Marine > Coastal ...
AGCAAGTGCTGCCCGTGCTGGTCCACGGTGACGCCGCCTTTGGCGGTCAGGGCGTCAATCAAGAGACTTTTGCATTGGCCCAAACCCGTGGTTACTTCACGGGCGGCACGGTGCACATCATCATCAACAACCAGATCGGTTTCACCACCTCGGACCCGCGTGACATGCGTTCCAGCGTGTTTTGCACGGACATCGTCAAGATGGTCGAAGCACCGGTTCTGCACGTCAATGGTGACGACCCTGAGGCTGTCGTTCTGGCGACCCAGCTGGCCCTTGAGTACCGCCTGACTTTCCGCAAAGACGTGGTCTTGGACATCGTGTGTTTCCGTAAGCTGGGTCACAACGAGCAGGACACGCCGGCCCTGACGCAGCCGCTGATGTACAAAAAAATCGTGGCCCATCCGGGCACCCGCAAGCTGTTTGCCGACAAACTGGCCACGCAAGGTTTGGGCGACACTTTGGGCGATGACATGGTCAAGTCCTACCGCGCCGCATTGGATGCGGGCAAGCACATCGGTGAGTCGGTACTGACCAACTTCAAAACCAAGTACACCGTTGACTGGGCCCCTTTCTTGGGCAAGAAATGGACTGATGCGGGTGACACCTCGATTCCAGCCTCTGAGTGGAAGCGATTGGCCGAAAGAATCACGACGATTCCTGAATCTGTGTCGCCGCACCAGTTGGTTAAAAAAGTCTACGATGACCGCGCTGCCATGGGCCGCGGCGACACGCCGGTGGACTGGGGCATGGGCGAGCACATGGCTTTTGCGTCCTTGGTGGCCAGCGGCTACCCGGTGCGTTTGTCGGGTGAAGACAGTGGCCGCGGCACCTTCACGCACCGCCACGCCGTGATCCACGATCAAAAACGTGAAAAGTGGGACATCGGCAGCTATGTCGCTTTGCAAAACGTGGCAGAGAACCAAGCGCCTTTCGTGGTCATCGATTCGATCCTGTCCGAAGAAGCGGTGCTTGGTTTTGAGTACGGCTACGCGTCGAACGACCCGAACACCATGGTCATCTGGGAAGCTCAGTTTGGCGACTTCGCCAACGGCGCGCAAGTGGTGATTGACCAGTTCATCGCCTCCGGTGAAGTCAAGTGGGGCCGTGTCAATGGCTTGACTCTGATGCTGCCGCACGGCTACGAAGGCCAAGGTCCTGAGCACAGCTCGGCGCGGCTTGAGCGCTTCATGCAGTTGGCTGCAGACACTAATATGCAAATTGTGCAGCCGACCACGGCGAGCCAGATTTTCCACGTGTTGCGCCGTCAGATGGTGCGTGACCTGCGTAAGCCGCTGATCATCTTCACGCCGAAGTCCTTGCTGCGCAACAAGGACGCGACGTCGCCGGTGTCCGAGTTCACCAAAGGCAGTTTCCAGACGGTGATTCCTGAGAATAAAGTGCTGAAGGCTGACAAGGTCAAACGCATCTTGGCTTGCTCCGGCAAGGTCTATTACGACTTGGTGAAAAAGCGCGAAGAGCTGGGCGCCAACGATGTCGCCATTTTGCGTGTGGAACAACTCTATCCGTTCCCGCACAAGGCATTCGCGGCTGAACTCAAAAAGTACCCGAACGCTACGGAACTGGTCTGGACGCAAGACGAACCGCAAAACCAGGGCGCCTGGTTCTTTGTGCAGCATTACATCCACGAGAACATGGTGGCGGGGCAAAAACTCGGTTACTCGGGTCGCGCGGCATCTGCTTCGCCGGCTGTGGGTTATTCACATCTGCACCAAGAGCAGCAAAAAGCCCTGGTTGAAGGCGCTTTTGCCAAGCTCAAGGGCTTTGTCCTCAGCAAGTAATACGACCCCGCACACGCTCATTCGTACCTCATTCAGAATCAATTCCCGAAAGATAAATAATGGCTATCGTTGAAGTCAAAGTTCCGCAACTGTCCGAATCCGTGGCCGAAGCCACCATGCTGGTGTGGAAAAAGAAAGTCGGCGATGTCGTCGCCGCAGATGAAATTCTGATCGAAATCGAGACCGACAAAGTCGTTCTCGAAGTGCCGGCACCGTCGGCTGGTGTGCTGTCAGAAATTCTGATCGGCGACGGCGCCACCGTGCTGGCTGAACAGTTGATTGCTCGCATTGACACCGATGGCAAGGTCGCAGCCGCTGCACCGGCCGCTGCTTCTGCACCCGCCGCCGCGGCTGCACATGCTGTTGCCGCCGCACCGGCATCCAACAGCATGGCCGGTGTGGCCATGCCCGCCGCTGCCAAGTTGATGGCTGACAACAGTTTGGCTGCAGGCTCGGTCTCCGGCACTGGCAAAGATGGCCGCGTCACCAAGGGTGATGTGTTGTCGGTCGTTGCCAGCGGCGTCAAACCAGCGGCCGCCCTGATTCCGACTGGCGCGCCCAAGGTGTCGCTGCCGCAAGTGGCCACCCCGGCGGCCAACCTGGGTGAGCGCCCTGAGCAACGCGTGCCGATGAGCCGTCTGCGTGCTCGCGTGGCTGAGCGCCTGCTGCAGTCGCAATCGACCAATGCCATCCTCACGACCTTCAATGAAATCAACATGGCTCCGGTCATGGAGATGCGCAAGAAGTTCCAGGAAAAGTTCGAAAAAGAACACGGCATCAAGCTCGGTTTCATGAGCTTCTTCGTCAAAGCGGCTGTGCACGCGTTGAAGAAGTATCCCGTCCTGAACGCGTCTGTCGATGGCAATGACATCGTCTACCACGGCTACTTTGACATCGGTATCGCGGTCGGTTCGCCGCGTGGTTTGGTGGTGCCTATCTTGCGCAATGCAGACCAGATGAGCTTTGCCGACATTGAGAAGAAAATTGCCGAATACGGCGCCAAAGCACGTGACGGCAAGCTTGGCATCGAAGAGATGACCGGCGGCACCTTCTCCATCAGCAACGGCGGCACCTTCGGTTCGATGTTGTCGACACCGATCATCAACCCACCGCAGTCGGCTATTTTGGGCGTGCATGCGACCAAAGACCGCGCCGTGGTGGAGAACGGTCAGATCGTGGTTCGCCCGATGAACTACTTCGCCATGTCCTATGACCACCGCATCATCGACGGCCGTGAAGCCGTGCTCGGCTTGGTCGCCATGAAAGAAGCGATGGAAGATCCAGCGCGTTTGCTGTTTGACATCTAAAAAAATTGTGGGGCAGACCAAGAAATGCGAAGCATTCTTGCTCTGTCCCCAACTGACTAAGGAAAATAATGTCCAAAAATTTTGACGTGATCGTTATTGGTGGCGGTCCCGGCGGTTATATCGCCGCGATACGCGCAGCGCAGCTGGGCTTCAATGTGGCTTGTATCGACGAGTGGAAAAACGCTCAGGGCGGCCCGGCTTTGGGCGGTACTTGCACCAACGTGGGTTGTATTCCTTCCAAGGCTCTGTTGCAGTCGTCTGAGCATTTTGAGCAAGCCAGTCATCATTTTGCTGACCACGGCATCAACGTCTCAGGTCTGAGCCTGGACTTGGCCAAAATGGTGGGCCGCAAAGACACCGTGGTAAAACAAAACAACGACGGCGTTGTCTATCTGTTCAAAAAGAACAAGGTGACTTTTTTCCATGGCCGCGGCTCTTTTGTCGCCGCCAAAGATGGCTTGTACGAGATCAAAGTCGTGGGCAAGGCAGAGGAAGCCATCGCCGGCAAGCACATCATCATCGCCACGGGATCCAACGCACGGGTCTTGCCAGGCACACCGTTTGACGAAGACAAAATCTTGTCCAACGATGGTGCATTGCGTATGACCACGGTGCCGAAAAAACTCGGCCTGATTGGCTCGGGCGTGATCGGCTTGGAGATGGGTTCTGTCTGGCGCCGTCTGGGTGCTGAAGTGACCGTGCTCGAAGGTCTGCCGACATTCCTAGGCGCGGTCGACCAGCAGATCGCAAAGGAGGCCCACAAAGCTTTCGTCAAGCAAGGTTTGAAGATCGAGCTCGGCGTCAAAGTCGGCGAGATCAAGTCGGGTAAAAAAGGCGTCTCGGTCGCCTACACCAACGCCAAGGGCGAAGCGCTGTCACTCGACGTCGACAAGCTCATCATTTCGATTGGCCGTGTCGCCAACACCATCGGTCTTGCCGCTGATGTTGTTGGTTTGGCGCTCGACGAGCGTGGTGCGATCGTCGTCGACGGCGACTGCAAAACCAACCTGCCCAACGTCTGGGCGGTGGGTGATGTGGTGCGTGGTCCGATGCTCGCCCACAAAGCTGAGGAAGAGGGCGTTGCTGTGGCAGAGCGCATCGCTGGCCAGCATGGCCACGTTAACTTCAACACCATCCCTTGGGTCATCTACACCAACCCCGAGATCGCTTGGGTCGGTCAAACTGAAGAACAACTCAAGGCGGCAGGCCGCGCTTACAAAGCCGGTACTTTCCCATTCATGGCGAATGGCCGGGCGCGCGCTTTGGGTGACACCACCGGCATGGTCAAAATGCTGGCCGATGCCGTCACTGACGAAATTCTCGGCGTGCACATCGTCGGCCCGATGGCCAGCGAATTGATCGCCGAGTGTGTGGTGGCGATGGAGTTTCGCGCCAGCAGTGAAGACATTGCCCGCATCTGCCACGCGCATCCGTCGCTCAGCGAAGCCACCAAAGAAGCGGCTTTGGCGGTGGACAAACGCACGCTCAACTTCTAAGTCTTCTGAGCTCTTGAGTTTGTCCAGCCAACCAAAGCGCTTGCCGGTCCGTGCGGCCTACGAGGCAGAGCTGCAGGCGCGCGGCTACGTCAGCGACCCCGCGCAGCTGCGCGCGGTCGCTGCGCTGGAGCGCTGCGCCACTGAATGGGCAAATTTCAAAGAAAAGCGCTCCAACGCTTTTAAGAAGCTGATCAACAGGCCAGCGATTCCGAAGGGCGTTTACATGCACGGCGGCGTTGGCCGAGGCAAAAGTTTTTTGATGGATTGCTTTTACAACGCGGTGCCACTGAAGCGCAAAACACGGCTGCATTTTCATGAGTTCATGCGTGAAGTGCACCGTGAACTGCGCGATTTGCAGGGCACGGTCAATCCGCTCGATGAGTTGGGTCGCCGGATTTCTCTGCGCTACCGCTTGATCTGCTTTGATGAGTTTCACGTCGCCGACATCACCGACGCGATGATCTTGCACCGGTTGCTAGCAGCCCTGTTTGACAACGGTGTGGGTTTTGTCACGACTTCCAATTTTCAACCGGACGGGCTCTACCCGAATGGCTTGCACCGTGACCGCATCTTGCCGGCGATTGCCTTGCTGAAAGCGAATCTGGACGTACTGAGTGTCGACAACGGCACCGACTACCGACGCCGCACACTGGAGCAACTCAGGCTGTACCTCATGCCGCTGGGCGCTGAGGCTGATGCGGAGATGACCGAGACCTTCAATCGTTTGGCTGAAGCGCACGACGAAGACCCGATTTTGCAGATCGAAGCACGGCAGATTCACGCTAAGCGAAAAGCCGGTGGTCTGGTCTGGTTTGACTTCAAAACGCTGTGCGGTGGACCTCGCTCCCAAAACGATTACCTGGAACTCGCCACTCAGTTCCACACCGTGATGCTGAGCGATGTCCCGCACATGCCTGTCCGCATGGGTTCTGAGGCCAGGCGTTTCACCTGGTTGGTCGACGTGTTGTATGACCGCCGTGTCAAGCTGATCATGTCTGCAGAAGTGTCGCCAGAAGATCTTTACACACAGGGTCCGCTCGCGCACGAATTTCCACGCACAGTTTCACGTTTGAATGAAATGCAATCGGCAGAATTTCTGGCGCTTGAACGCCGGGATGTCGACACGACGCTCACATGAAATATAGTTGTCTGTTGGCGCTTTGGCTGGGGCTGATTGGAATTGCAGGTGCTCAGCCAAGCGATGATGCCGGGCGATCGGATCGGGCATCTGACCGGGCCCGAATCGCGGCTGAAAGGCAGAAGCTGGAAGCTGACTTCAAAGTTGCAGAAGCGATTTGTTTTCGACAATTCTTTGCAAATGCCTGTCGGGACAAGCTGAGGCCGCCTTACATTGCAGCCTTGGCGGATCTTCGACGTCAGGAAATATTGATCAACGAGCTTGAGCGAAAGATCAGCGCTGCTGAACAGCTTCTGAAGACCGAAGAAAAGCTCAATGTGCAGCGCCAGCAGCAAGTCGACCAAGCGTTAAAAGTGGAGCAGGATGCAGCCACTCAAACCGAGCGCAGCCAGCAGCGCGAGGTGGATCAGGGTAACGCAGCTGAGCAAGCCGAGTCCAACAAAGCCAGCATGGGTACACGACTCGAAAGTAGCCAGAGCAAGGCGGCCGAGTCAGTGACCAAGCGCGAGCAAGCCGCAGCGAATGTTGAGGCGATGCGTCTGCGACAGGCGCAAGCCGCCAAAAATCGGGCTGAGCGTGAACAGCGCTTGCGCGAAGACGGTCCGCCCACGGGCAAGTCCCTCCGGGCCTACCCCTGAAGAATCGACGGTTCACCTTGCTCACCAACTTGCATTCTGCCGAAAGGCGACTCATCGATATGACCATCGAACACGCAGACTTAGATGCGCTGATTGATTTGATGGTGCACGCCTTACCTGTCGATCAACTCATGTTCATGCGTTTGAAAAAACGTCGCTTGGCGTTGCGCGACAAGATCGCTCAACTTGAATCTTCCCTGCGCCCGGCAGAGCCCGCCTGATGGACCTTGAGCAGCAAGTCGAAGCGGCTTTTGGGCCTGACGGTGTGTTGTCCCGGGCCGCCGACCAGTTTGTGCCGCGCAGTGGCCAAACCGAGATGGCATTGGCGGTGGCGCGTGCGATTGAAGGCGCGTACCCCTTGGTGGTCGAGGCCAGCACTGGCGTTGGCAAAACCTTTTCTTATCTGGTGCCGGCCTTGCTCAGTGGTGAGCGTGTCTTGTTGTCGACCGCGACCAAGGCCTTGCAAGATCAGCTGTACGGACGCGATTTGCCGCGCCTCGTCGAAGCCTTGGGCGTGCCGGTCAGCACAGCCTTGTTGAAGGGACGCGGCAGTTACCTCTGCCTGCACCGCATGGAGCAAGCGCGAACCGAAGCCATGCAGCCTGAGCGCAGCACCTTGCATGCTTTGGCGCGTGTTGAGGAGTGGTCGCAGACCACACGTACCGGGGATTTGGCTGAACTGCCGGGTCTGGACGAGCGCTCGCCGGTGATTCCGCTGGTCACCTCGACGCGTGAAAACTGCCTGGGTGCCGCCTGTCCGAGGTTTCGCGCTTGTCATGTGAATTTGGCCAGGCGCGAGGCTTTGGCCGCCGACGTGGTGGTCATCAACCACCATTTGTTTTTTGCCGATCTGGCCGTCCGCGAGTCGGGTGTGGCTGAGTTGCTGCCGACGGTGCGAATCGCGATTTTTGACGAAGCCCATCAGCTCAACGAGACCGGCGTGCAGTTCTTGGGCAAGAACATCAGCACCAGCCAGCTCTTGGATTTTTGCCGTGATTTGCTGGGCACCGGACTGCAAATGGCGCGTGGCTTGGCCGACTGGCAAGAGATTGCCGGCAAGGCCGAGCGCGCCGCGCGGGAGATGCGCCTGTGTGTCGGCAAAGCCCACCCCGGCACCAAGCTGCGTTGGACTGACGCCTGCCCCGAAACAGTGGATCCGGATGAGTGGGCGCTCGCTTTGGAACAAATGGCCGACGCTTGCTCTGTGGCGGCTGAAGCGCTCGACACGGTGAGTGAAATTGCGCCTGATTTCTTGCGTCTGCTCGAGCGAGCCGTTGAATTCGGCGAACGGCTGCGGCATTTTGCCGGTCCTTGCCAGACCGGTTCAGTGCGCTGGGTTGAGGTTGGCGCGCAACTGCGCTTGATTGAGTCGCCACTCGACATTGCCCAGGCAGTTCAAGCCAAGGTGCTCGGCAGTAACCCGGAGGCTGCGAAGACCTGGATTTTCACCTCGGCCACGCTCGGTGACGATGACAAATTGAGCTGGTTCACCAAACCTTGTGGTTTGGTTGGTGCGCAACTGCTCAAGGTTGGCAGTCCGTTTGACTATGCGACGCAGGCGGCTGTCTATGTGCCACGAGATTTTCCAAAACCCAGCGAGGCGGCTCACATGACCCGCGTCGCGCAGTCAGCGGCCGTGTGGGCGGCACGGCTGGGCGGTCGGACGATGGTGTTGACAACGACCTTGCGTGCGTTGCGTGGCATCGCCGATATTTTGCGTGAGACCTTTAACGCGTCGGGTGAACTCGACGTGTTGGTGCAGGGCGCTTTGCCGAAACGCGTGCTGATTGAGCGTTTCCGCCAAGGCAACTCAAACGGGGGAGCTGGTTGCATTCTGGTTGCGTCCGCATCTTTTTGGGAAGGCATTGACGTGCCGGGTGATGCCTTGCAGTTGGTCATCATCGACAAGCTGCCGTTCCCACCGCCGAACGATCCGATGGCAGAAGCCCGGTCAAAACACATTGAGTCAGAAGGCCGCAGCGCCTTCAACGATTACTTTTTACCAGAGGCTGCGGTGGCCCTCAAGCAGGGCGCTGGACGCCTGATTCGGCGTGAAACCGATCAGGGCGTGCTGGTCGTCTGTGACACGCGCTTGGTGGCGATGGGTTACGGCCGGCGGCTGTTGAATGCCTTGCCCCCCATGCATCGGTTGACGAGCGAGGCGGCGTTGTTAGAACGCCTCGACATGCTCACCAAAACTTGTACCACGCCCCCTGTTTAGCTTTGCTGTCGGTGCGGGTGAAAGAGCTGTCAGGATAACTTTTTTGCATCACACGAAGCGTGTCGTCACGCAATTGGGTCATGCCCAAGGCGTCATATGAGCGGTAAATCAGCGAAAGCGCTTCTTCAATGGCCGGCACATCACGGTACGACGTGATGGCACTTTGCGCCCGATTGATCGCTGCCACATAAGCACCACGGCTGTAATAGTAACGCGCCACATGCACCTCAGACTCGGCCAGCGAATTGACGATGTAAGTCATCCGCAAGCGCGCGTCAGGGGTGTATTTCGAATCGGGAAAACGGGCGGCCAATTCCTTGAAAGCTTCAAAGGATTCTTTAGCCGCTTTTTGGTCCCGTTCCGAAAGATCCTGGCGGATCCAAGAGCTGAAAAGACCGAGGTTGTCATTGAAATTGACAAGACCCTTCAAATAAAGCGCATAGTCCAAGGCTGAACTTGCTGGGTGTAGCCTGACGAAACGGTCTAAGGTCGCAATGGCTTTGACTTGATCGCCGTTCTTGTACTGGGTGTAAGCTTTTTCGAGTTCAGCCTGCTGAGCCAAAGGTGTTCCAGCGGCACGGCCCTCCAGCTTTTCGTACAGACCGATGGCTTTTTCATACGCGCCAGCGGTGGCTTCGTCCTTGGCTTCCGAATAAATCTTATTCGGGCTCCAGGTTGCCGTGGGATCTACTGGGGTTGAGGCGCATCCGGCCATCAGACCGCCGAGAATTAAAACAGCGGTGGCTGTGCGAGTCGTGGCTTGCAGCGCCGATAATTTGAACAACATCGTGATCGACTCTCTAATGACTGTTTCTGAACATAGCCCAATAATTATATCGAGCGACCCTGTGATCGCTGACGACTCTCTAGATGAGACCGACAGCGTCGTAGAGGTCGAATTGCGCGAGGCCGACGTACCGATTTCGGCGCATGGCGAGCGGCTGGACCGAGCCTTGGCCGGAATTGTGCCCGAGTTCTCCCGCACCTATTTGCAGCAATTGATTGAGTCTGGCGCAGTTCGTCTGAAAAAACTGGTCGTCACCAAGACCTCGGCCAAAGTCAAGGCCGGCGATTTGTTACAAATCGAACTGCGTCCAACACCCCAAAGCCAAGCCTTCAAGCCTGAAACCATGGACTTGGACGTTGTTTTTGAGGATGACTATTTGCTGGTGATCAACAAACCGGCGGGCTTGGTGGTCCACCCGGCACCCGGCAATTGGAGCGGCACGCTGCTGAACGGTTTGCTGGGCCGCGATGACGCGATGCGTTTCTTGCCACGCGCTGGCATCGTCCACCGTCTCGACAAAGACACCAGCGGCCTGATGGTCGTGGCCAAAACCCGTGAAGCCATGGACCGGCTGGTCGAGATGATCGCGGCCCGGGAGGTCAACCGCGACTACTTGGCGGTGGGGCATAAAGAGTGGCTGGGTTCGCGGCAACAGCAGGTGGCGCTGCCGATCGGGCGTGACCCGCGCAACCGTCTGCGCATGGCCGTGGTCGACCTTGAACGTAACTCGGGCAAGACCGCAATGACCGATATTTCATTGATTGACAACCAAGACGATTTTTGCCTCGTGCGCTGCAAGCTGTACACCGGCCGCACGCATCAAATCCGCGTTCATATGGCGGCATTGGGTCATCCCTTGGTGTCGGACGCGCTGTATGGCGGTGAACCTGCCGTCGGACTCACTCGCCAAGCCTTACATGCCCGTCGTCTGGGTTTTCAGCACCCCGTCAGCGGCGAGGCCATGACTTTTATTTCTCCGGTGCCAGCCGACTTAGAGGCCGCCATGGCTGAGTTGAGCCTCAGCTACAATGGCAAACTGTAGTCTCAACGACTTGCCAGCGTTACGCTCACCGGATGGTTTTTCGCCACCTTGAACCTCTCGTCTCTGTGCCCCTGCCTCGGTTGTCACCAGGCCCGCCTCTCCCGGCTTTTTTACGGATCTGAAAATCATGAATACGATGGATGCAAAGCGCGTCCTCGAAACCGCATTGATCTGCGCTCCGCAACCCTTGCATGTGCGTGAGATGGAAGTGCTTTTCGATGGTGTGTTGTCAGCCGACACCCTGAAACGCCTGTTGCAGCAACTGCAGGACGATTGGGCGGGTCGCGGTGTTGAATTGATCCATGTGGCGAGTGGTTGGCGTTTTCAAAGCCGCCCCGAAATGCGGGAATTCTTGGACCGGCTGCACCCTGAAAAGCCGCCCAAGTACACCCGCGCGGCGCTGGAGACATTGGCCATCATTGCTTACCGTCAGCCGGTGACACGCGGCGACATGGAAGATATTCGGGGCGTGACGATCAACAGCTTGTTGCTCAAGCAACTCGAAGACCGCGGTTGGGTTGAAGTGATTGGCCACCGGGAAACCGTCGGTCGGCCTGGGCTTTACGCCACGACCCGCCAGTTTCTGGACGATCTCGGTGTTGAGTCGCTGGACCAGTTGCCGGCGATGAATAGCGCCGAAGGCGAGGCCGCCATGCTGGAGCAGATCGAGTTTGGCTTGTCGGAACCGACGCCAATGGCTGAGCCCTTGGTGGTGCAGACAGAAATCGAGACCGTGATGGAAATCCAAGTTGAGATTCCAACTGAAATCGACATAGAAATTGAGACCGGGACAGAGTCAAAGACTGAAACACAGACAACGCCCGAAGACACTGACAAGCCAACCCGCGAAAACACATGAACTCATCAGACACACCCGTTCCCGCCACCGGCACGCTTACCCAGCCTGTTGTCGATGCCATCGAGCCAGAAGAGCAGGGCGCTCCACAACAGCCGCGAGCGCCTCGGCCACAGCTCGTCACAACCCGCGATTCTGCGTATCAGTTCGAAGATGTGGTCACCGGCCAATTTGACGCTGACGAAGAAGATGTCGCCGTCGTTTTGTCCAAGCGGGTGTTGTCGGCACAACCTGAAAGTCCGAAGCTGCACAAGGTGCTGGCGCAGGCCGGTTTGGGTTCACGTCTGGAAATGGAGCAACTCATTCTGGAGGGGCGAATTTCGGTCAACGCCGAGCCGGCGCACGTCGGTCAGCGCATCCAGTTTGGCGACACGGTCAAGGTCAACGGCAAGCCGGTTCGCGTGCGGATCGACCCGCCGCCTGCCCGTGTGATCGCGTACCACAAGCCGGCTGGCGAGGTTGTCACCCACGATGACCCGCAAAACCGTCCCACCGTTTTTCGGCGTTTGCCCAAGCTGTACCAAGGTAAGTGGCAGTCTGTCGGCAGGCTCGACTTGAACACCGAGGGCTTGTTGTTGTTGACGAGTTCTGGTGAGCTCGCCAACCAACTGATGCACCCGCGTTTTGGTTTGGAGCGCGAATACGCTGTGCGGGTGCTGGGCGCCTTGAACAACGAAGAGAAAAAACGCTTGCTGGAAGGTGTGCAGCTCGACGACGGCATGGCTCAGTTCGGCACCCTTGAAGCCGGTGGCGGCGAGGGCGCTAACTGCTGGTACAAGGTGACTATTTCTGAGGGCCGCAACCGCGAAGTGCGCCGCATGTTTGAAGCGGTCGGCCACGCCGTCAGCCGTTTGATTCGCATTCGCTATGGCGCGGTCATGCTGCCGCGCGGCCTCAAGCGCGGAGCCTTCGTCGAGCTCGATGACAACGACATTGCCGCGCTGACGAATGCGCTGAGCCGCTCTGAATCGCGTGGCGATCCACGCCCTCCGCGTCAAACCGACGGGGCGCCAGGCAAAGGCCGCACAGGACGCGGTCCGCGGCAAGAGCGTTCACGTGGTGATCGCGGTGCGCCCTCGCAGCGACAGCCGGCCAATGCACAGCGCGGAGATGCGCCAGAGCCTTACGACTTGCAGCCACCGCCCCAGCGGCAAGATGGCGGTCGCGATACCGGCCGTGGCAGAGGTCCCGGCTCCGGTGGTCGTGCGCC
>Ga0075464_10001038_pt1 | contig 12483 bp, 8 predicted proteins | sample DEB19_08_DNA_5_FD_75068 | JGI IMG/M metagenome (GOLD analysis project Ga0075464, IMG submission 75068) | Aqueous microbial communities from the Delaware River and Bay under freshwater to marine salinity gradient to study organic matter... | ecosystem: Environmental > Aquatic > Marine > Coastal ...
TGGATGAGCCAGAGCTATGGTTTCATCGATCTGGCCGACCGTTTTTGCACCGGCTCATCGATCATGCCGCAGAAGAAAAACCCTGACGTGCCCGAGCTTGCTCGCGGCAAAACCGGCCGCGTGGTCGGCCATTTGATGGGCTTGGTGACGCTGATGAAGGGCCAACCACTGGCCTATAACAAAGACAACCAGGAAGACAAAGAGCCGCTGTTCGACACCGTCGACACGTTGAAAGACACGCTGCGTATTTTTGCCGAGATGGTGGGCGGCATCAACGTCAAACCCGAAGCCATGGAACGCGCCGCCTTGAAGGGCTACGCCACCGCGACCGACTTGGCGGACTACATGGTGAAAAAAGGCTTGCCTTTCCGTGACGCCCACGAAGCCGTGGCCCACGCCGTTAAAACCGCCATCGGTCAAGGCGTTGATCTTTCAGAGTTGCCTTTGGCCACACTGCAAAGCTTCAACCCCAAAATCGAAAAAGACGTTTACGAGGTGCTCAGCCTGCGCGGCTCACTGAACGCACGAAACACTTTGGGCGGTACAGCACCATCGCAGGTGCGTGCCCAGATTGCGCGGCACCGGGGTCGCTTGCAATAACGCCATGACGGTCGTGAATTAAATTCAATATTTGCGGCCGCGGTTATCAATTTCTTCAAACCAGTCTCCTCGCAAAGCCGATAGCATCTGAGCATTACACAAGGAGACAAGAGCAATGACCGTGATCACCAACATTGAAGACTTGCGCGTTCTGGCCGAAAAGCGCGTGCCGCGCATGTTTTACGACTATGCCGACTCTGGCTCGTGGACAGAGGGCACTTACCGCGCCAACGAAACTGACTTCCAAAAGATCAAGCTGCGCCAGCGCGTGGCCGTCAACATGGAGAACCGCAGCACCGCCACCAAAATGGTCGGCATCAACGTGAAAATGCCGGTGGCCATTGCGCCGGTCGGGCTGACGGGCATGCAGCATGCCGATGGTGAAATCAAAGCCGCCAAGGCGGCTGAGAAATTCGGCATTCCGTTCATCTTGTCGACCATGAGCATTTGCTCGATCGAAGACATTGCCGCCAATACACAAGCGCCCTTTTGGTACCAGCTGTACATGATGCGTGACCGTGAAGCCATGGCAGCCATGATTGAGCGCACACGCAAAGCCGGTTGCACTGCCTTGGTCTTGACGCTTGACTTGCAAGTCATCGGCCAGCGCCACAAAGACTTGAAAAACGGCCTCACCGCGCCGCCCAAACCAACGCTCGCCAACATCATCAACCTGATGACCAAACCGCGTTGGTGCCTCGGCATGGCGGGCACCCGCCGGCACACGTTTGGCAACTTGGTGGGCCATGTCAAAGGGGTGAGTGACATGAACTCGCTGGCGGCTTGGACCAACGAACAGTTTGACCCGACCCTGTCTTGGGCAGACGTAGCGTGGGTCAAAGAACGCTGGGGCGGCAAACTGATCCTCAAGGGCATCCAAGACGTTGAAGACGCCAAACTCGCGGTGCAAAGCGGTGCCGATGCGATCGTCGTCAGCAACCATGGCGGCCGTCAACTCGACGGTGCGCAGTCCAGCATTGAAGCACTGCCAGCCATCGTGGCAGCCGTCGGCTCAGACATCGAAGTCTGGATGGACGGCGGCATTCGCTCCGGTCAAGACGTCCTCAAGGCTTGGGCCTTGGGCGCACGCGGCACCTTGATCGGCCGGGCCATGGTCTACGGTTTGGGCGCGATGGGCGAAGCCGGCGTCACCAAAGCGCTCCAAATCATCCACAAAGAACTCGACATCACGATGGCGTTTTGCGGCCGTACCGACATTCAAACCGTCGACAAAAGTATTTTGTTGCCGGGAACATTTCCGACAGCGTAAAGTCACAGCTTCGCCTGCACCCACACCTTACTGCCCATGCTGTTTCTTCTTTCCCCTGCCAAAGCCCTTGACTACGACACGCCTGCGCATGTGGCCAGCCACACACAGCCCCTTTTCACAAGGCAGTCGGCAGAGCTGATCAAGGTGTTGAAAACGCAGTCACCGCAGCAAATCAGCAGCTTGATGAAGCTCTCTGACAAGTTGTCAGGCCTCAACGTGGCGCGCTACGAGGCTTGGTCGCCGACGTTCACCGCCAACAACTCAAAGCAGGCTGCGCTGGCCTTCAACGGCGATGTGTACGAAGGGCTGAATGCCAAGACCCTCAGCGAGTCTGATTTGCAATGGGCGCAAGCGCATGTCTGCATCTTGAGCGGCCTGTATGGCGTGTTGCGGCCGCTTGACTGGATGCAGCCTTATCGGCTTGAAATGGGCACGGCGCTGGCCACATCACATGGCAAGAACCTGTACCAATTTTGGGGCAGCGAGATTTCCAACTACCTGAATGAACGCGCGGCAGCCGACGCCTCGCCGGTGGTGGTCAATCTTGCCAGCGAAGAGTACTTCAAGGTGGTCGACCGCAAAGCCTTGAAGCCCCGCGTGGTGACTTGCGTGTTTCAAGAACTCAAAGCGGGCCAGTACAAGATCATCAGCTTCATGGCCAAGCGCGCGCGCGGTTTGATGGTGCGCTACGCGATTGAAAAGAAGCTGGACAGTGTGAAAAAGCTGGAATCCTTTAACCTTGAGGGCTATGTCTTTTCGCCCGACGCGTCCGAACCCGACCGTTTGGTGTTTCGTCGCCAAACGAGCTGATCCACTCAGATCCCAAGGAGGTTTCCCGTGAGCACGAACAACTCCTTGGAGCAAGACATCACACCGGCCGTGGTTGCTTGGCTGGCCGACCAGCGAGCAGCAGGCTTTGGCCAAGACCAGTTGCTGAAGTCGCTGATCGAAGCCGGTTGGGGTGAGGCCGCGGGGCGCCATCTGCTGGCCATGCCCGCCATGGTAGGACCCGACCATTTACCCTTTCCGCTGCCGGTGCCTTGGCCGGCACACGCTGGTGAGCGCTTAGCGCTGGACGCTGGCGATCGACAAGTCAACGCCATCACGGTCCTGCAAGACCCGCCTCTGCTGGTGCTGGAAGGGCTGCTGAGCAGTGAAGAGTGTCAAGGGCTGATAGAGGCAGCAGCACCTCGCATGTCTCGCTCGCTCACGGTCGACGTGAAGACCGGGGGAGAAGAAACCAACATGGCGCGCACCAGCGAAGGCATGTTTTTTGAACGCGGCGAGAGCGAGCTCATCAGCCGCATCGAAGCGCGTATTGGCGAGCTGCTTGGCTGGCCGGTGGAAAACGGCGAAGGCTTGCAAGTGCTGCACTACGGTCCGGGCGCTGAGTACAAGCCGCACTATGATTATTTTGACCCTGCTGAGCCCGGAACGGCAAGTATTTTGCAGCGTGGTGGCCAGCGCGTGGCCACGCTGGTGATGTACCTGAACGAGCCCGAGGCTGGCGGTGCCACCGTCTTTCCTGATGCAACTTTAGCGGTCGTGCCCAAGTGCGGCAATGCGGTTTTTTTCAGTTATAGCCAGCCACACCCGGTGAGCCGAACGCTGCATGGTGGCGCGCCTGTGCTCACCGGCGACAAGTGGATCGCCACCAAGTGGCTGCGCGAACGCGAATTTATCTAACCACACACCATGAACTCCCCTGAACACTCCCAGCTAGGCAAAGTCTCCGCCTATGCGGATGAATACGATGCGTCACTGCTGTTTCCTATTGCTCGCGCGGGCAAACGAGAAGAGATTGGCGTCGGCACTCAAGCGCCTTTTTTGGGAGCTGACATGTGGACCGCCTATGAGCTCAGCTGGCTCAACTTGCGCGGCAAGCCACAGGTGGCGCTGGCGCAAGTGGTGGTGCCGTGTGAAACGCCCAATATCATCGAGAGCAAATCCTTCAAGCTGTACCTGAACAGCTTCAACAACACCCGCTTTGCGGATGCCAGCGACGTGCTGGCCCGGCTGCGAGCCGACCTCAGTGAAGCCGCTTGGCGCGGTGCGGTGCTGCCAGCAACGGCCAGCGCACCACCCTCGGTGGGCGTCAAGTTGATGCTGCCCGACATGTTTGACCGTGAACCCTTGCAAGAGCTCGATGGATTGAATCTCGACCGGCTCGATGTCGAGTGCACGCGCTACACGCCAGCGCCTGATCTGTTGACCGCCAATACCGACGAAGCGCCGGTGAGCGAAGTACTCACCAGCCACTTACTCAAAAGCAATTGCCTGGTGACCGGCCAGCCGGATTGGGGCAGCGTGCAAATCAGCTACACCGGGCCGCAAATTGACCAGGAAGGTCTGCTGCAATATCTTGTGAGTTTTCGCAATCACAACGAGTTTCATGAGCAGTGCGTCGAGCGGATTTTCATGGACATCTGGAACCGCTGCAAACCGTCCAAACTGGCTGTTTATGCACGCTACACGCGACGCGGTGGTCTGGACATCAATCCATTTCGGACCAGCTACCCACAGGCGCTACCGCCGGCAGTGCGGACGGCGCGTCAGTGAACGGACTTTAAAAAAGCTGATCCATTGAGGGAGAACCCGGCTCTTCAGCTGTCAAGCCTGCCGGAACTGACAGCGTCTGAAGCGCTGCAGCATCTTCAGCCTTCAACAAGGTGCCGACACGCACGCCCAGCAACCGCAGTCTTTGAGTCAAAGGCACGCGCTTGAGTGCCAAGCCAGCGATCTGCCGGATGGTTTTAGCATCGGCCGTGTAGTGCGCCAGCGTCTGGTCCCGCGTGACACTTTGGAAGTTGTCATAGCGCAGCTTGATGCCGATGGTCTTGCCCACATAACCTTTGCGCTCTAGGTCTTCGGCGACTTTCTCGCACAAGCGCGTGAACACAGCACCCAGCTCAGCCTTGTCGCGCACCGCATGCAGGTCGCGCTCAAAAGTCGTCTCACGGCTCATCGACACGGGCTCGCTTTGCGTCACCACAGGCCGGCTGTCACGGCCCCAGGCAGCGTCATGCATCCAGGCCCCTGTGGCTTGGCCAAAGTGGTCAATCAGCCAACCGATCTCCTGCGCCGCCATCTCGCCAATTGTGTGAATGTTCAGCGCCGCCAACTTCGCATCAGACTTCGGGCCAATGCCGTTGATCTTGCGACACTTCAGCGGCCAAATCATGGTTTGCAGGTCGGCCTCCTGAACAATCGAAATGCCATTTGGCTTGTTGAACTCGCTCGCCATTTTTGCGATGAGTTTGTTCGGTGCGACGCCGATGGAGCAAGTCAGGCCGGTCTTCTCCAGAATGCTGCGCTGAAGCAACCGCGCCAGCGCACGGCCGCCATCGCGCTGGCCACCGGGGACGTCGGTGAAGTCGATATAGACCTCGTCCACACCGCGATCTTCCACCAGCGGCGCGACTTCCCGAATGGCCTCTTTGAAAGCCCGCGAGTACTTGCGCACCTCGTCAAAATCGACCGGCAACACAATGGCATCAGGGCAGAGCTTGGCCGCTTTCATCATGCCCATGGCTGAGCCGACCCCGAACTGCCGAGCGGCATATGTGGCCGTGGTGATGACGCCGCGCCCCACATAGTCCTTGAGTCTGGGGAAGTCGTCGACGGGTATGAAGCGCAGCGCGCGTTCGCCCTGGGCTTCGCGCAAAGCTTCGTCAATCCGACGGCGACCACCGCCGATGACCACGGGCAAGCCCTTCAGCTGAGGGTAGCGCAGCAACTCGATAGACGCAAAAAAGGCGTCCATGTCGAGGTGCGCGATGCGGCGGATCACAAGCCCTTACAGAAACCGATCCAGCAACTTGCGTGAATGCCGATCCATCTGGGCCAAATCGCGAATCAAAAATTGCACGCCATGGCTGTCTGTGACGAGCAACACCGTGGCCGACAAACGGCGGATGTCTTCCTCGCCTTTGAGCTGCAAGCTGGTGTCGCCGCGATCGGTTTCGATATCCCATGTGCAGGGCGCGACCACGCTGCTCACACCACGCAATTTCAAGATACGCGGCATGAACTCGCGCTGGGTCAAGGCGCGCACCACCCTGGCACGCAAGGCAGCAGACAAGTCCTCCAAAGCTACGATCCACAGCAGCTCATGGCCGTCGACATCGACCAAGGCCACACCTTCATCAGGCGCGGCCACGGGGAAGGCCCGGACCGCTGTGACGTGTTCGTGGCGCACGCCTTGGCTTGAGACGTAGAACCAGTGGCCGGCCGAGTCACAATCAAATTCAAAATTCAGCGTGGTCACAAAATGTCCTTTGCGGTGTGTTGCACAGCCACGGGTACGCTCAAGGGCGCAGCTTCCACAATGGGTAATTCACGCAAAACAGCGCCCTCAGCCTCGGCTTGGCGCTGCTGCGCTTCGTACAAACGCCAGTAAGCGCCTTGCGCAGCAATCAAGTCGTCGTGGGGACCGACTTCCACAATTTGGCCTTTGTCCATCACCACCAATCGGTCGGCTTTGCGCAGGGTCGACAAACGGTGAGCAATGGCAATGGTGGTGCGTCCGCGCACCAAATTGTCCAAAGCATTTTGAATTTCTTTTTCGGTTTCAGTATCGACCGAAGACGTGGCCTCGTCCAAAATCAAAATGCGCGGGTTGATCAACAAGGCTCTGGCGATGGAGATGCGCTGGCGTTCGCCGCCCGACAAACCTTGGCCGCGTTCGCCGACCAACGAGTCATAGCCTTGGGGCATGCGCAAAATAAATTCGTGCGCATGGGCAGCGCGCGCCGCCGCCACAACTTCTTGGCGCGACGCATCGGGTTTACCGTAAGCAATGTTGTCCGCTACCGTGCCAAAGAACAAAAATGGCTCTTGCAACACCAGACCGATATTTCGGCGGTAATCGCTCACGCCGAATTGACGAATGTCCACCCCATCCAAGGCAATGCTGCCCTCGGAGACATCATAAAAACGACAAATCAAATTCACCAGGGTGCTCTTGCCCGAACCGCTGTGTCCGACCAGACCGATCATTTCCCCCGGCGCAATGTCTAGGCTCAATTGGCGAATCACGGCGCGGTTGCCATACCTGAAATCGGCATTCGTTAACGTGAGGCGCCCTTGCACCTCAGGCATCGGCAGCGGATTTTTCGGCTCTGGCACGCTCGAAACGTGGTCGAGTATTTCAAAAATCCGCTTGGCGCCAGCAGCCGCTTTTTGGGTGCTTGAGACGATACGACTCATCGAATCAAGGCGCGCATAAAACCGTCCGATGTATGCCAAGAAAGCGGTCAGCACACCCACCGTGATTTCGTTTTTGGAAACCAGCCAAATGCCAAATGCCCAGACCACCAGCAAACCAATTTCGGTCATGAAAGTCACCGTCGGCCCGAACAAGGACCAGACACGGTTCAAGCGGTCATTCACCGCCAAGTTGTGCTTATTGGCATCGTCAAAACGCTGTGCTTCGCGCTTTTCTTGGGCAAATGCTTTGACCACCCGAATGCCTGGAATGGTGTCGGCCAGCACATTCGTCACCTCAGACCAGACACGGTCAATTTTTTCAAAACCCGTGCGTAAACGCTCACGCACCACATGGATCAACCAGGCGATGAAGGGCAAGGGCAGCAGCGTGACCAAGGCCAAGCCCGGATTGATGGACAGCAAGATGATTGCCGTCATCAAAATCATCAGCACATCGGTGGCGAAGTCCAGCAAGTGCAATGATAAAAAGACGTTGATGCGGTCGGTCTCGCTGCCAATGCGGGCGATCAAGTCCCCCGTGCGCCTACCACCAAAATATTCGAGTGACAACTTCATCAAGTGCTCGTAGGTGGTGGTCCGCAAATCAGCGCCAATGCGCTCAGACACCAAGGACAAGATGTAAGTCTTGATCCAACCCAAACCCCAAGCCACAAAAGCAGAACCAAACAAGCCAAGCAAATACCAAGACACCGTGACTGGGTCAATTTTCTCGCCATTCTGGTAAGGGATAAGCACCTCGTCCATCAAGGGCATCGTCAAGTACGGTGGTACCAAAGTGGCTGCAGTAGCGGCGAGGGTCAAGAGAAACCCCAGTAGCAACTGGCCTTGGTAGGGCCGCGCAAAACGCCACAACTTGAACAGAGTCAAGGTTGAGGTAGGACTTCCCTCTTTCTCCGCGCACACCGGGCAGTCGTCCTCGGCGGCGTTTATGGGGCTTTGACATACCGGGCAGATGTCGTCCAGCGAGGCGCCTTGCGCCAAGTTTTCTGGCATTTCCTGTGTGCTGTCCACCAACCTGTTTTGGCGCTGCTCTTCAAACAGCGTTTTGAAGCGCAACACGGCTGCCAGCCGGCCCAAGGTGAACCGCCAAACCGCCAAACGCCGACCATTGGCCTGCAAAGACAAGGTGCCAACACCCGCGTGATCGCTTAATAACAAGGTTTGCAGCGGGTCAAATGGCCAAGAAGGCCAGTTTTTTTGCGCCTCATCGCCAGAGATGACCCGATGATCGGTCAGAATGAGAAGCGTTTTAACAAAATTTAAATTGTCATCCAAGTCAACTTCCAGCCAAGCTGAAACGTTTTCATCTGGATGAACTTGCAATGCCCCGTGCTCGCGCCAGTCAAAAGGCAACCCAATAAAATTATTGTTGGGCGGAAGGGCTTTGGGGGTCATAAAGGTTCAAGCAACAAGAGTCAACATGTGTTGGCGGCTAAGAAGAAAAGCGGCCAGGACACAGCTCATGCACCTTGTTTATCGGAAGAATTCTGCACGTGCCGCAATCATCAAGATATTCTATCGCCACTCATCCCTGCGCCCAGCGTGCTGTCACCCATGAGTGCTAAAGACATTCAATTTCTGCGCATCACGCATTTGCGCGGTCCCAATATTTGGACCTATCGCCCCGTCATGGAGGCTTGGATCGACATTGGTGCACTAGAAGACTGCCCCTCCAACACCCTGCCCGGCTTCAACCAACGCTTGCAAGCCATGCTGCCGGGCTTGGTCGAACACCGGTGCAGTGTGGGCGAGCGCGGCGGGTTTTTAAAGCGCTTGGAAGAAGGCACCTGGCCCGGTCACATCATGGAGCATGTGGCCCTGGAGCTGCAAAATCGTGCCGGCATGCAGACCGGATTCGGCAAAGCCCGCGAAGCCGGCGTCCGCGGGATCTACAAAGTCGTGATCCGAACCCGGCATGAGGCGGTCAGCCGCGCAGCCTTGCAAGCCGCGCGCGATTTGGTCATGGCCGCCATCGAAGATCGCGACTACCCGGTCGCCCAGACCATTGCCGATTTGACCCAAATGGTTGACACCCTGTGCATTGGGCCCAGCACCGCCTGCATCGTCAACGCGGCAGCCGAGCGCGGCATACCAGCCATACGCCTGAACGAAGGTAACTTGGTCCAGTTGGGCTACGGTGCCAACCAACGCCGCATTTGGACTGCAGAAACAGACAAAACCAGTGCCATTGCTGAAGGCATCTCCAAAGACAAAGACCTGACTAAAAATTTACTCGCCAACTGCGGCGTACCCGTACCCGAGGGGCGCAACGTGGCGTCGCCCCAAGAAGCTTGGTTGGCAGCGCAAGACATCGGCTTACCCGTTTGCATCAAACCCGTTGACGGCAACCACGCCCGTGGCGTGTCACTGGAACTGCACACCCAAGCTGAAGTCGAGGCGGCCTTTCATCTGGCAGAAGCCGAAGGCAGCGAAGTATTAGTCGAGCGCCATATTTTGGGCGATGAGCACCGCTTGCTGGTGGTCGGCGGCAAAGTCGTCGCCGCCAACAAGGGCGAGGCGGCCTGCATTGTGGGCGATGGCGTCCACACAGTCCAAGATCTCATCGAAAGCCAGATCAACTCTGATCCTCGACGCGGCGAGGAAGAAGATTTCCCCTTGGACACGATCCGTTTGCACGAGCACCCAACCGCCGTGATGGAGCTAAAACGTCAAGGTTTGACGGGCGACAGCATTCCCGTGATGGGGCGCAAAGTGGTGGTCATGCGCACCGGCAACATGGCTGTGGACGTGACAGACTTGGTACACCCCGACGTTGCCGAACTCGCTGCGTTGGCAGCCCGCATCGTAGGCTTGGACATTGCCGGGGTTGACTTGGTGGCCCAAGACATTTCCAAGCCGATGAAATCGCAAGGCGCTGCCATTGTGGAAGTCAACGCAGGCCCAGGCCTCTTGATGCACTTGAAACCAGCCTCAGGCCCGGCCCGCCCAGTGGGAGAAGCCATTGCCAAACACTTGTTTTCAGATGAAAGCAAAGCTCGTATTCCCGTGGTCGGCTTGCTCGGCCATGCAGACACCACCGGCACCAGCCACTTGATTGGCTGGCTGCTACACCTGCAAGGACTGCGCACGGGCTTGTCGTCGGCCAAGGGTTTGTTTGTCGGCCAACGCTGCTTACAAGACCACGATGGCTTGGCTTGGGAGACCGCCCAACGCTTGCTTGTCAACCGCGCCGTACAAGCTGCGGTGTTCGAAACCACCGCCCGCCAAGTCTTGACCGAGGGCCTGCCTTACGACCGTTGCCAAGTCGGTGTCGTCACCTCCATGCCGAAGGCCGACGGTTTGCAAGACCTTTATATACAGAGTGACGCGCAAATGCCGAATGTGGCACGCACGCAAGTCGATGTGGTGCTGCCCGATGGCGTCGCGGTGTTGAATGCAGAGGACGATGCTGTTGTCGCACTGGCAGACTACTGCGATGGTGAAGTGATGTTCTATGCATCCTCAGAGGACAACCCCCACTTGGCCAAACACCGCGCAGCAGACGGACGTGTGGTGTTTTGGCGCGAAGGCCACTTGATCTTGGCCCACGGCACACAAGAGACGGATGTGCTCAATCGGAAGTTGCCTGCTATCGACAAATTTTTCCGCGATCAAATTCTCAGATGCAACGAGGTTCTCGCCTCCGCTGCAGCCGCTTGGGCCTTGGGCGTACCCTTTGATTTGATTCGTGCCGGCACCAAAAGCTTTGGCCAAAGTCCTGCTTCGCACTGACGCACATCCAACGCACATCAGGAAACCTGTTCATGGAAGTTTCAAGAATTCGAGCATTGAGGGGGCCCAACTTGTGGAGCCGTCACACCAGCATCGAGGCTATCGTCACCTGTACACCCGACGAATGCGCCTTGCCCAAGGGCAGTGCTTTCGAAAAAAATGTGCGGCGTATTTTTCCGGCCTTAGGCCTGCTTGAAGGCGCCCACCCTGGCCAGCCGGCCAGCATGGCCCATGTCCTAGAAAAAATCTCTTTAGATTTACAAGCCCACGCCGGTTGCCCCGTCACCTTCAGCCGCACCACGGCCACCGAAGAAGCTGGGGTCTATCAGGTTGTTGCGCAATACACCGAAGAAGCCGTTGGTCGTTTGGCCTTTTCTTGGGCTGAAAAATTGTGCCACGCGGCACACAACCAAGAGGCTTTCGACCTTCACCAAGCTTTGACCGAATTGCGTGACTTGGACGAAGATGTGCGTTTGGGTCCCTCGACCGGTGCCATCGTGGATGCTGCGGTAGCCCGTGGCATTCCTTATCGGCGCCTGACCGAAGGCAGCATGGTTCAGTTTGGCTGGGGTTCGCAACAACGGCGCATTCAAGCAGCCGAAACTGACAGCACCAGCGCCATCGCCGAAGCCATAGCCCAAGACAAAGATTTAACCAAAACTTTGCTGTTGGCCGTTGGCGTGCCCGTGCCGATTGGCCGGCCAGCCAAGAATCTGGAAGACGCATGGGCGATTGCCCAAAAAATTGGCTTGCCGGTGGTCCTCAAACCGCTGGATGGCAACCAAGGCAAAGGCGTGACGGTCAACATTGTTGAGCGCAGTGCTTTTGACCAAGCCTATGCCACTGCCGCGCACTATGGTGATGTGCTGGTCGAAAAATTTCTGCCTGGCAGTGACTACCGTCTGCTAGTGGTGGGTAACCAATTGATAGCGGCCGCACGGCGCGAACCGCCGTTGGTAGTGGGTGACGGTGTCTTCAGCGTGCGCGAGTTGGTGGCACAAGTCAACGCTGACCCACGCCGGGGCGATGGCCACGCGACATCACTGAGCAAAATCAAGTTTGACGACATCGCCATTGTTTGCCTGAAGTCGCAAGATTTAAACCCCGATGCCGTGCCCGAAAAAGGCCGCCGCGTGGTGTTGCGCAACAACGCTAACTTATCGACGGGCGGCACAGCAACCGATGTCACGGACGATGTGCACGCCGATGTCGCTGCGCGCGTGGTGGCCGCAGCCCAAATGGTCGGCGTCGATGTTTGCGGCGTCGATGTCGTTTGCGAGTCGGTGCTGCGCCCATTGGAAGAGCAGAACGGCGGCGTGGTTGAGGTCAACGCAGCCCCTGGCTTGCGCATGCACATCAGCCCTTCCTTCGGCAAGGGCCGCGCGGTGGGCAAAGCCATCATCGACCAGCTTTATCCTGAGGGCAGTGATGGCCGTATCCCCGTCATTGCTGTGACAGGCACCAATGGCAAAACAACCACCGTGCGATTGACGGCACACTTGCTCAAAGCGCACATGCTGCGGGTCGGGATGACCAACACCGATGGTGTCTATGTGAATGGCCGTCAAATCGACGATGGCGATTGCAGTGGCCCACGCAGTGCACGCAATGTACTGATGCACCCGGATGTTGATGCTGCCGTCTTTGAAACA